>Ga0126342_10018019_pt1 | contig 12146 bp, 14 predicted proteins | sample Cyp1metagenome_FD_92528 | JGI IMG/M metagenome (GOLD analysis project Ga0126342, IMG submission 92528) | Coral microbial communities from Lord Howe Island, Old Settlement Bay, Australia - Cyphastrea 1 metagenome | ecosystem: Host-associated > Invertebrates > Cnidaria > Coral ... | reverse complement strand
ATATAATATATAATATAACATAATATAATATAACATAATATAATATAATATAATATATAATATATAATATATAATATAATATATAATATAATATAATATAACATAATATAATATAACATAATATAATATAATATAATATAATATATAATATAATATATATAATATAATATATAATATATAATATAATATAATATATAATATAATATAATATTGTATAATATAATATGATATAATATAATATCATATGATATAATATGATATGATATGATATAATATGATATAATATAGATGACAATGAAACACAAAGTAAGGATGAAACATGATAATGCTAACAGTCATAAAACATCACTAATCACGATAATGGTAAACATATAAAATGCGTGTCGTCCAGGCAAGACCACGGGTGAGACGGAGGTGACCGATTCCGAAGAGGTCGGGTTTTTTCGGGGATGGAAGCCGAGCAGATGCGGAGATGTTTGACGATGGAACACCTAAAAATATGGGGGTTCATATCAATTAATGGGATTTTACAGTGATTTAATGAGATACTTAATGATTAAATGGGATATTCATGGGATACTTGGTGGCTCATCCCATTTCGTAAGTGAATTATATCCCAGTTATAAGTGGATTAACCCTACTTGTCTCACTTATAACTGGGATGTAACCCACTTACTAAATGGGATGAGCCACCAAGTGGGGGGTTAACCAGTAACAATAGAGTTTTTTTTTTTTTAATGGGTTTCATAGGGGTCTAATCAGTCTAATCCTCTTGTAAACATACAAATAACTATGGAAAATCACCATTTTTAATGGCTAAATCAACGAAGTACATGGTTAGTTTCAATAGCTATGTCAAATTGCCAGAGGGTAATCATCAAACATTCTGAATTCCATAAGAGCTTGGGAATTTTTCTCCACCAAAAGATGGGCATTGCGGAATGGATCCCTTTCGTCCATTGAGTGTGATTGGATTGTTGAAGACTTGACCTTCCCCGGGGTCCCAAGGTGGAAAAGATGAGTCTCTAAATCAGACATGGCAATGGAACATGTCCCATTGATAGATGCTTTTCCCATGATAAAACCTCCATTTATCCTGGTCTTTCCCATATTTTCCATGATTTCCCTCATGATTTTCCCATTAAAACCTCCATTTCGTTTGGGAATTTGCCGCTGCAGACTCCCAGTGACACTGGGGATTCCAGCAGTTCACCACCCGAAGAGACCTCAGAAGATGAAGAGGACGGGTAGAGAAATCCGCAGACCTATGGATTTACCATATACCTGGGGGAACGACCATCCATAGATCCCATATTTTTGGGGAAATCAAAAAAACTCATTCATAGATCCCAGCTACGACTTAGGGTACCATCCGGGGTCTAACCTATGGGAATAAACATCCATAGATCCTATCTGGTTGGTGGTTTGGAACATGTCTGGATTATGACTTTCCATTCACTTGGGAATGTCATCATCCCAACTGACTTTCACTCCATCATTTTTCAGAGGGGTAGGTCAACCACCAACCAGCTAGATATTTTTGGGGAAATCAACATCCATTTATGGATCCCAGCTACGACTTAGGGTACCATCCGGGGTCTATGAAATCACCATCCATTTTTTGGGGGAACCCGGGGAATACCAATCCCCTAGAGTAAAAACCAACGACGGACACTCTCCGGTGATCCCCAAAACCGGCGGCGCCGGGATGATCCTCCATGATGGCAGCCAATTTCAACCAACCACCAGTTGATGAAAGAACTCCGGCACCAGTTGATACCCTCTGGTAAACATACAAAAAGCTATTGAAGCCATGGCCCATAGAAATAGTGGATTTTCCCATGAACAATGGTGATTTTCCATAGTTATGTTAAATTACCAGATGGTAGATGGTTTATCATGCGATATATCCCATGATAAAAGGATGGTTGAAAAACCCATCCTGAAATGGTGGTGCAGGATTTCGCCACCATTCACCGTATGGTCGAAAACCCACAGATTTTATGGGAATCATCCTCTTCAGGGAGTTGCCATGCCAATTTGGTTTTGAAGCCACGTCATGGCATAAGTCCGCGGGGGTTTCATGTCGATGTGAGGATCTCATCAACTTCGGGAAAAAATTGATACTTTACAACCATATATTTGGGTATTCAACCAACAAGAACATCATGGAATTAAATGGAATGTGTCACTAACAATAATTATTTATAATTACTATGTTTCGGTGCAAATGACATAATGACGATGAGGTATTCCCAGACTGGCTTTTTTTTGGGGGAACGACGATGATGATACACCGGTGGATTTTGGGGTAGCCTATTTTCAGACGACCCTTCTTGGACCCAAACGAACAACGAACTCTTATTTTTCTTGGTGATTTTTGGCATGGAACCAATCTTTTGCAGCAACCTTTTAACGCCTTGCGCCCGGAAAGCACAGGAATTTCATCCCAAAAACATGTCAGGATTTCTTCCACTGGCCCTGCAACGGTCCATATTCATATCCCAGCAACTTCCGACTCAGCTCTGGTCCACTTCGGCCCATTTGTCGATGATTCACCCGTTGAAACCTCCCCTTTACGTAGTTCGTGGATCAATCGGAGGTTGGATTTGCCGTGTAACAATAGATGTCACAGATATGAATCATTGAACATCTGATAGGTGTTCAGGATTGGGCCATGTGAATCATTTTCATCCGGAAAAACGCTTCATGAAAAATCCCAACTGATCGTTGATGAGTCGTGAGGCAAACCCAATGAGAATCATAGACCCTGAATTTTCTCTTGAAGCCCTGTAGTAATATGGGGGTTTCCATAAATGGGGGTACCCCAAAAATGGATGGTTTATAATGGAAAACCTACTAAAATGGATGATTTGGGGGTAACCCCATTTCAGGAAACCTCCATATAGTTGATGTAAAAGACTGCAAAATGGATGGTTTCTGGCATTGAGTTTATCACATTACAATCTTTTGCAATCGCTTTCAAAACACATTACCAATACTTGAGCTATCTCCCTACCCACCATCAGATTACTCGGAACACCCATGCATCAAAGCTTCAAGGTATCATTTTTAAACATATTTTTTCGAATGATCAGAACACCAGTCCCGTCCCTCGAAATTTGCATTTCATTGCCTCCCAGAAAGCTTGCTTTAACACTTTAGCATTGGATCTCGCCGTAGGCAGCCTTGTCTCCTCACTGGGTTTCTTGGTGGCTTAAACAAGGGCGGACAAATGAAAAACCCTAACTGGCCCCCAGTTAGAGTCTAGTTGTGAGGCGCAAAAACGCGTGCCATCTGGTTTTTGTTAGGTACTGGACACATCATCTAGGGATGATCTATTGAGTCTATTGCCATGTTTGATTGCCATGTTGGCGATATCACCATGGTTCAGATCGCCACGGTTCAATGGTTCACCCAATTGGTTGATGGCATCCAGCCGGGCAGCCCTTCGATTCATGACCTCCCCAGCCTAACTGGCTGACCCGGTTTTTTTAAGCGTTTTCATGTTTCTTGAATCCACATTCTTGGAGCTAAACAAATACCATACTTAATAAATGGGCCAAACATTTTTTCAACATGAGTCCGGTCCGGAAAATTGTTGGTGCTTTTGGTTCCCATTCCTGGGTGAACCGATGGTATATCTCTGGTCAATATGTAGCTATCTTGAATGCCTGTTGATCGACCCTCAGTTCGAATATAACCCCCGAAAAACTATTTCTGCAAATAGCTTCCGGTAAATTTTCACAGTTTGCTATGGACAATCACCGTTTTTGTCGAAGTGGAAAGGCAATTTTCCATAGCAAACTGTTAGTTTGCTGGAGGGAATCAACTTATTCATTGGACCCGCACCCCCAAAGAGGCATATACTGTTTCTCTTAAAGGCGAGTGCCGACCTTAGGATGTGTCAACACATCAATTATTTTCCACATTGGTCACACTAACATTGGTCTCTCTTAAAACATCACAGGGTTCCGAATTTCACATTTGCAAGTTTGGGGTATCCGCAATTTTCAGACAAGCCCAAACCTGATATTGACTCATAAATTCTTAGTGGTAACTAGCGCCATTTTCAGGAAAAGCCATCAGGCTGGTATTCCCAGTATATTCCCATGAGAGAGTAGAGGGCACTCCCCCATTTTTGTTGGTTGAATCCACCCCTTAATCTCCATAATTGTCCCTAATATCTGCTTATAAATCACCATTTTTACCAATTTTTGTTGGTTGAATCCCAAATTTTCATTCCTCTTGGTAATGTCCTAATGTTGCATCCAACGTTAAATCTCCCAAACACGTGGTAAACACATGGTTAAAACATGTTAAAAGGTGAATAGGGTGAATCATCCATTCACATCGTTAACACATGTCAACACATGGATAAAACATGGATAATGTGGTTATAATGTGGTTAAAACAAAAATAAACTAGCCATTTGGGAATGGTTTATACCTATCTATGGTGATGACTGGGGGATGGTTTCTTATCGTTTTAACCACAGATCCTTTTTTTGTTTGTTGATTGGATGGGACGAGGTGCCTGGCGAGAAGGCTACGAGGCTTTGAGTTTCTCAGGCGATGAAACGATCAACATGGGCGTTTTATACGATGTGAACAGATGTGAAGAGTCGTAGAGTGGAAGATGAGGTGAAACATAGGAAGTGGTAGATTGGTGGTGATACCTTAAATATCTCGCAAGGCACGTGTTTATTCTAGAGGTTCTCAAGAATGCAAACCGCATGAGGAGACATGCATAGCTCGCTGTTTTTTTTTTGAGGGCGGCGCTTTGCACCATAGGTTCCCCTCCAAAAAATATGTTCCTGAAGCAAATCCCCCAAAACAAGTTTGACCCAGCAATGTTGACGCTATGCCATTTTTTAAATTTTCGGGAAGTCGGTGATCATCTACCCCAGTTTTTGGAAATTTGACTTGATCCATTTGCGTTGAGAACGGTGTAGCTTCACGTCTATAATATATATATAGATACAAACAACCCTATTTCAATTTTTGTGAAAATGTGCGTCTATGTATATATATATATAATATACATACCTTCAATCATTGTAAAATCTGAATAGCAATCATACATACAAATGGATTTATATTTCAATCTAAATACACATGAACATACGTAATATAACTGAAACCAACATCAATAAACACACACACACATGTATATATATATATATTGTTTAAATATACATACGTACAGACATGTACAGACATAATATTCATGCATGTACTTATACGGTAGATGAATGAATCTACATCTGTTTACATATGTAAACATAAATGAGATAAGACGACCTAACATAACCTGACCTGAAATGACATGCATAGATGGATGGACGGACGGATGACTGGATGGATAAAGAAACAGACAAACAAACAAAGAACCAAAGAAATACATAAATAGAATATAATAGAACTAAATAGATCCATACATACTATATTCAAGAATCTGTACATCCATCAATCGTTTTTACACCATGCCCTTCCAGGCATGAGGAACTCGAGCCCGGCGCCCGGCGCGATGGTGTCTTGGCGGGACCATCCTACCCATGGGATGGTTCACCATGGTTTCGTTTCGGGGGTGTTTCATATTAGGGTGACGGGATTAATGACTAACAGTTTGCGAACTGGAACATGGACCATAGAAAGTTCGTCGATTTAGCGTATTAAAGTTGGTGTTTTTTTATAGCTATGTTGGTTTACCAGAGGGTAAATGACAAATTGAAGGTCAGTGAGTTGAAGGCTTTGCAAACGAAAAACATGAAAGCAATATCTGTGTTGGCGCAGAAGTATCTGCGTTTTCGCCAAGAACATAGGGTTCACTTATGGGAAAGAATGGTAGACACTATCATTTTTTTGAGTCCTGATCAATTTTAATTCATTTGGAGGTAGTATTTTTATATTGAGTAGAGATGTATATAATTATGGTATTATTAAAGCAAGTGGTAATAATTAATTCTTGACAAAGAAATTGGAATTTCGCCAAGAACAATTGGGAACTTTGGATTTTGAAGGGATTCCACCCATGGGTTGTTCGTCTATACCGTAGATAAAATTGGCACAGAATGGGATATTTTAAGGGATATGTATATATATATATATATATTAATATATATATATAATATTAATATAATATATATATATATATGATTATATATATATATACATAATATATATATATATACACATAGTATAAATATATATATAATAATATATATATATATATATACACAAAGCCAACAAAATGATGTTTGGGTGTCTCTGACAGTGGGAGACACCCAAGAGATCGCCATGCGTTTTCATGGGGTATCTTAAGACAAAGCCATAAGGACTTCATGTCCGGCAAAATACAAAATGGAGAGAAGTTTGTGGATTACACTCTGGTAATTTAACATAGCTATTGAAAATGGCCCATTTATAGTTGATTTACCTAGTAAAGATTGTGATTTTCCATAGTTATGTAAACGTTTATCAGAGGGTATCGGATATGCTGTTTAGGATGCTATCCAGCTACAGTAAAAAAAAACGGTGGCGATCGATGGGGCTATCGATGGCCAGAAAACGGGAATACGGAGACTCTCTGTCTCTCTCTCTCTCTCTCTGTTGATATAGAAATTATAGATATACTGTATAAATATATATATACACTATATAAATAAATAAATAAATAAATAAAAATAAATAAATAAATAAATAAATAAAAATAAATAAATAGATAAATAAAAAAATAAAAAAATATATTATATGTATGCACTAATATGGTAATTATCGGCTCTCCCACATTTTCAAACGAAACAACATCCATTCGATTTCCATCGTACGAAACGAGTTTTGATCTAGAAAGACCGCGAAAAATCCGAGGTCCACGTTGTGATTTTCGCTGGTTCACCATGGTTTACCCTCCGGTAAACTACCACAACTATGGAAAATCACCATTTTTAATGCGTAAAGCAAGTATTTCTATGGCCATTTTCAATGGCAAACTGTTAGTCATTACCAGAGGGTACCCTCCGGTGTCCTCAAAGGTGGCCGAAGAATTTCATCCGGTTTTCATCGCTGAGGCCGTACCCCACAATTCGTCATGGCCCACAATTTTAAGAGGCGCCCACTGGAGCACCGGCTGCTAAGAAAGGTGGCTTGTGAAGTTGGTTGGTTGTGAAAGTGGCTTATGTACTACTACTTAGTTTGATAGGGGTTGCTATAGCATAAAGCGAAGTAGAATGAGTTGGGATAGGGCTATTTTTCATGGCTAAACTTGCAGAATCACATTTTTTAAGGCAAATAAAGCAGTGACCTGACTGTCAGGCCGACCTAATCGTAGATGATGGTTAGAAAATGGCCGCCCGGTCAGGGTCGTGAATACGTGTACTGTATTTGCCCAGATGTTTTTGGGATTTTGGTCATTTCGATAAACAGACTTTTAGCGATGAACATCAAGGGGAGTGGCTGATGAACTACGAATCCCACGTGATGATTGGAGATGTCTGGAGTTGGACATGGTCTCTAGGCTGAAACATGTCCATGTATAGAAACATGTAGAAACCAAACGAAGTTTCCACTACGATAGGTATCTATACTATACTGTGTATAGAGTCATAAAACCCAAGGAATATTTTTATTTTGCTGGAAAACCCGGTCAACGCTTCATGATAACCGAGGCGCTAGGCTTTGTGAAGTGATATACTGTGTATATATATATATATATTATAGCTATATATATAATATATACATATATATATATGTAGTATAGTTCTATATACGACATATAATATAAATATACCCAATATCTCTTTATATATGATATGTATATATGATATGTATATATGATATGTATATATGATATGTATATATATATATCAGCCACATAGTACAAGTGCATTATCTCTCTCTCTCTCTATATATATATGACACATGTATAACACCCAACATATGTATGAAACATGTATAACATTACATAGACTTATCATTTCCTCGGATTTCGAAAGCGGCTCGCAGGTCATATTTCAGGCTGCTTCTTTTTGTGCGTGTGCTGATATTTCCGCCAGGAGGATGCTTGGATGAGCCCGGTTCCACTTCAGGAAAGTGGGTGACACCCAACGGTTTATGATCTCTTCACGACCTGAAATCCACTGACCAAAAAAAATAGCTTAGGAAATCCAGGTTCTGAATAGATTTATGTGGACATTATGAAGAAAATCATCAGAATCCAGTGTTGACTGATCAAATACACAAAATAGACAAAGAAACCATGCCCTCAAGCGATGAGGATGCCTATTTCTGCGATACGCTATGCTCCATCCATGGTTTTCCTCACTCCGTCCTTTTTGCCCTTGGTGACAATCTGTTCCAGTGGAGTACCACCTTTTTTCCCCTGCTTTTCTCCCGGTTTAAATTACCATTTGGGGGTGATATTCCGTGTTATTCAAGTTATATTGGTTATATTCCTATTTCTGGCACCAAAATTATCTCTGAACGGCCCAAAGTCTGTACATCCTATCTGATGGGTCGCATCTGACACCGTGACTCTACTGCGGACACCTGGCGCAAGTATTTTGGAGCTTCCCAGTCCCAGTCCGTGCGAATTGGGAAATTGAGATATTTCGGCAGCAAAACTAGGGTTATTTCATGGGATCTCTCGGAATTTGTGATGTCATCAACTACAATTTGGGGGTCAAAAAGTGGATCCGCCATTTCAACCACGGCAATGATCAAGCCTCGTGGTGTAGGGAACTGGCATCGATTTGTCGATGGTCGGAGTGAGATCACTTGGCTCCCTATTTTCCTGATGCGGAAGGTTTGTCTAAGCAAGGAGATATGGCATTCCGCAAGTGCACAGACCTGGAAGACTATGGAAGACTCGAAGAGTGAGTACACTTTCCCGAAGGCTGCATGTGAACCAACCATCAACCATTCTTTGAAGTGATATTGAATGATATTGATGTAGGATGATGTACCCTTTGGTAAACGTTTACATAACGAACTGGAAAATCACCATGCTATTATGGGTAAATCAACGAACTAAATGACCATTTTCAATAGCAAACTGTAAACGTTTACCAGAGGGTATATCCCATTAATATCCCATTGAATCACTATAAAATCCCATGAAAAATCACTAGAAAATCCCAATTTATGGGCCATATTCAATAGCAAACTGGGTAGGATGATGTAAGTTTGTCTGAAAATAGGATCCCCCGGGCCCCCATCCGATGCTTTAGAATCTTTAGAACACCATGGCTTTCCGAAAATTTCGGCCTGCTACTGGTTGGGAAGTAGCCCAGTTCCAGGTACCGCCCAACCATCAGTTATATATATATGTATTCCATTATATTCCGTCATCTCTCATTATCCCATAAAACCTTGGCAGTTTATCCCCACAAAATTGTTGGTCTATTTGTAAATCTTCCATGTAATTTACCCAGATATAGCAACCCCCAAGAATTCTTAACTAGTCGGATTTGACTTTTATGGAAAACTTGAGGGTTGCTAGAATCCTTGCTTGGTTTCGATTTTTCTTCATGTTCATGTTCGGAATGCCATATTTGTCGGTCCATTTTTGGTGATACTTTCATGGCTGGTCCATATTGATAGCACTGTGGGCATGCTTTGGTCCTACCCACCTTGAATCGAAAAAGCAGAGATCTTTGAATTTCTTCGGAAAATGACGAATGCCCTTGGAATGCCAGTCTCATCCTCTGCAGGGTGAGGAAAGGTACCTCACTTCAATATTTGTTCCAGTGAAGCGAAACATTAGGGCGAGCTTCAGCACCCAGAAACGGCGCCGGGCACATCTCATTACCACGGTCGGAATCAAGGATGGTAAAAAAAGTACCTGCTGGTTTTTAGCAGTTTGCGAAGTGGACAATCACTGTATATGTTTCATAGGTAAATCCTTGAACTAAATTTGAATGGCCATCTGTTCCATTGCAAGGATCAATTTTGAGGGGGGAAGGATTCTGGACCCAAACCATCCGAGCCTTGGTCTGGTCTCCCAATAGGTATAGCGCGCCCCAAAAGAATCGAACAGATGGATAAGTAAAATATAGTAAAATCATACTAAATGAGTGGCAGTTATTGCCTTTCTATATTTTGCGACTTGCAGATGTAAATTGCATACCACCCGGTCCCAAAAATGTTTCGCTTCACGTCTCTGCGGACTGCAGGCGTCGGACTGCTGCCGTTTCCGACTTGCAAACTTAGGATACAATGGATCTGGGTAAATGTATGGTTTTCATAGGGAAATCATCCCCAAATGGCAGATTCAGGTTAGTGAAATATGATCATTTAGCCAGAATGGATGTTTCTTGGCGTAACTTGGGACCCCATTGAAATCATTGAAACACTGAGCCTCAGTTGCGAACAAACAATTGCGGAAGCTTCCACCCATAGTTGATCGGTGATTCCCCAAAAACAGTTCCCAATGAACAATGAACAACCACGAAACATCCAATAATGTCAACCAACCTGTTGTTAAAATTTAAAAGGGGCAAACTAACCCCTCTTTTTTTATAGGACATCTATGGAAACATTGGCCGTTTCTTGCCGCGCTGTTCCTACTGCGGCGGTTTTCGCATGCCTCGACGCCTGCTTTCGACCCAGAGCCGCCGCTCACCGCGGCCTCCCCGTCGACCCATCCGTGGCCACGAATCTGCGCGAGGCGATCGTGACCGGCAAAGGGCGAGACGAATTGATTGCATCAGTTGAACAGTAACCAGATGGTCAGTTGAGGGACGTCTGGACATGTTTTTTCATGTTTTTTCATGAGAAATCTGATCCAAAAAATGTAGAACAACCATGGTGGAAACATGAAAGCTTGACCTGTGATAGCACACTAGCAGTCACTAACTCTTGATGTAAATTTGCGATACGGAAAGTCCATGAAAATCCACCAGTAGATCCGTCCTGTATGGACACATCTTTCTGTAGCTGGACTCAGGGACTCGGCGCTGCCCAGCAATGTATTGGATGTATGATCGATTCAACTGTCGCCCCTTTAAGGCGGAAATTCATAGCATTTCAGTACTACGGTAAGGGAGGGAAGCCCGGGGGCCCGGGGGCCCGGGCAGTTACTATGTCCACACACTCCTGAACTGACCATCTGGCGAGCCCCGACGATTTCTGCCCTAGCACAAAGCGCTAGAGGCTTTGCTGCTTCGTTCAGACGCTATGACCTTCGGATCGATCGACAGTGTGGCAACGACTTCACGACTTTTGGGCCTAAAACAAAAGGATGAAACGACATCTTTGGAAACCCACCTCACCCAACAGACGTATGTTTCGAAGATCATTTTGCAATATTTGGGTTCCAGGTTCAATTTCCATCCCTCAAATCCCCAATGTGTTTGCAGACAAAAGGCCTGCCATTTTGTAGATGATTGTCCTTCATTTTCCCAATAAAAACAATGGATTTCCCACTACCAGGTTGGAGATCTTTGTAGGCTACAAGTGAAAATCAGGGGTGCCATAATAATCTCGATGATGATGATGGCCTGCCAATATCCAGAGGGTTGCAGCGGAAATGTGCCAATTCAAGTTGCTTCACGGCTCCCGGCTGTCCCGGGCAAGGCTCGATTTCGGACAGATCCGGGGTGCGCAGGTTGGCGGCAGTGTTGGTGATCGTGGTGACCATGGTGGCATTGAGGACGTTGGAGGATTGAAGTTTGGGTCCATGGTTATCCCCTTGCCTAAAAAAGCAAGTAACCACAAGAAAGATAGAAAGGTATGAGTCGGGTTCAATTTGCCACGTTGGACATTTTGATAGTCTACCATGGCAATGGACAATCCCCCAATTATAGATCCATTTAGTTCAACCATTTTCCTATTGAACGGGATTTCCAATTGCCATGTTTGATTCCTGGTGGGCACGGAAATTTGCATCATATAGACATACATATTTAATATATATGATATATTGATAATAGTAATATATATATATATATATGTATATGTATATATATATATATATATATGTTATTATATATATATATATAATATATTATATATTATATATATAATATATAATATATAATATATAATAAATAATATATAATATATAATATGTAATATAAATTATATTATATAACATATAATATTTAATATATAATATATAGTATGTAATATATAATATATATAATATCT
>Ga0126342_10018018_pt1 | contig 12147 bp, 13 predicted proteins | sample Cyp1metagenome_FD_92528 | JGI IMG/M metagenome (GOLD analysis project Ga0126342, IMG submission 92528) | Coral microbial communities from Lord Howe Island, Old Settlement Bay, Australia - Cyphastrea 1 metagenome | ecosystem: Host-associated > Invertebrates > Cnidaria > Coral ... | reverse complement strand
GTCTTATCTGTCTTATCTGTCTTATCTGTCTTATCTGTCTTATCTGTCTTATCTGTCTTATCTGTCTTATCTGTCTTATCTGTCTTATCTGTCTTATCTGTCTTATCTGTCTTATCTCTCTCTCTCTCTATCTCTCTATCTCTCTATCTATCTATCTATCTATCTTATCTATCTTATCTGTCTTATCTGTCTTATCTGTCTTATCTGTCTTACCTGTCTTACCTGTCTTAGCTGTCTTATCTATCTTATCTGTCTTATCTGTCTTATCTATCTTATCTATCTTATCTATCTTATCTATCTATCTATCTATCTATCTATCTATCTATCTATATCTCTGTCTCTCTCTCTCTCTCGCTATCTCTCTGTCTGTCTATCTGTCTGTCTGTCTGTCTATCTGTCTATCTATCTATCTATCGATCTATCTATCTATCTATTTGTACTTTCTATTTATCTTATCTGATCTTATCTTATCTTATCTATCTGCCATCCAACAAACTAATGCATTTTGTGCCTGCCTTCTCGGCGAAGATCTGTTGTATTGCAGAACTGGTCATAGACCATGCAGGTAAGACCGTTGAATACCTCATCATTATTCATCATTTACATACACATATGTTGCAAGCTTTTTGTAGCTTCTTTTGGGAATCGATTAAATATCCATGAAAATCCTTCAAATTGAAACCGTTGCAAGGAAGCAATGAACTGATTAAGTAATGATGATTTAATTTCTCCAAGCTGAGTTGGACACTGCCACTTCACAGCCGGCAGTTTCGTCACAGAGTCTCAAGCACTGATGAAGGCCCACTTGCGGAGAGCTTTTAGGCTCCTTGGATCGATCATTTGAAATCAGCACTGCAGAACCTAAATGGGAGTTTCCAGAAATGGAGAATCCCCAATTGCTGGATCAAAATGCTTTGTTTATAATGGAAAAATCGGAAAATCCTATTAAAATGGATGATGAACAGGGGTACCTCCATTTTAGGAAACCTCCAAATCTGAGACTTGAGTTCCCGGCAGCAAGGAAGTCTGCCTGGGTGATGAAGCCATTCTTGCAGGTACCGCCCAGCTGCATCTGATTCCAGTTCCCTCTCAACTTAGAGAGCTGACGGGAACCTCGGGTTGCAAACAAACCAATCATATCCAGTCAGTAGGTCCAAATGTAGCTTCTATGTAGCTTCACTGATAAGCGCAAAACACCTTAAGGATGTTTGCAAACGAGCAGCTTGAATCGCTCGAATCGCTTGAATCATAGATGTGACCAAATCCCAACACGTGTTGGAGCACTTGTCGATATGCTGCCAACGTCTGGGACTGGATTTTTTGGCTGGCACGTCTCATCGAAGTGGCTACCGTGGCGGGGCTCAAGCTCTGCAGCTGTTGCACTAAAGAGGCAACCGAGTGGAAGTATTGGACATGCGGAAAGCGATAGTAATCTGCTGCAGCGATCCAACTTGTGCCTTCAGCTTCAAGCACATTCCGCAAGGTCGACTGGTTCATCCAGGCTTGAAGGCCCTGCCCATGGTCCAAGCGGATCAAAGAGGGACTTGGCTTTGGGTCATTCGGGTGCTCGAATTCCAAAGATCCCCATCGAACTGAAGGAAGCCATTTGGTCATGAGTTTCTCATCAGGCATCAGAAGCGGCACGGCCTCGGGTAAAGAAACCGTCCAGATATGGATTCTTGTGTGGTCCAAGCTGAGCTAATCACTGCATGATACAGCTCATAGAAGGACATCACCTCATGGAGGAATGGAAGATGGAACACATCATTAATGAATATTTAATGAAATAGTGTCTGTTTTCAAATGTTTTCAAGGTGCATCTTTTTTCAAAATGGTTTTTCCGATCACTGGGGCTCACTGCATCATTGTCCCAGGGGACGAGGATAGCTGCGCTGTAGGACAAGATGCTGCCTGCGTCGACAGACCGTCGACAGGGGGCTCCGTGGGGTAACCCGATGCATTGACACAGTGCAATGTGTGCAACCAAGGATCGCATCGGCAAGAAATGCGTTTGGAATGCCTTGGTTCAAGCTTCACTATCGTATTAGCCAAGGATTAGTAAACCTCCAGTTGATTGACAGCGGGCAGTATTCATTTGAACAGTCATTTATTACATTTTATTACACTATCTTGGGGGTAACCATCCCATTAATCGTTAGGGCTTATTAATCCGGCTTGGAAAACCTTGTGCAGCGGGGTTGCAATTTTGGTCTTTGCATCTGTGAAATGCCGCAGCAGGCCACGAAGAGCAGGAAAAAAGGCAGCACGACCTGGGGATATCTGAAAAAAGATATTGAAAAGATATATATATATAATTATATATATATATATATGGCAGTGTGTCAAAACCTTGTACCCCTGTAGTTCACATCAAAATAGCTGGGATTTATGGATGTGAATAACCCCCTAAAAATGGTATTTTCATAGGTATTGATCCATACCGTACCCATATATAATATATTAGTCCAATGTTTTCAATTTTTTCCCCAGTTATTGCTATAGATGATTTTCCCATTTCAAGCTCCGTTTAGTTCGGGGATTTTCCATGGAACCACTGTACCAATGATGGATGAGTTTTGGCTGGAGGCAACTCAATTAACTGAAACAATACACACAAAAATCATCAAAAATCATGAAAAATCAGCTGCTCAATGTCTCAAACAAACCAGCACAGTTCAAATGCAGCTGTTACTTCTGAGAATACTGCGGTTTTGTGTTCAGCAGATTTCAGCAGTGTGTTCTTCTGAGATTCCGACGCCACAGTTCAGGTCTCAGTGCAATTGCCTCTAGATTCCTTGTGGTCTTGGAAGCCAGTCCTGACGAAAATACGACGAAAATGAAATCCAAGGACTGGGCTGAGTCTGTCTAGGTTGACCGCTGGTATCTTTGGGATAGTGCAAGTAGAACAAACCTCTTTCTTAATTCCCCAAAGGCTTTCTATTCTAATCTGCTTGGCTACTCTGGAATCAATGAAAAGTGCTATCTCCCACCTTAGTGTGAGCCGGGCACAACATGCTAAAATAATCAGCTATCGCACTTCACACAGTGTTTTGTGCCCAACCTGGCCTTCGGTTTGATACAACGAGAGGGGAGGAAGAGCAGCAATCCATACTCCCACTGCATGATGGAATTGAGCAGCACGGATCAAGTCAGTAGCCACCTAGGATTCACAGCTTCCAACAGGTTGCGAAAACATGAGTAACAGTAATTAACAGTATCAGTATGATTCAGTATGTATCACTTGTATCTGGGATGAACTCTTCAGATATCTGCATGCATGGGACAGCACCATCCTGGGCCCATGACAACTGCAGTGCGGCGGCTCCCCACGCCTACGCATAGGATGAAATCCTTTGGAGACGTGTTGCGGGCATATGCGGGCATATGCGGGCATGGATGGCATGGGGCTTCACAGAAACCTCACCTTGCGAACCCATCCAAGTGAAGTCTGATGCAATGGAGCGAGCCGATTCCAACATCTCTTTTACAGCATAGGAGGGCGCCATGTAGGTCATTGTCAAACCTCATTGAAGTTCGTTCAACATTGGCTGGTCACCAAACCAGAGAGCTTCTTGAACCACAAGACCAGACTGACCAGAGCTTGACATGTCTTGACTCAATTGGAGTTTCCTAAAATAGGGATACCCCTGTCATCCAAGTCATTAGACCATTTCATTATTGTCCCCCCATGGTTTTGAGGTACGCCCCATTTTAAGAAACCTCCAATTTTTCAGACATCCGAAAATGATCAGAACAGCTCAGGTACCCATGTAGATCAGCATCGGTGCATCCAGGACCTGTTGCAACATGTGGCACAAGTAGTAGGGCCCAGTGCAAATTTGGAGCTCAGCGCCCGAGAGGAAGGCATCCGAGGAGACAATGGCCTGCAACTCCTGGGTGAGGACCTCGTCTTGCGGTCCAGTTGGAAAGGTTTGGCCTGGATTCTGACTACCAAAAACCATCAAAAACCATTAGATAAACATCAAGACACTTCAAAAAACATGATGTTAGATCAATGAAAGGACCTGTTGGTCAAAGGATTTTTGGGTGAAGTCGGCAAAATTCAGCATCTGCCCCAGGATCACATCAAAGATGGCATCGTTGGAGCATTGACCAAGCCTCAGGACAGGCGAAGCATCAAGTAGAGATATATTGTAAATTCAAATTTATATATATATATAATATATTTCTATTTTTTGCATGGCTGTCATAATCCTGTCATCAAGCTCCTCAATCCAACTCAGGAGTGCACACTTCACATCGGAAAGAGCAGTGATGAACCGCAGAGTGGTGAGCTGGACAGCTCAAGCCAAAATATTGATGTTCCGTGCGCCCTCGAAGTGCTGCATTCACAGCAAAGGCGATGTCAGCAGAAAGGCTCGGATGGACTCCCACAACAGCCACCTTCCACTTTCGGTTTGGCACTTCGTATCCAACTGGCAAGTTGTGCTGGATCCTGTGGCTCAAAGAACTCCAGGGAATGCGGTCTTCAATGATTGATCTGACACGTCCAAAGTTGGCGCAAGAGAAGAGTGGACATGTTCCAATCGTTCCTTCGTCACCAGGTGATGTGGATTGATGCAGAATGGCCAAGGTCAAGTCCTGAGTAATCTGAGTGTGCTGAATGTGCGTTGTGTCTCGTTGCCATCCTGCCCAAAATTGACCTTCTCAAGCGTTTCCTTATGCATAACCCAGCTCAAAGAATTCAGTGTTGAAAAATGTTGAACACTTCTTCCCAGTTCTTCCCACTCCGACAAAATCTAGAGGTCTTCATTCCTATGCCACTCTGAGATCAAACACTCCTCACCTCAGCCTCTATGGGTCAACTCAAGGTCAACCCTGCAATTGAGGCACCAAAGAAGAAAAAGGCCAGGCCGAATCTTCCAGAAAATCCAGAGCAGCAGAGCCACCCAGCATTTGCAAAGCCATAGCTGAATAGTGGAATGCATTGCCATGACTATCATGTCTTGCAAGGATGAACAACGCAGCAACTAAACCGTAGTGACAATGTCCAGAGCGAATCCCCAATTCCACTGCTGCATCACCTATCAACACCTGCACGTTGATAACGTTGATACGGGACTCAAAATGGAACTGCTGGTTGGAAGCAGCACTGAAAAAAACATCCAAAAACATCTAACATTTCATGCAAACAGCGACATGAAAACACTTTCTTATTTGGTTTGTACAGTAATGTATAGATATATATATAGTATCTATTTTCAAAGTCGTTTTTGGCCGATCACCTGATGAAACAGGGCAGACGCAGCAGCAAAATTTTGTGGGGATCCTTGCACGCTGTTCCAGAGAGACTGGGCCATTGCCTCCGCAGATCAGCTGACTGCGCGTGTCATGGCGTGTCTGTGATGCAAATGAATTTCTTGAGGTGAAATCATGCTGCTTTCGGAGGCATATACTAACATATAATATACTATAATATACTATAATAATCTATAATATACTATAATATACTATAATATACTATAATATACTATATTAATAATCTATAATATACTATAATATACTATAATATACTATAATATACTATAATATACTATAATATACTATAATATTCTATAATATACATTTACATGCAGCAATGATGAACAATGATCAACAATGATCAGCCATGTGCACGCATGTGCATGATGCATTGCTGATACCCACCTGAAGCTCCCAGTTTATGGAGAAACCAGCAGCAGCATTGCTCTGGAACGCATGTCGAAAAGAGTTCCAAGCCTCGACAGCGTCAAACCACACTGCAGAAATTGCGACCTTTCCAATCTGAAGCCCTGATTAATGGACCCCTGCGCCGTGAAATCAGGGGTGTGCCATTGGTACATATTGGTACTGTATTCTTACTGTTTTGGGAGTAGCACACCATCCCCCCACTGCCTGAGATTTAAGGGTTGAACCATTCGCTTTCTCTTCAGAACACCCATGAAAACAAGAATGACACATAATGACACTAAACATAAGCATAGAATACCATAGACATCCATAGACGGTTTAGAATGTTTAGAAAATGGGAACACATGGGCAGTTTAACTGCGGCTTTTCAAGTCTGAGAGCATCTGAGATCCTGACTCCATGTTCCTCTGCACTACAGTCCAAGAATGCTCGCAGCTGACTGTGCTCTTCATGTCCGTTGCCACCACTGCCACCATTGCCAATGACATGTCCCGAGCTCATGAAGCTGCTGAGAACTGGCGCTGATTCAGCCTGGAAGTCCATCTGGACCCCAAGAAGTTCAAGCAAGGACTCTAGCGTGATCAGTGATCACTGTGTTGTTCGACTCAATCTTTAAAATTCCTGAATCATTCTGAATCACATATATATATATATATATATATTGAATGGATAGTTCTTCATCTACATGGACTAGCCAAAGCCTCGCCATGCCTCACGCATATTCCTAGGCATAAAAATGGCGGCGAAGTGCTGCACCTCCGTCTTTGTCCTTCGCAGTGCTTCGAAGCGATGCAACACGGAGGTCCAAAAATCAGCAGCTTCCTGTCGCAGCTTGGACGAGTGCTCTCTCATCCCCTTGCTGATCTGCAGCAAATCCGCTGAAGCCGTCAGGTAGAGCAGCTGTGGGATACTGCCAAACTGCTGAACCTGCAAAACATGTTTGAACAAAAATGCAGAAAAGCACCGTTCCCTAACCATCCCCAACATTCCCTAACCAACTTTCACAATCTCAGCTTGCAACAGCGTGAGTTGAGTACACCTCCAATCTACTCTGTGGATCTCTGTGGTCTGAGGTTACGTCTGAGGTTGGCACATGAGGCCGAGTGTGCAGTTCTGACGTCTGCTGCCAGTGCAAAAATGTCTTTAGGTCCTCAAGGTCGTTCTTCGCTGTAAGGAAAGGCGGATACCTACCACAAAGCACTGCAAAAACCGGCCAAAAAACAGATCAGGGGTTCAAACGTATTCACATAATTCTACGCTTTCTGGATGTCAATTGGGATTCACGGTGGCCCCGCAATTCGCCTGAAGTTTCCATGGATTCCAGTGAGGTCTGGCAAAGCCATGGAAGGCTGGAGGAATCCGAAGGGTGCTGCCTCGAAAAAATGCTGCTGGAGCAGGGCTGGAGTCCTGGAGCCTCCGAGTTGGCGAAAACATGAACTCCAAGGCCCCCAACGCGACGCAGTCGGTAAAGCCAGCTTGCCTCTGGCACAAAGGTTGGCACACCTGTCGACAGGGCCGCAATGCCACATTTATATACATGGTAGCTGCTAGCTGAGCACAACTCTTGAAGTGTATGTTGCAAATTTTGCATCACTGTTGGGTCTAGTTGGGTCTTGATCTATGATGCTTCCATATGCTTCCTGCATCCGCATATGATGTGCCTAACGCGTAGACCTCTACAAAGGCAAACACCTAAGATCATAATATGAATGTCTGAATGTCACAAGCATTTCTCGCTCATGCTGCTGGTCATTCATATCTTATTAATTAATCTTGGATGAAACTGGATTTCGTCAAGGCATCCCTACCCCTATAGAGGAGGAGGGCGGGGGGGACAAAACCAACCTGTCGAATTCCACTTTTTTTTGCTTGGAAACCCTGGGATAGTGATCCAATTGCTCAAATAGAATTTTAAAGTAACATTTCTTGACAAGCCTTGGGCACTGGTTAGAAAATACATGCGCTTAGCTGGAGGAGCGAAGCGCAAGTATGATGATGGCAACGCAATTTTTGGAGGGATGCCACCCCTACACATGTGCTGCTTCAGTCTGACATGTGCTTGGCTCCTCCGGAGCTAAGCGCACGTATTTAATTTTCATCTGTTTGCCAATGATATGGAATGACGAGGAATGTTGATCATTGAGAAAAATCAATGCAAAAATTGAATTTTAAAATGAAATTTCAGTACGAGTCCCCCCCTCAAATTTCATTTTTAAGAGGGTAGGGATGTCAAGGCCAGGTAAATGTCAATGGAGCAAGAATCAAATCATGCTCAGCATCTGCGTGCATTTGTCAAAATGCAGACCATGTCACTGTCAAATCATTTGGAATCAGCACGGTCGCTCGATATCCAGCAATTTCATCTGGCCTGTCCGCCAAAGCTGCACTTTGCACACGAAAAAATCAGCCGTGATTGAGGTCATGGCGGTAGCTCATCAGGGCCAAATGATGCAGCCATCACAAAGGTGAAGTTGTGACCTGGACGTGTCCAAAATGATCAAAGTGACTGGGAAGTGTTTTTTATTCTCTCTCTTTATATAATATATATATATATATACACATGTGTTTTGAAGATTTTTGAAGGATATCCAGGAATCACCAGGAATCCAGGAGACCCCAGAATTTTTACCCAGATGATCATAAAACTGATGTTCACAATGTCCAAGGCTTGAGACGATCCCGTCCTGGTATACACGGATCGTCCTTGTGTATCACTGTATCACCACAAATAAGTACCAGTACCAGTACGGCATGGTCGGTTCCTGTCCTACCAATACCTGAGATACAGAAAAAAGAGTTCTGCCATACAGGATGGCTGTTTCAACAGAATTCCTTCTGGTTCTAATACCTTCATTTCTTGTAATTTCATGGCATATATCAAGTAGATTTTATTCGATTTTGATGGGGCACAAACACATGCATCACACAATACTGTACGGATTAATACGATATACGGCGCGTGTTGCTCTTCGAGGCACTAAACTCATTCAGCCGCAGAAATGCTTCCAACACATCCATGAAGTATTGCCCAGGAAGTCGGTGCCAATATCGAGCACGTAGCACCAGGACCTCTTTCCAGTGGCTTTCATGGGGACCCCATGAAACTGCTGGAAGATAATGCGCCACACGCTCAACCACCTAGGTGCAACAAAAGGCAACCAGCTTCTGAAAGGTATGAACTTTCGTCATCAACCTCTGTGCATTTATGTCCATTGAAAAAAAACATGCCATCGAGGATGCCACGGGCAATTCAATGCCAGTCTGATATAGGCATTGAGAAGCTGCAAAGACATTGCAAGCGGCCAGTGCCCGCCTTGGATTCTGAGACATCATCCGGACCTGCCGCACCGAACTATGGAGAACTACCGGGTACCGGGAAACTCAAAGAAAGTCCATACAAAATCCATACAAAATCATCAAAATCCGCTGTTTTCAAAAGAGATCAAAAGAGAATCCGATTGTAATGGTTTGCCAGGTCAGGTTCCCTGACGCCTGACCCAAAAGCATGGCTCCAACTTGTTCTCCCGGTGGTGCTCCCCAGAGTAGCTGAGAGCACAATGTCATTACCTGGCCCGACACAAATCGATAAGGTGACACACCAAGCTGGATAGAAAAGCTCAAAGAAAGTGGGTGTTCAAACAGTGAACCCAACAAACAATGTGGGTTTGTCTGATAATATGGTACTTCCAATTTTGATGGTTTATCATCACTATTTTCCTTGTTGAAACTGCAATACTGTATCCAACGTATCCCCCCATTGAACAGCCAAGGGACCATCAACTTTGAAGGCGCCAAAACATCCAACAAATAGCACAGAACCAATGGGCCAGAGCCTAGGCACCACCATGGCTACAGATGCTACAGTCACCACTGGTGGGAAAACACATTGAGATAACTTAAGAGCATATTAAATGATATTAAATACTTTTCGTGAAAACCCGAGAGCATGTATCACAATTTCCGATCTCTTGCAATCCTCTTTCGCTACTCATTACATAAGTCATCATGAGTCTGTCTTACATGGGTCCTATATGTCCTATTGAATCTTTAGGCCACCCATAGGCCAGGTGGTGCCAACATGCCATGGAAGTCGTCGCTGAGGTCGCAACACACCATGAGGTCCGCAGCGTCGTCTCGCCATGCATTGCCCAAAGCTGCGAGGGCGCCCGGGATGGACCATGGAACCTCCTCCTAGCGATCGAGGTGGGCTGTTTGGCAGGTCTAGTGACCGATGTTTGGCAGCACCAGAAGATACAAAAAGTAGGACGTTTAAACATGATACCCAAACAACATCTTGAAGAATGGCATATTCTGCAAATCTCTTCAAATCAGCACTGCACGAAGAGGTACATGTAGTATGTGTTGTCATTTGTTGATATTTGCTCTGAGGAACGTGCATAAAAGCCAGAGCTGTTAAACATGCCCTTCAACATGTCTGCCTCGGAACAAGCAAAATGGGGATTTCCTAAAATTGGGGTACCTGGGGTACCCCCAAAGTAATATTTCGGGCAAACCCATCCGTTTGCCCGCGCCGACGTCCACGATGTGTCCGAACATCAAACAACACTGTGTTTTGTGGGACAAAATGCACATGTCCATGATCATGGCTTTCATCGTGCAACGCACAGCTTAGCAACCTGTGCGTTGAATCAAATGTTACAACATCATCATTATTATAATATATTATCATCATCATCATCATCATCATCAACCATTAACCCTAAACCCTACACCCTAAACCCCTTGAAAATTCCCTTTGATATAAAGTTTAACGGGGGGTGGGGATTTGATGATTCCCTAGAATCTCAGTTGAAGCATCTTTAAGACTCCCTCGAATCAATATCCTTTGAAAGCGCAAAAAAGTTGTGTGGGCGAACCGCGGGGTTTGCGCGTAGTAATATTCTAACAGGTTTTTCCAGTATAAACCATCCAAAAATGGACGACACCTTCACTTTCATCACGATCAACTGAGAGACCACAGCATCATCTTCGCAAGGTGAGCCAAGCATTTGACCTCAGAAGTTATTGGCTTTGCATCAAATGTGCTCATCTTCAAGCCGATTCCTGCCGTCATCTTCCGCCAAAGAGCATTTGTAGACACAGGCATGCCTCAATGACTTGTCTCCAGGTCGTCCATAACAAGGGTGGCCAAAGTATGAAACCTGCAGGTTGCCTGAGTCACCGGTGAGTCTAGGTCTCTGAGATGAGGCAAATGATATTATATGATATGAAATGATATCAAATGATAAAGTATTGTCACTCTGACTGGTCGACCGGTCACAGCAAACAAGCTGCCATCAGGGTTTGATGTGCGTAGAGCCTCACCTGAGTCAGTGTGTGGGGCTATGAGACTGCATGAGATCTTGAATGATCTTATCCGTGTTTGTGGAAGAAACACCTGTGCATCACATTCCGCTTTCACAGCATCAACATGCCCTGAGCATCTCACTCAAAGCAGCCACAGGCTCTAAAGTGCTTGCCACATGCAAGCCAAAGGCTGCAATTTGCAACGACTGGAGTGGTTTTTGTGGCTTGAAACCCAATTGTGGCTTTGGTAGCCAGCTGCCCTGGCTGTTGGAGGATTGAAGGCAGAAAACCGTGGGATCAAAGAACTCTTGGACGAAATGGGGAGAAACCAGCCAGGTTTATTGACTATCGACTCAAACAATAAGGACCAGGCCTCGTGCGGTCTTGAAACGAATTCATTCATATCGAACAAAACGTGACAGTCGGAGGATGAGTGCAAAGAAAGGGTCGAATGCAGACCTGGCACATTGCAGTGAGACAAAGATTTTCCAGTGCCTAATGGGTTCGGATGACTAGTTCAATTCACTTCAGGAGGAGTCAGCAGCTGGTATCTTGCAGTGTGGGTATGAGACTATATATATATATAAATAAAATAAAATAAATAAAATAATATGTCCAGATATGTCCAAATTGAATCAAACTGATTGCAGTTATCCAACATGATCCAACATCTCCAACCAGCTCTCAAGATTTAAGACATTCTACCGGATTCTACCGAACTGATCTATTAGCTGTATCAAGATATCCACTGAGATCACTGAGACATTCGCTGAGATGGAGGTCAAATGTCTTCAGAGGCCACTCTGAGCTCTCCAGGAAATCCGTTTCGCAGGTCTCACCGCCGAGCAGCTGCTCTGCCTGGGTCGAGGTATCGGATTATGGGCTATATAAGTATATTAGCAGTATAATAATATAGCAATAATAATAATGATATATATATATATATATCCGCCGACCCCGGCCGACGCAAGGGGGAGCGCGTAAGGGAAAAAGAGGTACTGCGCTGCTATTACTGATACTACTACGACGACGACTACTACTACGACTACTACTACGACTTGGTGGCTTCTTCGTCCTTCACTGCCATGCTGTAAATTGAAGAGCTAGTTGAAGAGCTAGTTCTCTAGGATTTCAGAAGGGACGTTAGGG
>Ga0126342_10018017_pt1 | contig 12148 bp, 9 predicted proteins | sample Cyp1metagenome_FD_92528 | JGI IMG/M metagenome (GOLD analysis project Ga0126342, IMG submission 92528) | Coral microbial communities from Lord Howe Island, Old Settlement Bay, Australia - Cyphastrea 1 metagenome | ecosystem: Host-associated > Invertebrates > Cnidaria > Coral ... | reverse complement strand
GTGCCACCATCATCGGTGGTGATCAAACCATCAGCTGTGTTGGCATCATCCTGATGTTCCACATGCATGGTTGCTGCATCATAGACCTTGGTCTTGGCTGTTGTCTTTTGTCCAGTCATGGAGGCAAAGAACGTGGCCCCCAAAAGCCTGATTGCCTCACGAACCCGAGGCACTGTCAACTTGCCTTCCAAGCTTTGGTCGGCATCCAGGATCACTCGCTTTTTCTCGTCGGGTGAGAGAAGCGAACCTCGAAGCGTCACAAATGCCTGTAGATCTGCAATTGACAATTTCCTAGCCAGGGCTTTGGACCAAAGAACCTCTGCTCTTGCCAAAAAGGAATCATGAGACTCATCAACTTTCTGAGTTGTATAGTACAATACATTTTCGATATCCTGATACTGTTGTTCCAGTCCAATGCGTCCCCATTGTCCACCCAACAGTTCGATCAACTTTGTCATTGATTTCGGGTCATTGTCCATCAGCTCTGCATGATGAATCTGCAAGGTCTGAATAAAAGCAGAACCTGAGGTTTTCAGTATCAGCCGCGTTGTTAGTTCTGTGATGCGAGATTTGGGCCACGCACCAAGAACTATCTCAACCTTCTGTTTGTATGTCTGCATGTCATCCTTTGATGGTCGAAGGTCGGCACGAGGGATGCCAGCTGATTTATGATCTGTTGTTCACCGCGATCACCTGAAGCTTCGCTCATGATGGCTGGATACTCCCTTGCGGGAGCTCCGCTACCAATGAAAGTGGGGTAGCGCCACTGTCAACAAGACAATCGCACTCTGCTCGACGCAATCGTCAATTGAAGGGACGGCCTCGTCCTCTATGGTTTCGGTGCGACCCTGTCGCTTTGCAGTCCACTATTGGCTGAAGACACGACGGAAAATCCTCACCCGCCCACCGCATGGGCTTCCCTGAGCCTCGCATGTCTGGCGGAATGAAGCTGCTTTCAAGTGACCTTCAAAGAGAGTGGAAACTGGTTATTTCGAGGGTTGGTTATGAGTGGAACATGGAAATCATCAGCTATTGGTTTGAGAATCACAATATATACATATATATATACATATATACATATATATATATACATATATACATATATATATATATTGCATTTGGATAAATTCTAAGGGGTAACGGGGTAACTCTCCAAGGCCAACATTTCAGATCACTAAGGGATGAAACATAGCAAATTGAGAAATCTTTGGAGTACTGTAAATGGAGGTTTAGTTGGGACAATTTATGAATATCATTGCCATGATGATCAAAGGCTCCGGAGGGTATTGTTTTGACCCACTGCGATTTCAAGGCCTCAAAGGACAGAGAACTTGTTGTTTGGAAGATGCAAAACATCTGCGCAGAAAGTGTCTAAACTTCCCGTGGTTTATTGTCTGCGTTCCCATCTGCCTACATTCCCAGTACCCAGATGCCTCCCCCGTGCACAATTTGTAGAACAACCGGTTGGGGGGCCATCACTATTATCCTGCAGCATGTGTTCTCATGCATTGATATTATATTATGATATTGTATGTCATTTAATTTAATTGTATGTCATTTAATTTAATTGTATGTCATTTAATGTAAGTATATTTAATTCATGGTTGGATTATTTTTAATAATAGATCATATTAAAGGGTATCAAAATGTATCAAATGTCTTGAAATTGATCCCCCCACCTATCACCAACGCTTAAAACGATGGTCATTTCGCATTTCGCAAAACGGGTTTCTCGCAGAACTGTTCCCGTCGCCGAGGTGCTGAAAATGGCCCTGGGCGGCTGCGACACGAACATCGTCACGCAGGCGGGGTCCTGGGGTTTTTACCTTACGATGGATATGGAAAAACCAAAAAACCAGGTGAAATCATCAACGGAAAAATAGATGTCGACATGTTGATTACTAGTAGCTAGTAGTTTGATAAGTAGTTTGATATACATGATACAAAACTGTCTGGAGAATTTGGAAGCATCCAACAGAGTTTGGGACTATCCTACCAGCATTAATCCCTCAAGAACCAATTTGTGCCAAATCCTGGAAAAAACGACAGTTTTTTCGTTATGTCTGCAATATTACAGTATGGTATGTTCAGTATTTTTCCTTATCCTTCAGGGTTTTTTCAGGCATGTTTAATGTTGTTTATAGATGTTTATAGTCATGTTCTTAGTCATGGAGGTTTCCTAAGTCATGGGGATACCCCCAGTCATCCTCCATTTTTTCGAATGGATTTTCCATGAAATAATTCATCCATCATCCCGATTATCCCGATTCGACGGAAAATGTCTTACGAGGCCTTTGCGTGTTGGAAGTCACACTACAGCGACGCCAAAGATGAGGCGCGGCTGGTGAAAGAGGTGAATCTCTGGATGGTTTCACGGGAGGTACTTGCTGATTATCTGGGGATGATGACATTCCCAAGATTCCTGGATTATTTACTGATAATATATGGATTAACGATGGATTAACTATGATATAGATATGGATTAACTATGGGTTATATGGTAATATATGGATTAACTATGATATAATATAGATATATTTACTGGTTGGTGGTTTGGAACATGACTGGATTATGACTGTCCATATCTTGGGGAATGTCATCATCCAAACTGACGAACTCCATCATTTTTCAGAGGGGTAGGTATACCCAACCAGTTATGATCGCGTGTTCGGATTTGTTTAAAGGGATATAACTGATATAACCTTGTGGAAAACTTGGACATCATTGTGGATGTTTGATGGTGTCTTTGCGGACACCCCTAAGATCAAAGTCACACCCAAGAATGTGTTGAATCGAATCGAGAGATGATCTTCTGTGTTCGGGGCCCACAGGCAGAGTTGGAAGCCGCCATGCGGGAGAATGACAAGGTCATTCAGGAGAGTATGTAGTGAAGGGTCTAAGTCTCTAAGGTCCAGATGGTCCAGTCGCAGATTTTGGTCCATTTGAAGATATATGGCAGTGTGTCAAATCCTTGTACCCCTGTTGAACATCAAAATAGCTGGTAAATGGATGTTCATCCCCCTAAAAATAGTATTAATAGGTATTGATCCATACCCATATAATAGTATTTGTTTAACCATCACAGTTGGTGCCGAGGCTGTGGTTTCAAATCGTTGATCCCAAGATGACCTTTTCCACCACGGAAACCACAGCGCCCGCAGAGATAAACGGACTCAGGGTTTCTGTTGTGAAATACGACCAGTGATTCTGGGTGAAACGACCTCACCACCGATCAAGGATGATATTCATATATATTTATATAAGATGTCTTAGGAGTAATCATCACCAGAAATCCTAAAATCATCTAAGTTTTCTACAGTTTTAATGGGAACATCACTTAGAAGGCTGGCTGATTTCTCAGCAAACCATTTTTGATTAACAGAGGGTAAACACAATTCTTGAGCTCAATAAAGTTTTTTCGTCAGGTCATGATTTCGACAAAACCTTGTCGTGTTCGCGGCGCGAGGAGTATAAATCCCAACACAACAAGGCAGCGGAAGCTGCTATGAACAGAGCTGCCAGGTGCAGTTTTGGTGCAGTAGGACGGAGGGGGTTGGAATAATTGATGTTGAAGGATCAAACAGATGGGTAGCACCATGAAAAACAACAAGTTTGAGGCTTCACAAAAGGGGAATATATATATATATACACATACAAATACAATTATATATATATACATACATACATATATATATATATATATTTATTTATTTAAACATATAAACAGTTGATATACAGTATGTATGTGTGTGTGGAGTATTGTAAGATAACCAAATATATCAAAAACAGCCAGTCTAAGACGATATGAAACCACACTTCATGATCCACGACATTTCACCCAGGCTTACTCGGTAAATCAACATGAAATCCCTATGAAAGCCCCATATTTTGCTGGTCACTGAAAACCAGATGTTTTCACAGATCCACATTTTTTTCCAGGTTTCAGGTCTAGGGGGTCTACAATATCCTGCACCGGGTTAGCGGGGCCAGGTTTGTTTTGGTGCCCTCCGGTGTCCTCAAACATAGCAATGGTAAATCACCTACAAGTGGCGGCCATTGGAAAATCATTGAACATATATAGCTTTGGTGGATTTTCCGGGTGGATTTACCAGAGGGTACACAGAAGACAACTCCAAGGGACAACTTTTATGGATTTCGGATTGAAACTGCCATCGATCGGAGCAAACACGAACTTGTTTAGAGGTGGGGTGAGAATCAGAATTGGTGATCCGAGAAGCCGCCTGGGGTGCCTTGGAATTGGAGATTTTCAACTCTCCATCTCTTAACCTCAAGCATTTGGCAGCCTAGCCAGAGTCAGTCAGATTGCGTGGCATGTGTTGGGACCTATAAGGAAGATGAATAAAGACGGTCCTTGGTAGTGAGGATCAAAGCAGAAACTGTATATTGCGTATAAACAATGTATATAATGTATATAAATACATAATATAGATTAGAACTAAAACTAAATTTACATTTTGCTGCAGCTGCTGCACGTTCTTTGGGTCAATCTCACCTTGCTCAAGTAGCTACAAGATACTTGCAGATAGTTTTCTAGAGCTTTTTTTCGATACTTGTTATAGTTTGTTATAGATCATTATAGATCGTTAACAGATGCCGACTCCTTCCAAAAAACCACCACAACATGATCAAAACTGTCTGGCTGCCAGATTCTACGAAGAGAATCTCCTTTTGGAGATCTTTGAGAACTGGAGGATCTCACGGGATTTGGCAGAAAAATTAGGGTCCAAAAATCACTGGGCTCTGTTTGAAAATGGGCTATCCCAAAAATTTGATGATGTATTGTTCTTATTGATTATGTAATATGTTTATTTTATGTGTGTTTTTTTCCCTTTGGTGATGTACAACGTTGTCAGACAAAGCCATTTATGTATTGTTGGATGGGTATGATTGACACGAGTGATATTGTGCTTGCGGAGCCATAGTTTGAAGCTGGACGGTCCGTTGTCAAGTAGAATGGGGAATTGGGCCTACCACTTACCACTCTGGTAATTTAACAACGGACAAACCCCCATGGAAATGATGGGAATATCATCTATAAATTCCTGGTTGGTGGTTTGGAACATTTTTTATTTTTCCGTATATTGGGAATAATCATCCCAACTGACTTTCATATTTTTCAGAGGGGTAGGTATACCACCAGCCAGATAAATGCGTGATTTTCCATAGAAAATTGTTAAATTACCAGTAGAAACAAGTAGGAAGAAAGACTACGACTGCGCCTGGGTTGACCTTGAAGCGGGTCACAGCACCAAACGAGGATTTCACACAAGCACCTTTTGTTTTGGTTGTGTTTTCGAGAATAACTTTAACTTAGTATGTTGAAATATATTTCAAGGGGTGTTACTATCTAAGACCATGTTAATTTATGCTGCTTTGAAATAATTTCAAAGATTTAGTATCAAACATTCTGGGTTTGTCAGCAGGATACCCCCTGTCCATCCACTGATAAATATCACCAGCTTCCAACGGGACCAGGATAGACAGCTCAGTGGAAGGAACTGTGACAAGGCCCGGTTTCGACTGTGCACTGGTTAACATTCATGGGCTTCGTGCGAATTCTTGTGGGTGATTTGTCATGACTGGTATCAAAGGAAAACGTGGCAGGTTGATGAAGTCTTCTCCAAATCAACTACATGTCCATCCATTCCATGTGTTTCTCTTAATAAACCTTTAAGCAGGTGCTGTTGTGTAATGGTGTGTATATATACACATCAGAATATAATGTGCCATAAGTATCACTCATATACATACATATATATATATAATATGTATATGTATATATATACACACCCATAAGAAGAGCCCGCCATTGGTTAGTGGTGACTATAATGATAGATATACTGTAGATGAACGAATATCACAGGGAAAAAAACATGCCGGGACAATGCAGGCTGGTTTTCATTGATGGACCCCACTATTCCCATGTGTTTGTTACTGGATATCAGCACATGTTTGATGCAAAACCGAGAAGAGCTTCAAGCTGTTTCAAGTAAGATTTGCTGCGTGTCATTGAGACCTACCCTCTGGTAAATTAACATAGCTATGGAAAATCACCATTTTTGATGGGAAAACTCACTATAAATGGCCATTTTCAATAGCTATGTAACAAATTACCAGAGGGTACATTGCTATTGAGACCTCCAGGTTTGGTTTCTTTAAACTCAAACTACCCATTGTTGGGCGCCGCTTGGTGCTACTTTTTGCAGCGGCGTTCCGTAGCAGGAACCAAGGCAAAGTTGATGCGAAGCGGCAGCAACTGGCTTCGGTCCATCAGGTGCACCAAAGATTTACAGTTTTTGCAGCGCCAAGCCGCCAAACGGATAGAAAACTGGTTGGTGGTTTGGAACGTGACTGTTATTTTCCATGATCTATGGGATGTCATCCTTCCCATTGACTTTCATATTTTTCAAGATGGTTAAAACATGTTAAAACCACCAACCAGAAAACTAGAAATACGTAGATTATGTCAGTGATTTAGAAAACCTGAAAACAATGTCAGTGATTATGCCAAAAGGATAGATTATGATGTCAGGTTATTATTAGCTTCGGATTTTCGTTTCTTTCTCGAGGTTGCTATTTGTTTGGCTTTTCTTGGAATCATGATGAAAGCACATAATCATAATGGATATGAACAAACTTTAAATGTGTGAAAACCCCACTGATTATAATAATTATATCATGTATATATATAATATATATATAGAGAGAGAGAGAGAGTATATGCGTTTGGGATTTTTGATTCATATCAATTTACCCCAGTTCTCAGTGAAACTGCGCTTGCTGGAATTGGACCCGTGTGGCAAAAACTCTCATGTGGTTCTCAGTGTCAAAACCCGAGAAGAGTACTGTACCCTGTAGTTCAAAATTGTTTCTGTTTCTGGGATGTTCATCCCTCCAAAACGTGGTATGAATGGGTAACTTCATGAAAAGCAACCTGATTTATTAATTGTATCAACATATATCAACATATATCAACATATCAGCATATCAGCGTCGGTCCAAGCACGTTTAAACATTAATTCGTTTAGACTTTAAAGCGTTCAAACACGTTTAGAGCCATGACCCCAAAACGTTTAAACGTATCACAATATATGTTGTGAGGTTGTTTGAACATGTCCCAAATGAGCGATTTGATTTGAATGATAAGAACGGATGAGCAAGAAAGAGGCCCCAGGGTGATGTCACTAGCAGCAGATTTCTCAGTGCTTGATTCTGCAAGTGCGCATGATCTCATGCGGTTGGGTCCGCAATCTCTTGCAATTAGTTTAAACATGTTTAAACATGTTGGCGCCAAACCCACGTTCACAAACACCCAAATAACACACCCAAACAATCCCATATACTTGTCATCAGAGGATGAATGAAAACACTGCCTATGCGGAGCGATTTTGACTTTAGGTTTTCAGGATTTAGGGCTTTAATTTAGGGTCCGCCAACACAGGTGGTGCCCAAGTCAAGTCTCGTTTGGACAGGAAAGCTTGAACAAAGAAACTGCCCAACAGGAAAAACTTTTACTTTTTGTATGGTCCGCGCCCTAACTCCTCTAACTTAAGTTGGCACGGCTTAAGTTGTCGGCCCCCGCGCCCTCGCTCCTCCGACTTAAGTTAGTGCGCTTAATTTAAGTTTACAGGCCCCAGGACCCAATTCAAATTCACAGGCCCTGGCCCAAATTTAAATGCACAGGCCCCAGGCCCCCAATCTAGATTCACAGCCCCCAGGCCCCCAATTTAAAATGTTCACGCCCCAGGCCCCCAATCTAGATTCACAGCCCCCCCAGGCCCCAATTTGAATGCACAGGCACCAGGCCACACTTTAAATTCACAGCCGCCAGGCCCCAATTTAAATTCACAGCCCCCAGGCCCCAATTTAAGTTATTTTAAATTCACTTCAGGCCCCAATTTAGATTCACAGCCCTCTCAGGCCCCAATTCAAATTCACAGCCACCAGGCCACACTTTAAATTCACAGCCACCACGCGCCAATTTAAATTCACAGCCCCCAGGCCCCAATTTAAATTCACAGCCACCAGGCCCCAATTTAAAATTCACAGCCCAGGCCCCAATTTAAATTCACAGCCACCAGGCCCCAATTTAAAATTCACAGCCCAGGCCCCAATTTAAATTCACAGCCACCAGGCCCCAATTTAAGTTTACAGGCCTCAGGCAGGGCACCAACTCAAATTCATAGCGGCCAGGTCCCAATTCAATTTCACCCAACTTAAATCCGCTGCAGCATAAGTTTACAGCCTTCACGCCCAAACTCAAGCTACCCCCTGGCACCCAGCTAGTTTAGCGTTAAAGGGGCTCAGGGTTCAAGGTGCTTTGGGTTAAAGGCCTTCAGGGTTGAATTTTGTTAGGGTTAAAGGGTTTTAGTGTTAAAGGGTTTTAGGGTTGAAGGATTTAGGGTTGAAGGATTTTTGGGTTAAAGGATTTTAGGGATAAGGGATTTTAGGGTCAAGGGATTTTAGGGTTAAAGGATTTTAGGATTAAAGGATGTTAGTGATGTTAGGGTGAAAGGATTTTAGGGTTAATGATTTCAGAGTTTGAAGATGTGGCACCCTGAGCGATGCCCTCTCCTACTCTCAGCTGTTAGTTGCCAATCTTTTTCAAATTTTCTCCTGCGCCCAAGTGTCCTTTGTGAAAGGCGCTTTGCCTCAACGCTTTGATTGTTATTTTTTTGGGGGTCGGAACACCAGGCCGTATTTGTTTTGAATCACAGATGCAATGCACACGTTGGTGTCGATAGCCCCTCCCCGGACCGAGGCCTATGATCCGCATGGCACAAAAACGCTCAGCCCTGGAGATGCTGCTGCCTCAGCATCACCTGCTGCAAGCAGACCCGCAGCGCAAGCAATCAGTTCAAGTGTGCCTGTGCTGTTACCCGTCAGGTCAGTCTCGCTGGAGCTGACGCTGCCAAGCGCCTGCTGCGGACAATGCGGAGCCCGCGTGCAGGGCCACAGGGCAATAACATAGGCCTGCTCATGTGGCATGCTTCATGATGCGGATGACCTGCTCATGGTAATTTACCACACCACCCACAAGAGTGTTATATATAAGCTGGTGCAACCAGCTGCTGACCCACATGCCATGATGTTTTTCCGGACTCGAGCCTCGTGGTAATCACGGAGTTCTCAATGAAGTTGCCTTGTCTGTCCACTCGCTGCGGCGTGCCATGTCCATGCCCATAGTCGATCAGACGCACCTGCGCGCCTGGCTGGAACAGTCTATCCTGATCGCTCTGGCAAGCATGGGACCCTCGGCCAGGCACGACACGCTGCTAGTAATAGGTCGGATTTGCAGCAAGCTGCCAGCTTTGCTGGCACCCTTGCGCGGTTTCCAGTTCGAGGCCGTCCAGGATGTCTTCACGGGCCTTGGCTTATGGATAGCCCACGGGGGGTATGACCTAGCGGAATGCAGTGCAGAACTGCTGCAAAGGCAAGTAAGCAAGCCAAGCCATGCAGCGTGTTGTGGTACCGCATTCCGTGACTATGATGCTGTATCGCAGGAACCCTGACGAGTTCGATTTGCAGGACTGCATTAGTGACCATGACTTGTGGTCCGCGCTGCACTCATACTTAGCAGCTAATGCCAAGGTGGATGAGATCCAATGCATTTACCTCCACGAAGTGCTGCAGGACCTCCTCACCGTGGCTACGGACGCGGTGGCGACCTTAGAGGAGCTCGTGGAGATCGTGCCGATACGTCAATGTCGTCGAAGATGAAAGGACGCGGTGAAGGAACAAGTCAGTCAGAAGTTCAAGCAAAGCCTTGGGTCTCTGCATTTTTGCTTCGCAATGCGGGGTGTCTCCATGCATTTTTTGGTTAAAGGATTTTAGTGTTAAAGGATTTTAGGGTTAAAGGGTTTTTTAGTGTTAAAGGGTTTTAGGGTTAGAGGATTTAGGGTTAAACGATTTTAGGGTTAAGGGATTTTAGGGTTAAAGGATTTTAGGATTAAAGGATGTTAGGGTGAAAGGATCTCAAGGCTGATGATGTCAGGGTTCGAAGATATTAGGGTTGAAGGATTTTAGGGTTAAATGATTTTAGAGGTTAAAGGAATTTAGGGTTAAAGGATTTTAGGGTTAAGGGGCTTTAGGGTTAAGGGATTTTAGGGTTAAAGGATTCAGAGTTGAAGGATTTTAGGGTTATATACTGATTTCAGTGTTTTAGGGTTGAAGGATTTTAGGGTTAGAGTATTTCAGGGATAAAGGATTTTAGGGTTAAAGGATTTCAGGGATAAAGGATTTTAGGGTTAAAGGATTTAGGGGTTAAAGGATTCAGGGTTGAATGGTATTTTGGTTAAAGGAATTTAGGTTAAAGGATTTAGGGTTAATTAAAGGATTTTAGGGTTAAAGGATTTTTAGGGTTAAGGGATTTTAGGGTTTGAAGATTTTAGGGTTAAAGGATTTTAGGGGTAAAGGATTTCAGGGGTAAAGGATTTTAGGGTTAAAATATTTTTAGGGTGAAGGGATTTTAGGGTTTGAGGGAATTTATGATTAGTGATTTTAGGGTTTGGTGGTTGTAGGGGTTTGGTGATTTTAGGGTTTGGTGACTGGAGAGTTTGGTATATTTTGAGGGTTTTTTTTGCTGAGGAGCAAGATTAAAATCAATAATGGCATCATTTTCTATCGGAAGTAGTTTTAACTGCAGCCAATCATGATGACAATGATTTTAAAAGCAATCATAAAAAAAATAATGAACTCCATTACCAGCGCCCTTAAGCAGCACCCTGTGTTGGCGCCCAAGTGCCGCAAGGCTCCTAAAATTTAGGTTTTTAGGGTTTTAGGGTTTTTGGATTTTAGGTTTTGGAAAGTAAAAAACGCTAGCCCTACGCAGGGACTTGAGCATGTCAAAGGATATGCGGGATCCGATGCGGGCAAACGTGGGGTTTGCAGCGAACATGTTTAAACACATTCACTAAGGTGCTTTACTACCCCGGATTGGTTTAAACGTTGTCGGTCTAAACATCGTTTGAACAAAAAATGGATGGTTAAACCATTTAAACCAACCTAGGCCCAGCCCTGCAGCATATATGAACATATCAAAAAATATCAACACATATCAACATATTTCAATATATATCTTGATTCTAGCCTAATACCTGTAATAGTCGGTAAAACGGTTTTGTTTATGGGACCCCTCCAAAAACATCACCCCCAAAATGGCTTATTTTGGAATAGGCTATTCGGGTGCTTTGTGATTTGTTTGCAATGTCCTCTTCTTCACAGTGCCTGGCAATCTTGCTCATTGCAGCCATTCTACACAATTGGCAATTGACAATTTGAAGAGCTGATTGCGCATGCTACCCACTATTTTCAGATTCCCATGAAAATTGCACAGAACACAACTTTATTTTGCAGAAAAAGGGTTTCTTGCCATGTTTTTCCAATTTTTTGTGCTTCAAATCGTGCTCCAGATGGGTCTTTTCGCGTGCAACTTTTTGTGCCCCAAATCGTGCTCCAGATGGGTCTTTTTCGCGTGCAACTTTTTGTGCTCCAAATCGTGCTCCAGATAGGTCTTTTCGCGTGCAATTTTTTGTGCTCCAAATCGTGCTCCAGATGGGTCTTTTCGCGTGCGACTTTTTGTGCCCCAAATCGTGCTCCAGATGGGTCTTTTCGCGTGCAATTTTTTGTGTTCCAAATCGTGCTCCAGATGGGTCTTTTCGCGTGCAACTTTTTGTGCTCCAAATCGTGCTCCAGATGGGTCTTTTCGCGTGCATTTTTTTTGGGGGTCCAGGAACTTGAAAAAATCACTTGGTTTCATTTTGCATGTTGTTCCCGATTTGTCATTGTTTGCACAATTATTTTTTTTGCAGGCCGCATTGTATTTGGCAGATGGTTGAACAAACAAAACAAAGTGCTGCACCTGCTGCATTTTTATCTTATTTTTGTCAAATTTGTCGTGCGTGTTTTTTGTGCTGTAAATTGTGCCTACTGTTACAGGCAACATTTACATATCAACAGATATCAACATTTATCAGCATATTTCAATATATATATATATATATCAACATATGAACAACCGTCAAAACTCGCGTTATGGAAGATATGTATTCGCTGGACATTGGTTGTCATAAAATGCAAAAAACTGAGGTTAGCGATGGGACCTTTCCAAATAGCGATACCCCCATTT
>Ga0126342_10018016_pt1 | contig 12148 bp, 11 predicted proteins | sample Cyp1metagenome_FD_92528 | JGI IMG/M metagenome (GOLD analysis project Ga0126342, IMG submission 92528) | Coral microbial communities from Lord Howe Island, Old Settlement Bay, Australia - Cyphastrea 1 metagenome | ecosystem: Host-associated > Invertebrates > Cnidaria > Coral ... | reverse complement strand
AGTAGTGGTGGTAGTGGTAGTGGTAGTGGTAGTAGTGGTAGTGGTAGTAGTGGTAGTAGTGGTAGTAGTGGTAGTAGTGGTAGTAGTGGTGGTAGTGGTGGTAGTAGTAGTAGTAGTAGTAGTAATAGCAATAGCAGCACTTGTACTCGCACTTGTACTTGTACTAGTAGTGCTTGGAGGACGGGGGAGGGGGGGTGACCTTGATTCAGACGAAGCAAAAACGCGCAGCAAGAGAACAAAGGAACAAGTACAAACCAAGAACAGAAACAAGAAAAACACCTCCCAATCAGACACGCCGGCATGCCGGCGGATTGTCGAAAGTTTGACTTCTACATTTCCTTCGATTATTAACTTATTATGATATTTTATGATGCTTGGTTTGCCTGCAGGATCCAATGAATTCACAATGCCCATCTGTACAGCTCTTTGCACAAACCTGAGGTTCTGTAAGCCCGCCAGAGGTCAAGCAGTCACCGGAGGCAGGGTCCGAAATTTAGGGCTTTAGGCCGCCATGTTGGTAATGCTGGTCATGCCGGTCATGGCATTACTTTTTGGGAGGCCGAAGCAAAGGGGTATTGTAGTCCAAGTACGGGGCAGGGTTGACTCTTACATCCTTCTCCACTCCAGGCAAGCTCTACTTTTCCCAAGGACTGCCACACCAAACGTGTTGCCAGCGTCATAGGTGGCACAGACATGGCGGTCACGGATACCATTGCCCATGCGTCATGATGTCCGTATGTAGAGTGATGTAGAATGTAGATGTGCAATTATTCGAACATGATTTGCATAGATTTGCTGTTTATTGAAGATGACTATGATGACTGGCAACTAGCAGTCGCGAGACCGAATGCAGTCAGGAATCAAGGCCTTAAAGATCCTTGTGGGGCAAGGAAAGGGTCTCGTGCTCAGCTTCTCATGATGAATTCGAGTGTAGAGCCGTTCAATAAGTTAATGATCAGTTCCAGAAGAGTGTCATGACGCAGTGAGATCTCACAAACAATGCTGAACTCTGCTTCGATTGCTCGCAAAAAAAAACCTCTGGAACGGCAAACTGTGCAGGCCAGAAAAAAGACGCCGGCGCGCGGGTATTGTGAGCTGTGATGTTGGAATCTCGCAGAGAAAAACATTTGTGCCTGCCAACTTGCAAGGGTCTTGTTTATGCCTTCAACTGTACTGACTTTATTTGCACGTCAATAGTCTCCATGCTTGTGCAGGCTGGGAAAATGGCCATACATGTAAAAACGACACACACACACAGTGTCTTTATTGGCCTACACTAGTCATTTTTTTATGGGGAATTTCTTTAGGTGTGTGATGACCCCCTCTACATATATATTTTTGATGATTTTTGACCCAGGTGCAGATGTGCAATCGTGAGCAGTGCGCTTTGGATCAGTGCTTGGGTCAATAGCAGCATACCTGCGATCCTTTTCTTTTGCGTGTTTGCCAGGAGATCAAAGATGATTGCTTTAACGATGAAGTCGAGGAGAGCATATGCGCAAATTTCTGTGACACATTTGCGAGAAGAAAGTAGAACACAGATCGACATCCTCAGAACGTGTCACCAGTGTCACCAGTGTCACAAAATCCAATGTTGTTCCAGATTCTTCAGGAGCCAAAGTTTTCAGCGTCTGCGTGGCGAGAAGGTTTCGAAAGCAGAGGTACCTAGACTCTAGACACTTCGTTGAAATTGAAATGCATGAAGCTTTTAACTCTTAACACTTCCTGAATGAAACCCAAAGGAGCATGCATTGCATGCATTGATCAGTAAGATCACTATATGTTTGATGTGCATATGACATATGACTGTATGCCAAAATTTCACATATTTTCCGACTATTATATGTATATATATATATACAATATAATATGCTACTGGTAGTATTATCATATATGCATAGTCGTATATTTTGAGATCGCATGTATTTGATTATAGATTGTAGAAACATAGGCATATGTGCAATCCATGCATACAATAAACCTGTATCTAGACACTCTGCATACGTGCAACACACGACGACATCTAGACTCCAATGAAACTTACCGGTGCTGAGGAGTCACAGCTTCGATGCCACCTGCAAATGAGAAGCTGAATCAGTTGAAGCCTGATCAGGAAGCAACAGAAGCAACGGAAGCCGAAGAGAAGACACAGAAGACACAGAAGACACGCCGTCCAAACGCCGAAACTGCCTCACTTGCGAATGCAACTGGTGCGACTGATGGAAGTGGTGCAACTGGTCTGCGAAGTGCACAAAGGACACAAAGGCAGAAGAAAAAGCCACCGCGCGGTGCGATGTGGTTCGTACCTGGTGAGACTGAGACTGCATCCTCCAGGTCAAAGTCCAAGGTGATACAGGAGGAAACCGTAGAGACCATCCAGGAAGAAGCCACAGACACCGACCAAGAATTGACCCGAGCGTCGACTGATGATCCGTGGCAAACCTTGGAAGATAATCGCCAGTTGGCATGGGCGTTTGCCCAGGAGTCTGAATCTGAACCTGTAGATGTTTGGGACCAGGCGCCAGATGCAAACCTCAAAGCCATGGCGTGGGAGGAATTGGAAAAGGCGGAAATAGAATTGTCAAAGTTGAAAGAAGAGGGACTTGGTTTGCACCAAGAAGAAGAAACTCTAGAGCCTCTCACAACAGAGCCACCCCAGGAATTGCCCATTGAAGCCCTGCGCACAGATATCTTGGAGCGAGTGCGACAGCATCGGGCCACGATACTGGTTGGTGCGACTGGCTGTGGAAAGTCAACGCGCCTGCCACAGTACATCATGGAAGAGCCTGGCTCAAAGGTCTTAGTGACCCAGCCTCGACGAGTGGCAGCAGTTGAAATTGCAAAGCGTGTCGCAGCGGAACGTGGAGAAAGAGTTGGCAAAAATGTTGGCTATCGAATATCAGGAGAAATTGTGGCGGGGAATGGCAAGTTGCAGTTTGCCACCATAGGCCAGGCGGCCAGGATGCGAATGTGTGCCCTCATGCCAGTACTCTCCATTCTTGCTTTCCACCGAACTCTAGTGTAGATATCGCAGCGGTCCGCCATGCGACTTCTTCAAGTACGTGCTTGTTTCCTTTCCCGGTGCTGTGAGTACATGTGAAACCTAAGGGTTTTACTGCTTATTACTGCTTGCTCCTTTTTTCCCAAGCTTCACTCAGACAACTCCGGCCATGTCGGCAGGCTACGTCCTCACTTGGTTTCTGGCAAAGCCGGAGCAGTTTGCAAGTTTCAGCCACATCATCATCGACGAGGCACAACCGTGAACGTGTTGATTGAGACTACTGTGACTGTGACCATTGCATGTGGGAACCAGCAATGCTGTTGTGCTGTACTGTTTCCATCTATTTCCTAGTCTTGCAATGTCTTGCACCGAGCTAAGCAAACGATCTGCACTCTTCCAGGTCCATGAGCGTGGGGCAGACATGGAACTGTTCCTGCTGCTTACCAAGCTGTTGATGTATTTCTTCCCACGACCCAAGGCGGAGCAGCGGAGATGCTGCCGCGTTTGATTTTCCGACATTTCCCAATATTACCCTTCAATGTGCACATGACATCACAAGACATTGAAGTTCTGCTTGCAGGTGATCCTGATGTCAGCAACAATGCAGCCAGAAGAGTTTAGCAACTGGACCGGTTGCAACGTTTTCTCATTCTTAGCATTCTCTTTTTCGCATCTCAGTGTTTTGTGTGTTTGTTCTTGTGCAAACAATGGATACCCATCCACTTTGGAACCTTCAGGCAACTTGAGGCAACTTTGGCATACCTTTGACATATGAGTAACCGACAAAATTATTGTAATACAAATTCAGTTTTGCTTCGCCTTGGCATTTCTGAGGTTGAACAATCTTCATAACCGATAGGGGACGACCCTATACCGATACCTCATTTGTGATACTTCCGGGAATACTGAAATCCTCACAACCGATAGGGGACGACCCTAATTTGTGCATGGCATTAAGTTTATATAACATATAATATAATTTTGTCCGCTACTCATATGACAAATGATATGATATAACATATGCATATGCGTGGATCGGATTTTCTTGGGGTGACCAGAAATGAGCAAGTCAACAGCTGTAACTATAACAGCTTTATAATACATGTTGCATAAAGTAGATAAAGCTGCGTCTGGCACTGCTGAAACTGGATTGACCTGAATCACCCTCCCTGCTCCCAAGGCAGCTACTTCTCCGATTTTGAAGTTGGAGATCCCCTGACTGTGCATGTTCCTCAAAGTGATGAGCCAGTAGCTTTGAACCAGTAAAGTGAGAAAATGTGAGAAGTGAAGGGCCAGCAATTCTGAGTCAGCGGCTTTGTGAAGCAAGAGAAGAAGAGAAGACTGCAGTCTGTCCAGTTCAATCTTGGCCACCAGTGTTGTGTAATTTTTCGTCATGGTTCAACAGTGAGAGGCCGGGGCGAACCTTCCCGGTGCAAGAAGTCTTTCTGGACAACTGGGTTGAGGGATGTTGTTGCAATTCGCTAGACAGTGCTGAATATTCAAGGCTATTGGGCCGGTACATCATAAAACATCACTGCCGTAAGATAAACTTCCGACTCTTGTCTTGAATTTGACATCCTTATATCAGACTTCTTTCTAAAGAGATGTAGTTTTCCACATTATGCATTAGGTGCAGCTGTTAAAGCACAGTAAAAACTTTTTCCAATGCAAGTGTCGCGGTCTGCTGCATTCTTGCAGGACAACCTTCTGACAGACTACGAACACATTTTGCCAACGTCAGTGCTGAGCATGGCAGAGGTAGGGCACCAAGACTGCAGGAAGACACTAACTGGGCTCTTCTCACTCTACTTATCTCATCTTATCTCTACTGTGCTTTCGTGGCCGTGCTTCATATGCCTGTAAATTGCTGTGCATGTTGCAGGAAGCAGTGGAAGAATTCGATCAGCTCTCAAAGAGCCAGGTTCACTCCATAGCACGCGTTTTAATGTGCGTTCCATTTGATTGTGGAGTCCAAGAATGTTCAAGAGATATCAAGAGAGCATGGCACTCTTCGACACTTTCTGCTTGGAAAACTGTGGCTGCAGCCTGCAGAGATTTTTGCATCAGGCTGAAATCCTTCAGGGGCTACCAGAGCTGGTTGGTGACCTACATCTTTAGGATTCTCTGAATGCTCTGTCAATCGGATGGTGTTTGGACATGTTTGGACATGCTTGGCCTTCAACATATTTGACGTACACGTGATTTGCCATGGCAAAGGCAGTGGAGTTGGTTCCCTATTTTGCCAAGAAAAACACTACTCTCCTCATCTTTCTGCCTGGGTGCCACCGGCCAATTTTGAGGGTTCAATGTTGCGTCATACAAATGCGCAGTTTGCGCATTTGATCGTACAACAGGGTCTTTCTCGGTTTAATTTTGTGCCTCAACCCCTGATCAACAATTCTTGCTGGAGGCTGGTGGAACTGAACAGGCTGTCAGACCTGTTTTCGTCTTCAGAGGCGCCTATATTTCATTATATTTCCTGTCAGTAGTGAATTGTATGATATATATTTTTTGCAGTGCGTGCAGGACAATAAACTCGTTTGTCTGCCAAGCCTATGCCACCTTTGATACAACGAATGTACAAAAGTTTACGGCGGAGATATACTGTCAAACATATTGTTCAGCAGGCCTTGAGCGCGTTGCCTAGCAGCAACAGGACCGGAATTTTGCTCGCCAATTGAGTGAACTGTGACACCCCTGCTCAGCCTCTCAAAGAATTTGGAATGTGGCAGTGTCAGCACTTCTTATTTTCAGAATATGATAAGTTCAGGCAGAATCGTTTATTTGTGATTCCGTTGTCAGATTTCGATTTCAGCTTGCATTAAGAGTAAGACCGATACGACCGGGCCGGCTTATTTCAGCATTGCCGAAGTCTGCCACTCTAGCCCCTCTGGCATTGTCTCTTTACTGCTTGGACAGGGAAGCACCAACGAACTACAAAGTGTTTGTGCTCCATTCCATGGCCAGGGCCATAGATTGCAGATGCCACAGCATGCTCATCCTGGCAAAACCTTGATTCGGTTTTACTTTGGTTCCTGTGAATGGCAGCCTAACAGACGCTGCCTGTCAGGTGCCAAGAGCTGAGCAGGAAGAAGTCTTCAAGCAACCAACAGGTGCTGATAGAAGCTGAAGTGGAGTCAACCGGAGACCACCTTGTGCAGTGATACAGCTCATATACGTTCATATATGTTACATATACACACAACATAACACTTACTGTAAATATATATATATATATATAGATATATACACATGTGTATCAAATTAACAACATATGTACATACATGACAGAACAATACATTCCATTGTGTTGCATTACAGACAGACATATTACATACATACATTTATACCCATTCTTTACATACGTTACATATTGAATACATGCACATCATACACATACTGTACATTTACAAACACACACACACATATAGATAGATAGATAGATAGATAGATAGATAGATAGATAGATACGCACATGATTCATGCTTGTTTATTGCACTTGTATATATATATATATTATGTACATACATGTATCATATTATCAAGACAAAATTTGAAGAACAACTTTGCTGCACGATGCCACTGCCTGACCCTTGCTTGGTTTGCTTGCGCTCACGACGCCCGGTGAATGGTTGACAGCTAGCATTATGGAAAGGAATCCGAAAGGGAGAAAAAGGACTAGTTCTTGAATTCCTGCGGAGTGCTCCTATTGATCATCCATTTAAACATGTTTTTGATTCAATGTAATTTCGCATAGTTTCACTAGAAATCACTCAACGTACACTTGCAAGAAATGAAGGTGGATGTTGCCATATTGTGCTGGCTTCAAACATCGCGGAATCCTCGCTTACTTTGTGTGGACCTCAACAGTTTTGTGGGGGCGAGAGGGATCTCAGAGGTGGCTGCAACGATATTCCTCAAAGTCCGTAGGTTGCAATGAACATGTTCAAAGCACTCGACTGAATCATAAGAGTTCCTCAAGTGCTTATACGCTTAGCGATGTGCACATTTGGCATGCCTTATAGCAACATTTTCTGGCAACCTTCCTGCAATGCAGTGTTGATCGACACTGCGCCACTGCTGACACTGCTGAAAGAAACAATTCGTTCGTGGGGTTATGGACCATTCGATCCAATTGGAACACATTGGGACGTTGGCTGCAACCATTGCTCAAAGTAGCTTGCCCTTTGTGCCCATGACAGTTGACGACTCAAGCTGTTCCACAGAATTTGACAAACCTATGCTATATGAATCTATATGATATATCCTTAAATCAGATCAACATTTTGGAGCATTTGAAAGGAGAATTGTTCAAGATGATAAATCCGTCATGAGTCCCAGTTGCTTTTAGATTTAGGTGCAAGTGCAGACTCAATGCTTCTGAACACAATGCTGTGACACTCCGATCTGCAGCATGCAAACTCTGGCGCACGCGACCTAGTTTTTATTTTAAACATATTTCCTTTTCGTCGCAGTTTGGAGGCAACCTGTTTATGTCATGTGGGGATGTCAACACTGAGGTCTGTGCCCTTGCTGAAGTTTAATCATGATCAGCCAACACTCTGCGAGGAGGGTCTGGCTGCAAACAACTCAGCAGCAAAGTCTGATATCACTTTTAGCAAAGTTAAGTTGTTGATATCAGTTGATTGACATTTAGAATTTCTTCGAGTGGCATTTGATTTGTACAGTGCTTTAGGTCATAGAGGCACTTCCTGGACCACTATGTCCAGTGGCCTTCGTTGGCGATGGTCGCAGTGGAAAGTCATACCTTGCCTCCAAAGTTGCTGCGTGGCAGAACTGGACAAACCAAACTGTACCAAACTGTACCAAATTCGCCAAACCTACAAAGCGCGTATATCATATATATTCATATGTATGACTCATCATGTTTCATGGCTATAGATGCTATAGGCTATAACTTTTTGAGAGACTTTGCTTTACTGTTTGGTTGCATTCAAGAGCAGTGATGCTTTCAAAACCAATCTGTCCAATTGAACATGACCATGCTGTGCACCCTCTCAAGGTGGGTGCAGGTGCATTCAAAGAGGATGATTCCGACGAAGCTGTGACCGAAGGAAGCTTGCTCTGCAGAGAGTGTCGCTGCCAGGTAGAGATCAGCGGAGACAAGAAGAGACAGGCAGAAAGAAGCAGAGACGAGGAATTTTGTTGCCCCATCCTGCTATTCCTCAATGTGGCAAGGAAAGGATGGCACTCAAGCAAACTCCAGGGAATGGTAAGTCAGGAAAAACGGCCCAGAGAAGCGAAGGACCTATGATTCTTAGATCAATGTGTGGATCTTGAAAAATCTTCGCAATGGTCAACTCATCTTGGGAAATGATAATTTCTGGCAAACACGAGGGCACAGCTACAGTACCTTCAAGTCCTAGGACAGCAAGGTTCTGGCCGTGAAGACTTGCCTTAGTGGCTTTTCATACCATGGGTTATCAAACACTCTATATATGGTCTATATACCAATATACTCTAGGATCCACCCAAAAAGGTGAGCTTGAACTTGCGTACACAATTACAAATGTGCCAGCCATGCTATTTCCGGTGTCGTCCTACGCAAGGAATAGATGTGGTGGCAATTTCAAGCCACCCAGGGCATTTACTGGTCTTCGACTGCGAGGGCGGGAACAATGCAATGTCCAAGAGCCATTCGATTGTCACGGTGGCAAGAGCCTCAAAAGGTGGCACTTTCTTGTTGCTGTGCTCACCGTATCTCAATGTATCTCAATGTTACTTTCAGTTCCTCTCCCATTTTCCCCCCATACCTGGACTGCAGGTTGGAGCACTCTTTGCCACTGCGCTGATTTTTGTTACGGATGGAAAAGCTTCAGAAGCTGCAATAGAAGCCCTCGCAAGGATGCTTGAGGAGAGTGCGGAGGGACTTCCTTCGTGAGGTATTTGAGTTATTTGAATTATGTTTGAATTGTTTGCCTTTGCAATTTGAGGACTTACTGAATTTGATTGCTCCTTTCGCAAGGAGCGCTCTCTCATCAAATGCGATGGTACTGGGTCGTTGCAGGCAGCAACTCTGGAGAATTCCGATTTTCAATGATTTTGTTGTTTTTTCTTTTGGCCGGCCTGTTTCTGCATTCTTTCAATCGCACATTAGACAAACGGGGATAGTCTGCAGTTTAGTCTACAGTGGCAGAAACAAATAGGCCTGCCTTGCCGATTCTGCAAATAACACTCGGCAGGCACAGACCCTTCTTTTTGTGGTAAATCAGAGCAGGCCAGGACACTGTTGGCTGTACTGAAGTTACTGCTGTCATGTCGTTGGTTGTCGATGGTAATGCGGTTGACAGAGTCGGAAAATCAGTTTCTTCAAAAACTTGAGAAGTGACCGGTGCGAGGTTGCTTCATGTTGCTTCTAGGATTCTAGGATTCTAGTTGTGGCTAGAAATGTGGCTAGGGGTAAGCTTCCCTGTCTGCGAGGCTCAGATATGGTGAAGATGCGCTCGAAAAGATCCTATCTGCAGACCATGGAGAAGAACGTAAGGAGCATAGAAAAGTATCCCATTGATTCCCATTGTCATTTGATGTCCAGCGATGTGCAGGGTCCGTGTCAGCAATGCTGCCTTTGAAACCCCGCCGACATTTGACGCAGGAAGTTCGCTCCCTCATTAGCAAAGCCTACCCTGAACATCAGAGGGACTTCTTCACGGTGCCGGTCGACAACAAATCTGAATTTCAGGAGCTTCCCGCAGCAGGATAACAAGTATCGGCCTGGAGGTGTTTGTTCATTTTGCTCTAGCTGCTTTTGATTCCTGGTTGCTGTTTTCTACTTGGTTGTTTACTGGTTTTCTCAAGTGTAGTTAAGTTCTGTTCTGATTGCTTGTCCCCTATGAAATACTATGAAATTTCACATTGCCTGCAGTCTGGAGTCTTCCCGAACCAGAGGAGAGATGGGAAAAATTGCATGAAGCCATTAGAGCTGCAGCAGTTCCACTGAAGATGGGAAAGCTGTGGATGACAGGTCCACAGGCACGGGCGGCCGGACTCGAGTGAAATATTCTGGGCTTCGCTGTGCACTTCCTCTTCGCTTGTGATCACGCTGGGCATGGTAAGTTGAAAAAGCTGGACTCCATGTCGGAACATAACTTCCTTGATGGCTGTTCGCACAATCTGTTTTTTTGATGCATTTTTGTGATGATATTGCGCGCCTTAAGAAGGGCAGGGTTTATTGAACAAGACAGGAACATAGTGCGGTAGCTTTGTTCGACCAGTTTTGTGACAGATGTGACAGGTGGTTCAAATGCTGCGAAAAGTCGAACAAGAGCTACGCACCCGTGGCAAAGTAAGCTTGCCTTCTTTACATCGGCACGTCATCCTGGATGGCTGGTTGAAGCCTACTGTGGGTCAGGCAGGGACATCGGTGAGGCAGCGCTGTCTATGATGCAAAAATTATCAGTGACATACAAATAACATCAAAAAATAACATCAAATAACAATCAACAACTATGATCAACTAATAGACTATGTAGCAATGTCTTTACTTTCCCAAAGGTTTGATCGCGGCGCAGAGAGCCAAGATAGACAAAGGATTTTTGTAATTTTTTGTATGTGTTTAGTTTTCGTCGTAGCCAGCTTATCTTCAGTCAAGGAAGCCAATGCTCACATGGAGGGAAGACTGATGTATTCAATTAGATGAGGATAGACGAGGGGAGAGAAGGAATTCCGAAAAGAGGCCATACACATCCACACACCACACACACTGCCTTGTTCACTGAACAAGACAGGTGCTGCAGTCTCGCATGGACAAGCTCTGGGAAAACGTTTCGCAGGACTGTAATTTGTGCATCAATTCTTGCTGGTTGTTGGACTTGAAACACCATGAAGTACTTAATACTCTTTTAGGAAACTGAGGAACATTGCGGAAGATCTCTACTGGTGGAGTTGAATCTGGCCTTTTGCGAACCATCACAGAGCTGTGATACTTGCAACCAGCACCAGGAAGAGTTTTCTGCGCAGAAAGTTGGCAGTGTTGAAGGCCACTGCTCGGAATGCAAGAATTCAAAAAAAGGTTGGTTGGATCCAGATGTGGAGGAGTTCTTCTGCGAGGAGCGCAGAATTGCCACACTACGGCCATCATTTTATCGCTCGATTTTTTTTCTGGCTCTGTGATCAAAATGCAACGCAGGATTGCTGGCGGAAGTTTTCACCCAAGGCTGTACCACCTGAACAACCTGCTTCAATGCATTGCAGCTCCTGGTTTTCTCAGTTCTATATATAAGAATATTCAACGCTTTGCAACATGACATTCTATTGGCATGGGTATGCATATAGGTCTTCAAGACTCCGAGCGACGGTCCATGTACTGGGACTACCATGTGACTAGCATGAATTCGAATTCGCTGACTTCTTCGGGCAGGTGCTGAAATGCTGCTTTTGTGGCAACTTCTTTCCCTGGATGATAGGCCGCGTCGAACAAGTGACAAAGACTCTTGGGCTCAGATAGATTTGCTGATTTCAAAGCACGAAAAAGGGCAGGCCATTTGATTCTCACAAAATAGGTGTCGATACTTCTCATGCTTTGTTTGGTGTTTTGCATTTTTTTGTGATGTGTGCGTGTGTGATCATCAGTGTGTGCACGGGCGCGAATCTTTTGAGTTTGTGAGACTACCACTGAGGATGTGGCACTGTACTGACTGCCTGATGCAGTTGGGCATTGACATCACTGACTGACGCGGAAAAAAAAGATGCAATGCAATGCCATGAGTCATCCTTAGTCTTGTCAACTCCTAACAGTCGCAACAGTCCCAGCCCAGCTGCTGGACATGCCACAAATTGAGTCAGTGAAGATTTGCACAAGGCCGCAAGTGGCAGCCGTGATCGATTTTGGACTACATAGAGAGCCGGCTGGGCCTTCTTGTTTGGTGAAACACATCAATTCGCCTGAAAGGATTGCACATGACATGCTTTTGATGGCACATAAGACATAAGGTGCTGAAGACAGGATGGTGTTTCGACAAGTGAGTGTGTGTGTACACCGTTATAACAAACGGTTTTAGTTCTATATATTGCGCTTGTACAATTCTCAAAAGCAGGGGGCAGAGATACCCATGTCACTTTCTCTGCCAACGAAGCTGGGTGACATGTGGTAAGGATATAGATCAGGGACGCCTGATCTACGTACCTGCT
>Ga0126342_10018015_pt1 | contig 12148 bp, 10 predicted proteins | sample Cyp1metagenome_FD_92528 | JGI IMG/M metagenome (GOLD analysis project Ga0126342, IMG submission 92528) | Coral microbial communities from Lord Howe Island, Old Settlement Bay, Australia - Cyphastrea 1 metagenome | ecosystem: Host-associated > Invertebrates > Cnidaria > Coral ... | reverse complement strand
GTTAACAACACATATTTTTTCTGAAAAAAATAAGAGACTATTTGGCCTCAAGAAATTGACACGCTACTGTGGCGACAGAACGATTTTATCATAATCGTGGGACGGTGAAAGATCCGGCGGGATGTATATGTATATATGGAGATCACATATATCATATACATACAACACATTTACATATGTGTATCTATTATTATTTATATTGTGTTATATCTAATTATAATGTGTTATGTATATATATATATTATACATATATGTATACATTGCACACACACACACATTGTAGTGATATAATGTTACACCCAGGCCGGGGTGCCGCCCAATGTGGCCAACTCTTTAGGGTTTGTTTCGGGTTTTTAGGGTTTTTACCGCGGGTTTAATTAAGATTTTACTTTCGAGGCTTACTTACGGTGTCATATCAAATGTAAGTTTTAGATGGTTTTGAGGTTTACGATGTAGGGTTTAAGGTTTAGGGTTTATGCTTTGGAAACAAATCTCGCCAGCCATTTGGGCAATCCGCCGACATCCCAAAATGCATAAAGCACTGGCCCCGGGCAGCACCCCCATCCTGGCCGTAATATCCGTAATGTTATGTTATGTATATGAATCCATCTCCAAATATTTCAAACCTAGACACATCCTGTAAGTAAATGTAAATAATATACGACAGGGTTGGCGTAATATACAATATATACAATATAATCTGATGGATTCATGGAGCAAACGGGAACATCTGATAAACTTATTTCGGAAATCTCTGAAGATTTCCCACCATTGAGAAAACAAAGAGATTCTCATGCAGTCCCAGCAGCGACATGATTCCACCGCTGTCACCAAACCAGGCAGGTGACCCAGTGACTGCAATATCAATGCAATTCCTCTACGGTTTTCTCCAGGCACGCCTTTAATGCAAGAGGCACGCCTTTAACCACCTACTGTACAGTAACTCTAGGGGATGTGAGTGGCCAGGTGGAAGATCTGTGAACGGTCTGCATGTCGGAATGGGTTGACTCAAATGGATCAAACCTAATCAATGACAAAATCGACTGACATTTCATGATGCTGCCGGGCGCATTGATGCAAAAGCATAAACTAAATGGTCAGTATCAATGGGACCCTCTCTGGTGTTGGAGCAACTAATGTCTGCACGAAAGACACAGGTGCAGCAGCCAAACACCGATTCTGTCTGAGTTATGTTGAGACTATAGCAACCTCAACCGGGGATTATATATATACATATAACTAGCTGTAATGATATGATATGATATGATATGCTATGCTATGGTATGAAATGATATGATATGATATGATATGATTGATATGATATGATATGATATGATATGATATGTAACGATGCTATTTGCTGCGAGCTCTCCGAATCAGTGAGCACTATGAAATACCATGACTCGATGGCTCTATTCAGGTGGTCCCATTTGAGCCCTCCAGAAGCCATCAAATGCCTGGCATACCATGCCACACTTTGACTCAGCCTAAAACTCGCGTCGTTTTCTGCCGGCGAGCTCTCTTCACCGCAGAGTTGCCTTTCCAACAGTCACTTGCGCCAACGTGCCCTTCAAACCTCGCAAACTTCGCAAACTTCTTCTTATTCTTTCGTATTCTTTCCAAACATGCAAACACATATCACATCATATCACACATTTATGAATGGTCACCCTTGCCGGCTAAAAAAGTCCCTCGTTTTTTTTTTGGGGCAGCTGCTTTGCCAGTTCATCATTTGAGTAATCTCCTTCCCATATTCATGGTGGCCACATCTTGCAAAAGGGATGCAGGAAGTGGATGGAAGTGGAACATATGAATTAGTGATTAATCAATGGAGATCACATGGAGATCGCCTGCGGTCCACCCTCTCTCAGTGCCTCATTCTTCTTGGGTGGGATCGATAGGCCAACGACGCTCCTGAAGGTTCCCAACTGGGAATGATTTTGCACCATGAACTTCATGAATAGTGAAGAAATGTGAAAGCATAGTCACCAAAGGCCACAGCCTCCATCACAATGAACCCAGAAAAAATTGGACATATACAGTACTGGGACTGTGCTCTGCAGTCTCCGCCTTACCCAACACCCACACGTTGGCATCTGCCGAGTGACCGCAAAGGTCACCAAGCGCTTTACCATCTGCACGTATTTCCGTGTGGTCTCATCCTGCAATGCGTGGAAGTTGTGGACGCAAAACACTGTCAGCTGCTGGTTGTGGACCTACCCTTTTGACATCTTTGAGCATCTTTCTGAAGCTTGGAGTTGTGCTTGTTGTTGCTAGCGCATGGCAAAGCAGAATGTTCTCTGTCCTCGCCCTTGCCCACCCACACCCAAGTGTCTTAGGCTGGCACATCCAACACATGTGCTTGAGCACCTTCACCAATCTTATGTCGAGCTGCTCGGTCATGGAAAGTCACAAAGGTAACCTGAAACGACGGCCAGGACCCAATGCATCCCGATGCTGCAATGATGCACTCTGATAAAATCCGAAACATGATGTAGTCCAAGAGTCCCATACACTTGAAACTGCTTGTAACATGTATAGAGCCTTTCTTGTAAGAAACGGACACCCGCGTGCTACTCACTTTTTCATGATTCGTTCCAACTCTTCAATCCAGTCTTGGGCCCCGCACTCCCATAGGCCAGGGGTGGTTACCAATGGCCAAGCGCATGTAAGCCTGCCATGGCTCTCTTTTTAGCAGGATTACACCACTTTTCGGGAAACTATAGTTGCCTTGCCTACGGCCAAAATTGCCAAATTTCTGCTAAATTCTTCTAAATTGCAACTCCTCCGCCATGAATTCCGACCAGCGATGATTACACCACCTCCTTGGCTGCTCGGTATCGGCGCTGGCCACCTCAAGGCGTGGACTGATCTTTGATGCTGACACCAGGCACCAAAGTGAAGCTACTTGGCCATTAATCATAGTTAAGCAGTTTTAGTGGGTCACAACTAGCACTACAAAGCTCGGTTTCACAACTTGTTTTTTTTGAGGTGAATTGAGAAACAATACTGTAGAACATTCTGACGTACTGTGCGCCTGTGACGCGATTTCAGAGGCCCTGGCTATCTTTGGCAATTTCGGCCAAAGAGAAAATGACGCCAGCATCTACTTCACCATCCTGATGAGATACCATTGGGATAGCTCACAGACTTGCGTTTCTATCCTTCTTCCTGACAGCCCTTCCAAAGGTTTGGCATTGGGCACCAACTTGCGTTCTCTCTTTTTTTGCATGCCCTAACTTGAAAGCACAAAAAACATCAAAAAACAACTGAACGCATTGGACAGCCAAGCAGTAGGTGAAGATCACAACCTGACCCTGATCCCAGCACCGCCCACTCGCCGAAGCAATCGAGCCCTTGAGGTCTCTGCGCGCAAAGCTCGGCGAAGCGGCTTAAGGTACTGCTTCCTGTGTCTTTCAAACTATGGGGTCCTTACACTTGTGGCCCCAAATCAGGATACAACATAAGTCAAAACTTAGCTTGGTTTGGAGAAGTGATGAAAGGCTACGCAGCTACATGCAGCTACGCATATCCACCAGCAGTGGGCAAGATCATGCTACATTCTCACCATTCCTCCTCAAGAACGCGAGTTACCATGGAAGCAAACCCTGAGCTGCTGGCGACTGTCGGTATTGCGCCTCTGTCCAGCTGAAAGGGTAATGACCGCGACCAGTATTCTTTGAATGTCGACCCCCGATCCTGACACCGAACATGTCCAACGGTCCACTTGACTAAACCGCAAACAAGATGGAAGAGAGCTTGACACATACAATCACATTATATTATATTATTGAATACATCCGCCTTTGGCACAAAACTATGCCTTACATGACTTAGAGATTCATATGATTACATGCATCTTTGCGCCAGGGAGTTTGGGTCAGGAAGTGTTCAAGAACCCTGCATTGGGTCAACTTGCCTTCTCCGCCTTAAAAACTTGCTGCTTCTCCTGCACCGGGATCATAAATAGACCACAGGATCTACAGGTATCACAAGATTCAATGCCGGATTCTTTGCGGTCTCCACTGAAAGTACCAAAACGCATCCAATGAGAGCATGATAAAGCGAGATGAACATTTGAGACACGACACTTTGTTGGATGTTATGCGATGCTACTATCAAACCAATCAGTCATGCTCACAAGTCTAAAAAAAGGCGCACAGCATGCAGTTCGAATCCAAGATCTAACTATGTAACCATCCCTTCATGATCCTTTCTTCCTTGTATCCTTGTCTTGTGCATGCTGCAGTGGCACGCCATGACCAGCTTGGATGGCTGATGATGCCATTCATATCAGTTAGCACTCCCCCCCCCAAAAAAACGTTGATCTTACATGGCCCAACGACAGTGAGACTCTAGATAGGCAGCCACCCGCCCGCCACACACATCAACCGCTGTCTTTTTCTTGGCTGCACACAACAACCGCCAGTACTAAGAGCAAAGCAGTCACATGCAGCCAGAATGCAGTTTCCCCCAGCACAGCGGCAGTAGTATTGCCGATCTAATGTTTCCTCCGACATTTGTTTGATGTATTTTTAGTCTTTTTTGATATGTTCTGTGGGGTGCTTGGTTGGCTTCCCACGATGAGATCAGCAGAAGGCCTGTGCCGAGGTCCTACAAAAGCTCTCATGCGATTGCTAGGGATATCTAGGAATGTTCCTAGATCACTAGGTGACTAGATGCAAATTCAGCCCCAGGATTCACCAAAATCACGGCCGACCAATGGCTTGAGCCTCACCCGGATGTCGGTGAATCAATCACGCCATTCTGCGACAGCTATATTTGGCCCAAACCCGATTCGGTTTAGGCCTTGCAAGATTGTTATCTGCTTGCGACTTCGCCAGGATTCCCCACAAAAGTGCAGCTTGATGCGCACATGTCAAACGTCCGAAACGTCCAAAACTCGGTACAACATCTATCAGGGTAATCTTGCATCCACCAAAGAATATTGCAGCGACTGCTACTGCTACGAGTACAGGTATGGCAAAAGTCACCAGCAGGTAAGCGTGGCCCGTCTCTGGGTCGCTTCAACACGCTCTCCTGCGCAAACTTTCCATTCACATTCACCCAGAGCCCGTGTTGATCCCATCATACCTGCATATGGCCCCAACATGAATAGATCCAATGCTAAACCCGGGTTTCGGACGTTTCCAAGGGGGTTGTTGATGTTAGTGGAAGGGATTGTGATGATTTCTCACTATTTTTCAGGACTGTTTTTCCCGACCTGGTGGTGTTGGTCTCAAAATTTTTATCAAAGATTAAAGATACATCCTTCCTCCCTCCCACCCTCCCTGCTTTCCCTGCTTTCCTTGCTTCCTTGCTTCCTTCCTTCCTTCCTCACCGCCGGGCCTCAACAACGAGCTCCAGATGTCACTGGGCACTGCCAGGCATCAACCGGACCTCACCCGTGAACTCCAAATCGCAGTGGGCACCGCTGGACCTCACCTACGAGCTCCAGATGTCAGTGAACACTGCGGGACCTCAATCGCAAGCCCCAGATGGATCTCAGTGGGTACTGCCAGACCTCAACCGTGCAGATCTCAGTACGCGCTCCGGACCTCAACTGCGGGTGCCAGATCTCAGTGCGCGCTGCCGGACCTCAACTGCGGTGCCCGATCTCAGTGGGCACTGCCGGACCTTCAACCGCGAGCTCCAGAGCTCAGTGCGCGCTGCCTGACCTAAACCGCGAGCTGCAGGAGTTCAGTGGGTACTGCGGATCTCAACCGCGAACTCCAGATCTCAGTGGGCACTGCTGGACTTCAGCCAGATGCCAGAGAGAATTTCAGATAGAATGCCAGAAAGAATGTGAGAATAGATGCCAGATAGAATGCCAGAAAGAATGTCAGAGAGAATGTCAGAACAGATGCCAGAAAGAATGCCAGAATGGAATGTCAAAGTATATGCCAGCCATATATACTTCCAGATGGTATGTCAGAAACTATGTCAGAATAGTGTTTCAGGGTGGAGATCACTCGAAGAAAGTAATTTTTTGGGGTGTTAGGACTCGAACTATAAAGTCTATCCCACATGGAAACGAATAGGCAACAGCAACAGGGATGCATGCGCGGAAAGCTGCAGGCCAATTTTGGTCAGTGGCAACCGGCGTCCGCTAGCAAAGGCCACAGGGCTCTCGCACGCATTTTGGAAACCAATTCTGATCAAGCTAACACACTCTTGCCATCTATACACCAAATCATCCCCACTTTTTTCGACAAATGCAAAGTGGACACTCAAAAACTGCAGCCTGTATATACAGTAGATCAAGTTGCAACATGTGTTACAATGTGCTTAACTTAAGATTGTTAAACTATCTGTTTTTGCGGGCAAACAATTTTGAAGCATACCCGCGTTGCCCAGAAACATCAATCCATCCTACAGGAAAGTGCTGGAAAGTGCAGCATGCCATGGGCCACTGAGCCTGAACACCTTGTGAAGCCACCGACCTCTGATCAGTTGGAGTGTAAGTTCACCATTGGATCGTTGCTAAACCGTCGCCTTTTTGATGCCTTATGCCTTTATTATATTTTGTTTTTATTATATTATATATCTTCATATATCTTCATATATCTTCGCTTCGAACTGAGAATGGGCTGGTCCAGGTACGTCCAACTGATCATCTAGGAACCCTCTGATGGAGGTCATGTGTTGGGACTTCTTCCCAACTTTTTCCAGAGAAATACCGAGCCCTCACGTGAGGGCTGGGGTCAGCAAGCGAAAGGAGGCGATCAAACCACCACAAACCTGAAGAGAGGAGGCCGAGGAAGGCGACGGACTTTGCAATGAGATTACTTCTGTCTGTAGAAAAATCATGTTGTGCTCATGTAGGCCACCTGGAATCAAACTGCACAGTCACCAATTGCTGCACTCTTGGACCCTGTTCAATAGTGAACGGTTGCCTGGATTCTGTGGCCATTGATATCAGTGGTCATGCGTAACTCCGCGGGAAGAAACATCACCATGCGATATTGTGCAACAGAAAATGCGATGCCATGAAGTTGCGGGTGGGGGTTGGGTGCAGATGGCTGTAGGGCTTGGGCTTAAGTATCCAAGCAAGTTGCTGACCACAAAAGTGCTGCCACCATCAGCACGGTGATTGCAGATTGGCCTCTGGAAGATTCACGTGTTTTCACCAACCTCAGCGAGGGTGTCGTGCACAACAAATTGACTTTCACCTGGCAGCAACCCGGTTCCCCTGGTCACTATCACGACCCTGGTCACCAACTTCCAACACCTTCCAGCTTCCACTTCTGCCACAGCACATCACCGGCTCGGATGGAAATCGCTCCGCCTCCGTGCAATTCGAAGTGTCATAAAATATCATAAGATGTCAGCAATTCGCTCTGTACAATGGCAAGTGACCCGATCTTTCGAGACCATCCCTACAGGGCATTGCAGCCCCACAACACCCTATCCACACGGTGTTAGACTTGGTCCAGAAAACTTTTGTCCTTTTGGCAGGTGTTGCCACCTTACAAAATAATATAATATACAGGATATAATATGCATATGATAATATATAATATAATAGATATATATATATATACATATACATATAATATTATATACATATATTGCTTCGCATGATTTAGATTGATTTAGCGGGTAGTATGTCCTTTCAAGCCACCAACGGTCTCCAATGGTCTCCACGCCATCACTTTTTGTAGGGACCCTGGCAGGCCTGTTTTGTCGTGATAGATGCCCTGCCCGTTGATGCTGCAATCGATGCCCGACTGGTGGATCCTCTCAGGGATGTGATGTCGCCATGGATCAGCAACTGTGTGGTGTGTGATGTGATGATCTGATATTGATCTGATGATACGAGTCCAATACGAGTCCAACAAAAGTCCTCCACTACAGTATGAACCCTCCATCTTCGTTTTCCCGCCTGCCATTGCTATTGATGTGCTCGTCGTGGTGTAACTGCAGTTGACAGGGTGGCAGGTGCATGTTATTCGCTAGGGGAAGTGCAAGTATGCGACTTTCAGCCGGAATGGATCTGAATGGTATGGAAAAAGAAATGTTCCCCATACCATTTCTGTTTGATTCCCGAAATCCAGTCACACTTCCCCAATGACCTTGATGGCAACCCAGTGCTGAACTGAAAGCATCTCCAAATTTAGGGGATCGGAAAGCACCTCCCAGAGGCGGGCTGGCCCTTCTGGCATGATGGATGTGCATTTCGATCACGAGCGCAGGGTATGCATGTGTCCTCAAGGCCCAGCACAAACCAACTTTCCGCAGAGGTTTCTCTCAGGGTGCTTTGAGTTGGAACAGGTGAACTTGCAAACCTCAGGGATCTGGCGGTCTTATGCGGTCTTCCAGTATTGCAGCATGGCCATCCCGGGATATCGACAATAGAAGTTTTAGCGGAACCATGTGCTCCTCTCTGTTGGACTTGTTGGACTAGGGGGAGAACACCTGGACCCCAAGGCATCCAATATCATCCAATGCAATGTGGCTAGACCAACTATACAGAAATCAGCATCCCCATTTAGCAGTCAAAAATCAAATGGGTGCGTATAGTATACATCCTTCTCCTCCCCAAGTTTCTGAGATTGGACATGGAATGACATGGATTTGCCACGTTACTTCCAGTCATTTCACCCATGATCTGGTCCTGCAGCTGTGCAGCCAAAGCCGTTGACCAGGTGTCAGGAGGACAGGACCTTGGTGTCAGTGCTTTACGTTGCGATGCCAATGGACCGAGAACATGCTGCTTTGAGTGACAACGCCCATGAAGAAATCTGAAGGATTCTGAGGTCAATGCAGATATGACAAATCTGCATGCAGGGAGAGGGGTAACATACGATCATAATGTATACTTTGCACATTTATAACTAATATAAATATACACAGGCACACACACACATGCTCACATATATACACAACATACATGTAACTATATTTGACAGCACTATATAACCAGCGCCAGAATGCCGACAAGAATCTGGCATGCCTCGTTGCTTGTGAGACCAGCCTGGCTACTCCCTAGTGGGTCAAACTGGAAAGTCTAAGAGTCTAACACAGGAATCAGGAAGAAACTATTTCGTTGTCAATCAGTACGCCTTGTGAATCCGAGCGCAGGCATGATCTTGGATTATTTGCTGATACGCCCAAAATAATCACAAATATACATGCTCACAGCTGCTCAAACAAACAAAGGTGAACATACTAACATACATGTTTTTTTTTCCCTAATCAAGCGCCAATGAAGGTGCGCAGCATGACCCAGAGCGAAGAGAAACCCTTTGAGGTAATGATTTCTTTGTATTTACTCAGTAAGCCCGGAGGCTGATGGCCAGGATGTTTAGCGACTGAAAGGCCCGCTTCGGGAGGTAGCAGCCTCCACTAGATACTGTAATGTCATTGAAATGATTGAAATCAGTCGGCACTACCCACCCGAGCGCGTGATAGGCAAAAGTTTCTGTTAGCTAATCCATTTTTGGTCGACCCACCCTTCTTGTATGTTCTGGGTGAATAAGTTTTACAGTCAAATAATACTTGCCGAAGTGGATCAGTATGTCCTGCTCTCAAAATGTGTCCAAATAATTTTAACTTTTGCTTTCGCATGCTTTCGCCATATATCTGAGTTTAGTCATATCTACATTGTATTGCGAGGCTTTGTCACGAACAATTTGGTTGGTTTGCGATCTATCGATAAATGTAGGTGGGACTCGTAGTATTCGCCTAATGCATTCAATATATTTTAATCCATTTCAATTGGAAAGCGTCTATTTTGTCCATTTCATTTTGGGTAAGCTGGATTGTTTCCAGGCCATGATTACATAGGATTTGTTTTGATGATTGCGTTGAAAACCTGTAGTTTCCATGTCGTGCTTGTGTTTGCTTTGTTCCAAAACAATTTGATATAACTGAAAACATGTCCTAGTGTCCATCGCCAAGCGATTGTGTATCGACTCTAATTTGTTGTCCATGGTACCTGCGTTGACGTGGCACTGTTGAACATAAAAATGCAGATGCAAAAACACATGTAGATAAGACCCTTGCCTCGAGCACAAACAGCTGAATAGTCTTCATAGGCTTATGGACGAATGTATGTACAAATGTGTGGCAACCAGCGTCGCCCGACACACACACACAAACACACAGAGACACACGCAGCTGCATAGACACGCATACTCACACGCACAAACAGGAACATGCACACATCGATTCATGCGGGCATGAATCATGGCAACCATTCATAGTAACATTTCGTGCACGTCACGTTTGAACAATACATGTAGGATTGCAACTGTTTGGACATGCACAAAGCGTCATGATCATGTATCCGAGCGTGTTTGGGGGGCCACATCCGGTTTGTATTTTCTTCCAAATTGATTCTTGGATCTGCACGTGGCATCCTCGGCAGTGGGGATTGAACAACCGCAGTGACTGTCTTAAAGGTGCTGTCGCAGGCCGCAGTTGAGCCACCAAACTATGGCTGTTGGTGTCACTCACCCTCTGAGGGCAAAATCTACACATGATACTAGAAGCATCTTTCGGAGAGACATCGACTGTACATATACACCTACACATATATCATATATGCATCCAGCAGACACACTCACACGCACACACACATATATATTATATAGAGATACAAAATGATACAAACATAAACCACACATACATATCCAGCCATGTCCGTCCATAGATGACAAAAGAACCACCCAAACTGGGCTTTCAAATGGGACTGGATTCACTGGATCCGAGGTGTGATCTCCTCATGGAAAACGAGGTCGTTAAGCCGTTTAAGTTTCGGCCTGAGAACTGTAGCGCCCAGCACCGCAAGCTTGGCAAGCCTAAGAGTACAGCGCCCACTCTGAACATGAAGTCATCATAGTCATCCACACTGTGAAAGGGTTTAAGGGAACACATGGAACAAATTAATACACATTACAGGAAAACTTGGTTCTTGTCGTTCAAAATTCAGGTTTCCTGCAAGCTTTCCATTCATCCAATTCTGGGACACAAATTAGCAGCAGTAGCGGGGCGTTCTATGGGCATGCTCGGAACACAACAGCTCCATTTGTTGGACATCAGATGACATCAGGGTTCCTGTTGCGTCAGCAACTCCTGCCGGAGGCTCCTTTTCTTCGTCGCCAGTTTGCTCCAGTTTGAAAGGTTTCCGAGCTTTTGTCTTTGACATACGCTCACTTGCCGAGCAGTCTTCACGACAGGGGCCCTCGACAACGCAGGACAACTAACAGCTGCAACATTCTCCACTTACCACAGGATCCACAGGCAACGAGCCAACCCTGATTGGGCTTTTCGCGAAGAAACAACCCGAAAAAAATCGATTAAGAAATCTTGGATGACCCCAAGAAGCTGCACTGTCATCTCTGCCTGGTGTTCATCACTCCTATCCAAATTGGGAAGTGCTATGCACTCAAGTGTGCCCGTGAACATAAACTTTCTCAATTCTATGGCAGCTTCTTCACGGTTTCATCCTGAAATCTGAAGTGAGACAAAGCAAATCGTTGTTCGTTGTTCCATGGTTCGCTGTCCCTGCATGTCCCTGCAACTTGTGGATTGGAAGGATGCAACCATGTACGGGAAAGGACCTAAGGAGCAGTGGATAGAAACGAAAGGATCTGTGACTGTTCTGCAGAAAAGGTCCTCCAAACGGAGTCCAAACAAGTGGCTTGTGGTTTAGGGTGCACGACGCACATCGCACCTCCCCACATGCACACAGCATCCATACATACTGTGGATGGAAGAAATCTTGCACCAGTTGATATATCTCTCTCTCCATCGCTTTATCCCATTATATATTTATAGGGTTTCAACCATACAAGGTGGTGCAGGATTTCTTCCATGCCATAGTATGTATCTAGGCATATCTAGGTATCTGTGTATCTATGTGTTCACGTATTCTTGTAACGATTCTATGTAGCTATGCACATACAGACACACACACACATACACACATGCACATACACACTCACATACTAATACACATACACATACATTCATGCATGCATTATATTAACATTAATATTAACATTTACATTACATTGCTTTATACTAGGCGCAGATGACACGGGACTTTGCGGCCAATTTAGCCGATGTTTTTTGGCACATGACATGGGATTTATGTATCGATTTTGCTGTGGATTTTTTTTAACACATGACATGGGAGTTC
>Ga0126342_10018014_pt1 | contig 12148 bp, 11 predicted proteins | sample Cyp1metagenome_FD_92528 | JGI IMG/M metagenome (GOLD analysis project Ga0126342, IMG submission 92528) | Coral microbial communities from Lord Howe Island, Old Settlement Bay, Australia - Cyphastrea 1 metagenome | ecosystem: Host-associated > Invertebrates > Cnidaria > Coral ... | reverse complement strand
GATGAAAAACAAAGGAAAAAGTAATGGAAAACGATGAAAAAGTGAGGAAAATTATGAAAAACCAAAGAAAAATACTGGAAAACGAGGAAAACGTGAGGAAAAATGAAGGAAAACCAATGAAAACCAAGGAAAAGTCATGGAAAACAAGGAAAAAGTGAGGAAACCGTGCCCACGACCAAAAAAAAATAAAATTCCCAAAACAAGAAAAAAAAAATCCCCAAAAAATTCCGCACCCATTTCTTCCGCCATTCCGTTAGCTGCTTTGCACGACTGGAATGTGTGGATATTTGCTGATTTGGATGTACGTGCAATTGTATGGTTGCACTTTTTGTAATGATTTGTAATGATTTGTAATGATTTGTAACTGTTTATATTTTGAATATGTTTGTCTTTTGTATACCGGAGGAGATAGGCAGCTGGGATGCAGACAACAGATGCAGATGGTGGATGCCAGTGCCAGGCCGAGGCAAGGAGACGGAGATCAGAAATACTGTCTACAAGAGAGCGGCCCAGCACTCAGCAGATCAGCAGTTGATATCAGTTGATATCAGTTGATATCAGCTGATAGCTCTGACCATGAGCGTGGTGGTTTAGTTGTCCAATGTTGTCTAGTTCATGGGAAGCATATCGGAAAAAATGCAGCGCTGCTGGAGGTGGAAAACATGTACAGTTTAAAGACACAGAAAGCCAGACAGTTCATCTCAGAGGCTTGGACGGCTTGGATATTTGATATCAAATCAGAAGCATTCGGATCACAGTGCAGTCATGCATCGCCCCTCCACTTGATGCTACTGCTAGTTTTTCTCGTGCACTTGATGTGGAGGTGCAGAAGCGCTTCCCTGTGTTGCCCTTCACTCTGCGTGCCATCGAAGACGAGCAGGCGTGTCATGAAGCCCTGCTAATGGATGACAAATCTGTTACTGTACCTTTCGTTACAAGTTACAAAGGTGCTGCCTGCATTGCAGAAAATCCAAAACCAAGCTGTGTCCCGTGAGCCACAAATTGTATTCAGTCTCTGATCCCCTGATATTGGGAAAGCATGGGCACTTCTATTCGTTTCTCCCGGTGATTTTGCACTGCAGGTGGCAAGAGTGGGTGTCTCAGAGGCCAGACGGCACGAACTTCTAGATGAGTCGGTGGCCCAGGATCGAGAGGACCGACGATGCCAGGCATACATTTCAACGTATCACATAAATTATCAGATTTTTATACATATGTATGTATATATATATAGTTAATGATCAGAATCAGGTATCCTGTGTTGAAGGAGGCCAACAATGCCCTTCGGCTGCAGTTATGACACGTGGAACGAAAGACGTGGGACGCGTTCCAAGATGTGGAATTGTTGGAAAAGGGCGGAAATGGCTTGACCACTAAGTGGGTTGGAGCACAACTAAGAAGGTTGGAGCAACATCGAAAGACAGCTTGCTTGCACAAGTGGGCACCCGGTCATGAGTGTGGAAGGGAGTGGAACACTGGAAGGAAATGGCAAGCACTTCTGCTGTGTGTGAGAAGGAGGACCCACGTGCGAACAGTTCCATCACTAAGGAGTTTGTGTCACAGTTCAAGTTCACCTTGCAGGAAGCCTAGACAAGCAATCACAAGCAGGGACAGACAGATCAGACAGTCCCAAACTTCCAAACCGTAGCTTGTTTGCTGGCAGACAGTTCGTTGAGCAGCTGCTCTTGTCATTTTTTTTAAGCGTTTGACTCCACATTGACATGTGCTCTCCAACTCTCCAAGCAACCACAGTGGCCCACCCAGAGCCCATCTTGGATGACAGAAAAACGGATACCTGGATACCCAGGTTGCTGCTGCCCGGTGGCACTAAAAAGATTACCGGGTTGTCCTTGGGCTCTCTCCAAGAGCAGGCACGTTGATCATGTTGTCTAATGCGAATGGTGATCTGAAACCTTCGGCTGTACACACACACACAGGCGCTGTTGAGATCCACACTGCATACTGCAATCATGTTTTCCTGATTTTTCTTGTCAAGTTGCAATTTGTTCAATCTAGGGGAGCTAGGGATTGTGCTCGGGTGTTCTTGTCATTCTTTTATTTTCGTTTAAGGCTGCCTCAAGCTTATCAGTTGTGGATGAAGACATGAAGAAGCTTCTGGCGACCTCGGTGGGGCTCCAAACCTTTAACTTTGAACGCTGGTGAATACGGCAGAAGAAACATGTACGGAACACATCGGAACACATAAAAAAAATATGAAGACATCAGGAGACTTTGAATGGTTGACACAGTTGACAGAGTTGACAGCTGCGGGACTGAGAACTCCAAGGCAAACCCCAAGAAGGCTAAGAAGAAGAAGGACAAAGGTGAAAAGGGTGAAGCCGCAGAAGAGGGCTAGACACATCGCACTGCGTAACAGCTCAGCCAAAATGATAAAACCATACCAAACATTAGCAAACCACAATATACCACAATTAGTTTCATATTTTTGCCAAGGCATATTATGTCAATGCACAATATGTATATGTTTATGTGTATATGTGTGTGTATGTGTGTATGTGCGTATATGCGTATATGTGTACATGCATATATATGTTTGTGTATGTGCATTTATGTACGTATATGTCTCTATATGCATATGTCTTTATGGATATGTTTTCATGCGTATGTCTTTATGTGTAATTATTTTGCACATGTACTTATGTGTATGTATTTAAATAAATATATCTAAATGTATTTCATATTTATTTACTGTCTGTATGTAGATGTATTAGATGTATTTATGTACATGTACAATGCTTTTACGTATATGTATTCATGGATGTATTATGTATTTATTTCTATGTATTTTTTTCTTTACATGTATTTATTTGTTCATCGATGTATTTTTTCTTTACATGTATTTATTTCTTCACCTGCGTATTTATTTGTTTATTTATTTATTTATGTATTTATGTATATATATATACATACAATTTTTGTAAGAGAAGTCGATGAATCCGCGCGTGATGTGATTTTGAAGGCACTTCCCGCAGGAAGCTTTTGCAAATGTGCAGCCAAAAGTGCGGCCTGAAAGATGCCACCGTGTCAAGGAACATCATAATAAGCTGTGCTTTCGGACGGCAGACACCCAACAGAAAAGCAACCAGAGCAACCAGAGCTCCGTTACCATTTTGCGAAGCAGTTTTCTTTATTATTTTCATGCTACCGTCTGTCGTCCAGGGCGGCAGGTGTGCTTGGTACCGTATCAATAGCCACCTGGAAAAGTCAGATACTAGTACGAAGCAGTTTCCTGGAAATCGATTGTCTTCACGTTTTAGAGCCATTCTGGTCCCTTTTCTGGGGAGGCTATAAACTTTGCGAAACTTTAATGGCATTTTGAGTGCACTCAGCCACTCGAGGATCGAGAAGGGCTGTGGCAAAGCTGCAAGTCTTCAAAGTCAAGCAGCTTTTTGCCTGTGCTGGAAAGTGCAGGCACTGCCGCACCCCATGGTGGAAGCTTAGCAGCGTGATGAAAAAAAGAACAGTGTCCGACGTTTTGCGGGCAATTTATGGACCGTACCTGTGCATGAATGTGCATATTCGAAGCTGGGAAGCCCTGCTCCTTCCAATCTGCAGATCAAGCAAAGGATGAATAGAGAATTAACAGTTGAAAGTTTCAAAAGTAAACAAAACATATCTAGAACCAACCTGAAAGTGAAAAAGTTTGAGGTTGCTGGACTTCAACCTTTTCGAGCAGCCACAAGCACAACCATCAATCTGTAGAAGTCCTCAGCTGTACAATGCTATACAACGTTAATAGCCGCTAACGGGCAAACCAAGCTGGTTGGTGAGCTGGTGAGCTTGAGGTGGTCAAGCGTTGGGAGGCTAAACATAGATAGTATTCCAGGTTGAAGCAATACCTCAAGCCGTGCCCAGTGCCCAGAGCTTTCAAGATGGACAGAGATGTGAAGCAACGGCCTCAGAGATGTGTACAACTCACCTATCATCCTCTTTGGGACTCTTTGGTGTCTTGCTTGAAGAGAAAGGTCAACTTGGTAAAGCAACTGCATGTGTGCGCGTGTGTTGCATCCTTTTCAACCGAATCGGGGTTCATGATAACAACTGGAACTTGGCTGGGGGCTTCGTTCCCACAACTGTTCAAGTGTGTGTAACAGTGTGTGAGAGTGCGTGTGAAACCCGCTAATCGTCATGCGGGTAAGAGTTTCTAAATTGAAGTCAGTGATCAATTTTATATGTTTGATTTCAGGCTGTTGCAGGTAAAGGTACATCATTCTATCTCAGTCTGCTGCATCAGGATGATTACTTGGGAACCCTCAAGGCGATAACAACCTCATCACTTAAAAGTTCCAATTCAGAGTAAGTAATTACTCTAAGCAGTGTGTGTGTATGTCTGTGTGGGTGTGTGTTTGCGTGTTGGCGCGCGCACGGTGGCGCACAGATTTACTTTTCCATACTTTTCCTATTGGTTGATTGATTGGTTGGTTGATTCATTGGTTGATTGGTCGATGGGTTGATTGGTTGATTGAGTGAGTAATAGCGGGCGGCCCCCATTACGCAAGAGGGCAAGTTATTGTAAATATTGTAAATGGTGTACGAAACTGGCCCTTTGTTCTTGCCAAAACGAAAATGACTATGTGGGTGTGGTCAAAAATCCACAGATGCATACATTTCACATACATGCCATGAAAAAGAGGGCAATGTGGGACGAGCATTGCTTATGCGCATAAGAGTTTTAGCCTTGTGCCAAGACCAAGGCTGGCTCGACTTCTTGAAACCATCGGTGAAGGAGCTGATTTAGACTTTGCGAGAGAGGCCGGCTGCCAAGTGGCACAGATTTGCGTGCTGTGCATTCCATGATTCCTTCCCCTCCGTCACACCTTTCTGAAAGGTGTTGGTAGCCAACAACTGGGATCTCCAAGCAGCAGCTGCAGTGATTCTTGGTGATGGGGCCTGGCGCCCAGATGCGCCAGGTGGACAGTACTATGGAAAATGATCAGAGGGATGATGGATGAACTTGGACAGAGTTGCATCATGATCATGTTGCATCCTGTTGTTTTTTTTGTTGAATTCAGAAGGTTCTTGCTTTCTAACGCCTGATCCATCATACCTTGTTCTTTATGTTCTTTGGGATCCGTTTTCTTCTGGTTACTCCTGAAAACTCTTGACATACGTATCAAATCCCAGGAAAGATGCAAACATCCTTGCTGCATATGTAGAGGCTGGAGCACGACGCTCCAAAGTATCCATGCAAATTCCAACTGCATACAACTTGCACCCTAGAGTATGCGATGTACAAACATCATAATGCTCACTGCACATCACTTCCCTTGGCATGCAAACTACAATCACCTCCAGTTGAGCATAATGATTTCGTCCAGCTGGGTTGCAGTGCTCGTTACACGGCGCTGATTTTCAACACTTTTTGACGTTGACACAGGCTTTGACATGGTGAAGGGTTTGCTTTGCAACCGTAATTCTACGTAGGGCGCGGATAATGTAGATATCTACGAATGTATGGTAATGCATGCGTTCATCACATGATATCCATGGCTCAAAATACGCATGTCTTTGGTAATTTTTCGTAGATCGTTTGCTCTACGAGCCTCTGCCAGCCACTTGGTGGCTTATGGCTTTTTTTTGTCGCATCATGCTGCTCTAGTCATTCAGGTGCCAGTAGCTGCTGCTCCTGTGCCAGCTACAGCTGACCTAGCTGCAGCTAGTACGGCTCCTACCGGACTGGGCCTCGGCCACCCTGGGTGAAGTCCTCACATATCCTGTATAAAGCAAATCCCATGATATAAAGAAATTGAATTACTATATTACTATATACGCTGACATTATACACTATTATGTAACATACTGTATAATACTGTATATACATAGTATAATATGAATCGCTACAAGACATATGTCATTTAAAATCATTTAATACATCCTAAAATGACCCAACGTCAACGATTCTCCGTATAGGTGTCCAAAGCGACGATCTGGTATGGAAAGCGATGTTTGCTTGCAGTCTGCATGTTCTGTTCTGAATGTCAACTTACCGATGCGAAAGGTGAGTTTGAAACTGTTTAGTCTCAACTTCTGCGCAATTTGATGTTTCTTCTGCGGGCAGGCTTGGAGCACACAACCTCCAATGAAGTTAGGGCACCGATGCGCACTGGCTTTCACGCTCAGCTCTCAGTTGGTTTCTTGCGTCCTCGACTGTGAAGTGCAAGTGGCTCTTCAAACATCTCTCCCCTAGCAGAAAAAATGGAACCACAACATCACCTTGGCACCACCAAAACCTTAACAACTTCATCAAACACGGGCAGGCACGCATGCTATCAAACGCACAAAAACCCACCCACAAACATGAGCAGGTACACACAAACACACACTCTCTCAGGAACACGCAGAAGGGAGGCGGTGAAATGAGATGAACTGAGACATGCTTCAGCACGCTGTTTTTTTTTTGGCCTTGCCCCAATGCCATCTACAAAAATTCACCCTTGGTCGATTGACAGATTCTAAAGTTCTAAGATTCTAAAGAAAGTAGGAAAACAGCTTGACAACACCACGACTAGTCTGAGGAGGTGCACCAAGGTAATCAGCATTAATCAGCCCTAGCTTTCACCATGGTGCGTAGCTTCGTTGGCATGTATGTCCCCTGCAATCGGTTGAATGTTGGGTTGTACGTGTTGAAGCTGGACCTTTGATACATATTTTTCCACACACATGCACATCCTCACATCCTCACATGCTCGTTCTCTCACTGAATGTTGGTTCTTCTATGTTCTTCTTGACGCTACATCATTCCACATTCACAGTCTGAGTCGGTGGTTGAGCCGCTCGAGCGCCAAGGAGGCTCTGCTGACTCCAGATGCAGCAGAGCAGGCTCGCCAGGACAAGGCCCGAGAGGAGGAAAGGCTACGAGTGGAGGCCCAGTTGGCGACGGGGACACCTGTGAGAAGCTGTGAGACGCTGCGCAGTCGTGCGAGTCGTGTGGATGTCCCGGGTGACGGTCCTTGCAGGAAAGTGATCGCGTGCACGAATGAACCCGTGGAAGAACCTGTGCACAACCACACATGAAACATGCAAGACTGAGATTGACTATGTGAACTTGTCCATAAATGTGCTTGTTGAGCCTGAAACCAAGAGTGGTGCAACAGATTGCCGTACTTGTGAATCTTGTGACTGGTTGGACTATCACAGAATAATCGATTGGCAATTTCTCGACTCCAACACTTTTGTCACCACACCTGCAGGCTGAAAAGATTGCTGCAGAAGAAAGAAGGCAAAGGGAGGCGGAAGAAGCACACAAAAAGGCCGATGACTTCATCGCATTTTGCACGAGAGGTGAAGGAGTACTATGATTGGGGCGTTTGGTGGTAGGAAATGGCCAAGTCGGCAATGTATGTGGCGCAGTGCCGATGTCAGTTGGTTGTCGTGTAGATTCTGTGTGAATGTCCAAAGATGTCCAAAGCCTTGCGACGCCGACTGCAGAACCTGGCACGAATGGCTGAAGAGCAGCGAGCCGCTGCTGAACGCCAGGCCAGCTGCGCAGAGAATTTAGATACGGATAAGCGGCACACCAGGCCTTCATGAGATCACAGTTTTCGATTCATATATTATGGGCCGGAGCCTAAAAACTTTCTCAAAGACCAAGATGGACTTCTTCTTCTCAATTCATTGTCTTAGTGCTGAATTTGGAGCATGAATGGCCTGTGGAGACCTAGCCATGTTTCATCACTTTTCATCACTTTTCATCACTTTTCATCACTTTTCATCACTTTCCATCACTTTTCATCACTTTTCATCACTTTCCATCACTTTTCATCACTTTTCATCACTTTTCATTACTTTTCATAACTCGTCATCATTTTCCATCACTTTTCATCACTTTTCATCACTTCTCATCACTTTTCATCACTTTTCATCACTTTTCATCACTTTTCATTACTTTTCATAACTCGTCATCATTTTCCATCACTTTCATCACTTTTCATCACTTTTCATCACTTTCCATCACTTTTCATCACTTTTCATCACTTTTCATCACTTTTCATCACTTTTCATCATTTTCCATCACTTTTCATCACTTTTCATTACTTTTCATAACTCGTCATCATTTTCCATCATTTGTCATCATTTTCATCATCTTTCAGCATGTTTTAAATCATTTTTTCATAATGGTTCTTCGTGTTCCGTCATTTTTCACCTGACAAAAAAATATGTTAAACGTGTCAGCTTTCGGAAATTTTGGGTTCCACTCGAGAAACCAATTGCATGTACGATTGCACATATATGTATGTATGTAACATATGTATACGTATATATATATATACACATACGACTGCACAGACGTACAGACATACAGAACAGACAGAACAGACAGAACAGACAGAACAGACAGACAGAGCAGACAGAACTGACAGAACAGACAGAACAGACAAGACAGGACAGGACCAGCCAGACAGCCAGACAGACAGACAGACAGACAGAGAGACCAGACAAGACAAGACCAGACAAGACCAGACAAGACCAGACAAGACCAGACAAGACCAGACAAGACCAGACAGACCAGACAGACCAGACAGACCAGACAGACCAGACAGACCAGACAGACCAGAAAAACAAACAAGTAAACAAGTAAACAAGCAAACAAACAAACACGCAAACAAGCAAACAAGCAAACAATCAAGCAACCAAGCAACCAAGCAACCAAGCAACCAAGCAACCAAGCAAGCAAGCAAGCAAGCAAGCAAACACACAAGCAAGCAAGCAAGCAAGCAAACAAACAAACAATCATAAACTATCATACATAATCATTCATATTCAAAATCATCGAAGGAAGTTTAGAAGTCAAACTTCCGACAATATGGACGGACAGGTGGAAAAGCAGAGGTGGGAAGAGTCAGAGAAGAGAAGAGAAGAAGAAAGAAGATTAGAGAAGAGAAAGAGTCAGAAGAAAGAAGATGCAGGCGCGTGAAAAGGTAGAAAAGTCGCGACACACAGTGTTTTCCAATGATTTGTGGCTCCGGAGGGTCGAAGGCTCGCTAAAGCGGCGGGTGTGGAGCCACCTGGGGAGATGAGAGATGAAAAATTGCATGCCATTTTGACGCGAAGCCCATTTCCAAGTCAAAATTTACAAAGCACACCAGCGCCGGAGCACTTTTGGAAGTTGAGATGTTCAAAAAGTGCACGCCGTTGTGGCGCGAAGCACATTTCCAAGTCAAAATGCTAAAAGCATGGCAACTGCGGAGCACTTTTGGAAGGTGAGATGTCGAAAAAGTGCACGCCGTTGTGGCGCGAAGCACATTTCGAAGTCTGGTGTGTTAAACACACCAGGTTCGGAGCGCTTTTGGAAGTTGAGATGTTGAAAAAGTGCACGCCGTTGTGGCGCGAAGCGCATTTCGTAAAAACACGCCAGGTTCGGAGCACTTTTGGAAGTTGAGATGTTGAAAAAGTGCACGCCGTTGTGGCGCTAAGCACATTTCGAGGTCCGGTGTGTGACAACTGATGGGTTCGGAGCACTTTTGGAAGTTGAGATGTTGAAACGTGCACGGTGTTGTGGTGCGAAGCACATTTGGAAGTGAACATGCTAAAAGCACCACATGTTCGGACCACTTTTGGACGTTCAACCGCACCACACCACACTCTACAACAACACATTACAACCACAACTGCAACCATTACAACAACTGCAAATGCAACTTCAACTTTAGAACTTCGAACGCGCTACAACTACAACTACAACTACAACTGCAACTGCGACTACATCTGCAATCTACAACTACAACTACAACTTCGACTTCGACTTCAACTGCACTACACTACACTACAGCTACACCTAGAACTGCAACTAACACTACAGCTACAACAACAACTACAACTACAACTTCAACTTCAACTTCAACGTCAACTACACTACAACTACAACTACCACTACCACTACACTACAACTACAACAACAGCTACAAACTACAAGTACAACTTCAACTTCAGCCACACTACAACTACAACTACAATTACGACTGCAACTACAGCTACAACTACATTACGCCACACCACACCACTCCACACTACATTCAGCAGTTGCTGGTGAGTTGACCGCTGCAAGCCCAAAAAACACAACTCCAACCACCTTTCGGTCCATCAATGGATTCGCTCTGCCATCCGTGCATCACAACAACTCACCTCTCCTATAGTTGTCTCTTCTTGAAATTTTCGCCACCGCCTTGTGCGGCACTGCTGGTACATAATCATACAAAATTTTTCATAGTCATACATAATCATACAAAATCATGCACAACCATACATAGTCATACATATTTGTTGAAAAACATGTTTTAAACTCTTGCCCGGTTCGTTCAGCCAACGTGAGACATGCCAAAACACTGAAGATACCATGCGGGGTGTGTAATTTGCGGCACAAATTGCGACATGCCTTTCGGCCGCGAGGCTATTGAAAGAAAGAAGCAGAAGGTTCAAGAAGAACAGGAACCGAGTTACTGTTCCTTTTGCAATGTTGTCAACGACTCAAACCTGTAGCCAACAACTGCTGGTATGATCATGCCATTCTTTGTTTGCCATGATAATGTCTAAGTGCAGCTTAGTGGACAAACTTTTGGAAATCAAACACGCAAATGTTAGACAGGAAACTCTTCGCAAAGGCAAGGGAAAAAAAGGAAGAAGGAGGCCCAAACTGATGTAGGGAAGTGTTGCAGAGAAGGAAACGCCGAGAAAAAAATGAAGGGCTCTCCATCCGCTTGGCAGGGATGATGACAGCGATGAAGACTTGGAGGACATACCCGTTGACCCTGGTATAATGTGACTTGCCTAGTTCAAGCAGGCGAGTGCACTGAGAACAAGTCTCACGGCACAGGGAAAACAACATGATCCTTCAAAGAAACTGCGCAGTGGCTTGCATTTTGTATCGAAGTGCAACTTGATGAGATCGGAGAGTCTTGCACCGCAACTGCAACTCTTCCACCCACCCTTTAGGCTCGCAGACCTCTCAAACCAGCTGGCGAAAGATGCCGGGCAACTTAGTAGTGTGCAAAATGCCTCGCCAGAGCTTGTGGTGCATGTTGCAATTTGTTGCCATGAATTAGATGTCGCCCGCATTTTTTTTGTAATGACATGCGCTCTGCAGTTTCTACAGTCACTATCAATCATGTGTTTTTCTATTTTGGATGATATTTTGGTGCATGCCACTGCTGGGCAGCTTTATAGCAACATTTTAAGGCAAAATTGGAATTAAGGTAGAAACACCCTGACAGAGCAATGTCCGTTTTCTGTCAAGGATGTCAAGGGACCTGTGGAGACTCCCTCCGCAAGGAGCGTTGGGAGATTTGAGATCTACAATACAAGCCGTTGCCACGAAAACAGCGGTGATGATGATGATTCTGATGATGATTCTGATGATGATGATGATGATTCTGATGATGATTCTGATGATGATTCTGATGATGATTCTGATGATGATGATGATTCTGATGATGATTCTGATGATGATTCTGATGATGATGATGATGATGATGATTCGGATGATGATTCTGATGATGATTCTGATGATGATTCGGATGATGATTCTGATGATGATTCTGATGATGATTCTGATGATGATTCTGATGATGATGATGATGATTCGGATGATGATTCTGATGATGATTCTGATGATGATTCGGATGATGATTCTGATGATGATTCTGATGATGATTCGGATGATGATTCTGATGATGATGATGATTCTGATGATGATTCTGATGATGATTCTGATGATGATTCTGATGATGATGATGATTCTGATGATGATGATGATGATTCTGATGATGATTCTGATGATGATTCTGATGATGATTCTGATGATGATTCTGATGATGATGATGATTCTGATGATGATTCTGATGATGATTCTGATGATGATGATGATGATTCGGATGATGACTCTGATGATGATTCTGATGATGATTCTGATGATGATTCTGATGATGATGATGATTCTGATGATGATTCTGATGATGATTCTGATGATGATTCTGATGATGATGATGATGATTCTGATGATGATTCTGATGATGATTCTGATGATGATTCTGATGATGATGATGATTCGGATGATGATTCTGATGATGATTCTGATGATGATTCGGATGATGATTCTGATGATGATTCTGATGATGATTCTGATGATGATTCT
>Ga0126342_10018013_pt1 | contig 12149 bp, 13 predicted proteins | sample Cyp1metagenome_FD_92528 | JGI IMG/M metagenome (GOLD analysis project Ga0126342, IMG submission 92528) | Coral microbial communities from Lord Howe Island, Old Settlement Bay, Australia - Cyphastrea 1 metagenome | ecosystem: Host-associated > Invertebrates > Cnidaria > Coral ... | reverse complement strand
TGCGGCTTGCGCGTTCCATGGCGGCTTTGCGGCTTTGCGGCTTTGCGGCTTTGCGGCTTGAGCGTTCCATGGCGGCTTTGCGGCTTTGCGGCTTTGACGCTTTTCAGGGTGCGCGCGTGTACCCGAACCCGCGTGCAATGTAATTATGTACATGATTATATTGATCTCTATGTATGTGGTGTAACACGTAAATATAGAGAGAGATAGAGGAATATGTACATATAATATCATATATATATATATCATATCAAATATATATAATGTATCATATATATAATATATCATGTATATATATATACTATCATATATGTAATATCATATATGTAACATCATATACATACATATATATATATATATATTGATGGTCTGTATCTGTTCATGTCTACGTGTACGTACTTGTGGTTGAACATGTTCATACTGGTCTGTTCCAGAGTTTGGGAGCCATCAATCTCTGTCCCATGAGTATGGGTCAAAATCTATACTACCAACTATTAACTGAACCTCCCCAGCTATTTGACGGTGAACGGAAGGGCAAAAAGCGTTTTGACTCACCGTTATTTGATGGTCTGTTCTACAAGTGCAAAACCAAGATTTAGAGCCTCTGCCTGGCTTTTTGGGACACGAAGTGTGTGAAGGATCAACATAATTTTCCCAACTTTGACGTAGACCTATACCCACGTGGGGACCCAAATTCGGTGTCAAACAAATCGGAAGGCGAATTAGATGTCGGCCATATGGTCGACTAATGGGCAGGCTAAAAAGCCGACCAGTGGGTCTGCCGACAGCTGCCTGCACTTGCTTCTTGGTCAGCTGCGGGTTACTTTGCAGGGCCTCGCAAAGGGCAGCCAGGCCAAACCGCTCGCATCCAAAAAGGCGATGTTCAACATATCTCAATGTGGAAAAAGATAAGAAACCCATGGCATTATGGGGCTGGATTCTGCGACTGAATGCTGGTGGATGACTTTTCTATCTGTTTGCGGGTTCCTATAGCAAAATCCTGATTTTTTGGAGTTCAGTCCCCAGTCTTGTTGTTGTGGGTTTGTCTTAAAATCATAGGAAAAAACAAATTTCCATGGTTGATACGATGTCTAATTTTCCAACATGGTGGGAAAGTCTTGTCTAATTTTCCCCATTCAAATTGCAATTTTATATTATATATATATACAAATATATATCATGACATACCCCATCTTCAGACATGCCCATGTAGATGCAGAGTACAGACCCCAAGATGCAGCGTTCTTCCCCAAAGCGCTGCCCAAATCTGAAAATTCGAACCACCCCCACTTGTTGTTGTCAAAATCCCTCAATTCCGCATGAGGGTCTGTACAAGACTGGGGTATACCAGTTTAAGAGTGTTTAAGATCCCAATGATTGATTGGGCTTCAGGGGTACCCGATGTTCTAAAAAAAAATGAACATGTTGCTGTTTAAATCACTTCCCCGAAGGCCTCATCAACTGGGTCTAATACATGCCCCGAAACCAGGGTTATCTAGAACATCAGGGCTCAGTTGTATTTGGTAGTTTATGGACCATCATTGCATAAGGAAAGAACTGAATACATCTTTTTAGGGTTCACATGAGTCTTGAGCGTGTGGATGATCCAGCATGTAAATTGGACATCCAGAAACACTGCCACTTTTGGTATTGTTTTTGGGTCAGCATGGTGGGCTTAAAATAGCTCCCCATTTCTTCAGTACATAAGCCGCCATATTCTTGATAAAGCAACTTACTCGAAGATCTTGGTGACAAATCCGTGGTGCTGATTCATCGCAATCCCCATAGTGCTAGGTCCGCTAGGTGCTTAAATCTCCATCAAACAACCCCAGGAAGCCACCAACTTGTGCCTGTTGGAGCTTGGCCAAGATCAGATGCACTTGGCCCCACAGCTCCTTGAAACTTCCGCTATCAATTCTATTCAGAGGCTGACCTCTGGTTGGTGAAATTTCACGGTCCCCCTTTTTAATAGAACATGCTCACTTCCTTTGGGGGGTTCCCTACTTCATCAGGTGCTTTCTGTTAAATCTAGAGAATGACACTGACCCATTTCGAAGCTGTGCTGCTTGGCCAGTGCACCATGGTGCCTAGACCCGCTTAACCAAGTAGGATGCGGCATGGAACATCAGTCCAAAATTGTGTTGTCACCATGTAAATACATGATTCCACCAGCCAAAAGCGAAAAGGATGTGATTCAGTGCTCCATTCAACCAAATCACAGTAACACTAAAAAATATCACCGAAAAATATATATCGACTGTCATCGACTCACCAAAAGATCCAAAAATGAAGAGAAGCCCTTTTTTGGTGAGTCGATATATTTTACCATGGCAAATTTACCATGGCCATAGATAGCTCCTCCAAGGTGGGCTTTGCTAGCTCGGCAATGGCCTGCGAAGTCGTGGCGAGCGATATTTAACGCTAGAAACATATACTGTACATGATTAAAAACATGTATATTATATAATGATATACAATGATATATAATTTAATATAATGATATATAATGATATGTACCTTTATATATATATATATATTGCATATATATATATATATAATATAGTTAATATCCCAATAATTGAATCATAATGGTTCACACACATATTAAAAACCACTGGAACCTAGAGAACACTACTGGTTTCGTGGGGATATTAGCCACCAGAATCAGTCTTGTAGAACCATTCAAGAAGTGATTCGTTGTATTTGGGGATATAGTCGCCTATTGAATCGGAAAAACAGAGTGGGTATATCATCTAGCAGAAGTACACATGATCTAGCTGATGGTGTCCAACTGATTTGATCGCCTACCATTTGGATCATCTCCAAATTTTGATGGTATGATCCATTCAATTGTAAACACGACCATTTTGCCCATCATTTGGATCGTCTCAAAATTCTGGTGAAGGTTTGTGCTGGATTACCACAAGGTACCCATGCTATTCCATTCGTCTTGGCCATTTTCCCACGTTTGTTGGTCACACCGTCAAACCCCTATTGTTTATGGTAGACCTGATAGACAGCAGGGTATGCCTATTCATGTTGAAAGCCAAGCTCGAAACAATCTCGTAGGGGGCCATCATTTGAAGTATAACCCCACTCGTCTCCATCTCCCATTTTGGGTGGTTGATAGAGTATCCAAATATCATCCCATCTTTGCCGGTCAAACTCAATGAATTGATGCTTTAAGGAAACCCATGTGTTGGTGCTAGAGTCTCCAACTTGTTGATGCTGCTGATATAAATATATGTTTTAGTTGGCAAAAAAAAACTTACATTGATCAAATTCTAATTCTTCTTGGCCAATATCCCCATGTTGGTTTCTGAAATGCCAATCTTTGCGGAGCTAAACATCCCATTGACTAACTAACTGGGAGTCATTTTAGATCCCAAGTGGCACAGCTAATAATCAACCTCTACTAAGGATGGTTTATCATCACATTATACTGGTTGGTGAAAATAGGGATTCTCAGTTCATGGATTATGATCATCCCCATTACATTTTTAGGGATATTTTTAGGGTAGTATAACCCCCTTTATCCGATCATCAACGAACGGGTTCCATCGACTGCTCTTGAATGATAGTTGATGGTGAACCATCTCTGCATGAGCTGTTGATGGTTAAGTCTCCATGTTATCCTATCTCAACTGGTTGATAAACCCCAAACTAAACCCGGATAACCTCCTACAATGTGGGCCCCCCAGTTCTCAGTTGGCTTCTAAACCCCATTAATTCATCATAGTTGGCAAGATGTTATACCTTCCAGTAAATTAACATAGACCCTAGCAGATAGGGGTTGGAAGATTAGTTTCCACTAAAAATTAATAGTTTTCACGGTCAACAAGTCAATTTACCAGAGGGTAAAGCCCGCCAATTTGGGGATAATCTCCAGTTATAAGTTGGTTTGTAAATTCCATTGACTATAGTAACAGCAGTTATAAGTATCATAAACCATTGGTATTGGAGGTATAAACCAACTTAACCATGGGGCACCACCTTCTCCTGCGCCGCCGCCACGGAGTTCGCCGTCGGCCTTTCCGCCTGAGAAAGCCACGGCGAAGGTGTCCCAAATTTGGGGGATTTCATCATCAAAAATGGTGGGAAAACCAAGATGTTTTATGATATAGTGATAATATACCGAGATTTTTGATGTGGGTATAACGTGGTGAACTTGCCATCCGGATTTGTTTTTCAGCGGTCTTCTCCAGTGGGGTCCACTGTTTCCGTTGCTGCTGAAATTTCGAGAGTCTACGCGCAGCAACTTGGAAAGGAAACAACGCTCGTAACAACTCGATGCGCATGCAGTGGACGGGAAAAAGGGAATTGATTTGGAGTTTGTAGCTTTAAAAATATGGATGTGGGTCAAAACCCTGTACCCCCAGTGAACCTCAAGGTTGCTGGTCATCCCTTATACCACATGATTAGTAGGTTTTGACCCATACCCATATGAAGAAATCATCTATCAGGGTCTCGAGTTAGAACCCACAAAGATATTCGAATCATGTCTGGTGACGAACTGCCACCGTGGAAAGTTCCAAAGCCAAGCCTTGGGGGTTGAAGCCTTGGGGCTGTCCTCACTTGAGCTGCTGCTGGAATCTGCATCCTGGGAGTCGATGAGTGGTTGATGGTATGTATTAAAAAAAAAAAACAGGTGTCCTTATTGTCGTCATCTTCTTCATATTATGTTCTTCTTCACCAGAATTATTCTTATTGTTCATCATATATATTTTTCTTCATCTTCATTACCTCATTACCTGCGGGTATACCAAGTTGTCTCTCCAATTGTTCGAAAATGCACACTGCTTCTGGAGCAGTTGCCCATCCATTGCCCGGAACTTCTACTCTACTGGACTTGTTGCTGGGTCCTCTTCCCTTTCCTGTTGCTTGAATCCCCATTGTTGGTTTCTTAACCCCCAACCGTCAACAAACCAACATTATTTCTGGGCTGACACTATTTTTCATGAACAGCCTAAAATAGTAGGAACCAAAAAAAAGAACATCACTCAGCAGGATTTGTTCATTATAAATCCCCATATCTACACCATATTTGTTTTTTTTTAATGGCCATGGATCAAAGACCAGATACCCTGGCGACCATCCAAAGAGGTTGCACTTCCCCAAAAAGGATAGAACAGCTGTGAACCCCTTTGGTATGGGATTCTGATCATGTCCCGAATATATATATATATATGTGATATATATATATATACTATCATTTATATCATATCATATCATATCATATCATACCGTATCATATCATAATCATATCATATAATATCAAATCATATCATATGATGTATACATACATATATATATATATATATCATATAAATATATACATATATACGTGTATATATATCATGTCTATATATATATATCATATCTATCTATCTATATATATATATATCATATCTATATATATATATGTGTCTGTAAATATATATCATATCTATATATCATATCTATATTACATATATATATATATATCATATATACATATATAATTATACATATACATATATATATAATTATACATATATATATATATATCATATCTATGCATATATAGATATATGTATCATGTGTATATATCTATTTATGTATATCATAAGTATATATATATATACATACATTAATAACTTTCGGGAAAAGCCTCAAAAATCCATGATCGTGTCATCTGGGGCTTTCCCGTATTTTCCTCCCATCGGCGCCTTAGGGATGGGTACCGGAGCAGTACCTTTCTCTTCCTGCACCAAGCGCAAGCGCCTGGCCAAAACGTCACCAAGATTCCGACCTGTGTCATGATGTCTTTCATGTTTTTTTGTGTTTTCGAACATACATTTTTTGGCAAACACATATATACTGGTTGGTGGTTGAGCCCTACCCCTCTGAAAAATATGAAAGTCAGTTGGGATGATTATTCCCAATATATGGAAAAATAAAAAATGTTCCAAACCACCAAACAGTATATATATATATATATCAATGGCATTCAATGGCCAGTTCATGCCAGTTCTCTCCCCCACCTTTTCCACATCATGATGTACCTCTTCAAAATAATGACCCTCCACTGGTACAAGTGGAAGGTCTTCTGTTTGGGGACGAATTTAACGAGCCTCCTGAGATAGTCATTGGCATCGGACAATTCCTGTTCCATCGGCGGTCGGCAGGAACTGGCAACCCATACCCCAAGGGGTACAGGAAAACACACATTGGATCACATGTGTAATTTTTGTCTGAAAAAATGTTATTCCTTAATTTGATGATCATCTGATCATCTCCCTATGAACATTACTAAAGGTATATCCAAAAAATATCATAGTTGGTTATGTATCCCCATGATATGAGAATTATTAAACTAGCTATTTTGGGGTATACCCCCGTTTTCGAACTAAGCCCCAATGTCATTCTGGGCCTTCACCTCAAGAATCGGGTGGTGACTCAGAAAATCATCCCATGGTTGTGTCTGAAAATAAGGATTTCATAGAGGATTCGCCTCATCACTTGACCAAACAAAAAGGGGAACATGATGATCAACACTCGAAGTTAAAATCTTCGAAACCACCAAGGAGGTGTTTGCTTCGATACATCCCGTTCTTTACGGTTGTTCTGTTCTACAGTCTTGCTGACCTTCAAGTCAAGATGGCCGAAGATGTTGTACAGTACCCACCCACATCCAATATCCCACCAAGGAAGCCAGTCAGAAATGTGGTTCTGGCATGCCAATCCTACAATTTCTCATTCCACTGCTAGTTTATGCAAGAGCTTCTGGCTGCGTTTCTGGTGGACGAGCTACCATCGGAAAGGCAACAGTCTCTAATGGCTGTTTGCTTGTGCCAACTCTTTTTGGCTCATTGATCCGAAGTTTTCCTCGGTTGTAGCTTACTCGGCTTACTCGGCTTCCCGGGGCAATTTGTTGAAGAGGCATGTCATTCGGTAATACAGTAATACAGTCCCTTGTTAGGCTTACCCCACTTACAACTTGGATCTAACTGGGTTAGAACCCCAGGAAAACTCACCACTTACGATCCCTGGGGTGATCCTAACCAATGCCCACATGGCTCCGCCGCGACCTGCAATTGAACCTGAAACTGCTCAGCTTCCTTTGTATCGGACTTTGCCTCGGTATGAAGCCCTGGAGCTTGGTGTCAACGTCGGACACGGGTTGGTCTTCCGGGGTCTTCCACGGGGTCGTCTTCCACAAAAAGGACTCAAAAAATCGATCAACAAATGCAGATGAGACAAAATAAGTCGCGATGTAGGAATCGCAAGGGCCAACCCAGAAAGTTTCTGGATATGAGTTTTGTTGGGGATCCAGTCCTGGCTTGGGAATGTTGTGTAATCATTGGACACTGCTCACGTACCGAGATATCTACAGTAGCATGGGCAAGGTTGAAAGTGTGTGCACCAAAATGCTATGCCGGTCCATCGGTAGATCTTCCGGCTCTTAAGTTTAGACCAAGGGCCCAGGATAATATGTACCTTGAACTTCGTTGCAATCCACAAATGTGCAGCCCAAAAATCGTCTTTAGAGGATGTTTTCCAAAAAAGGGCCCTCTTTTCTCAAAGAGCTGGCCAGACCAAGTCCACTGACCAGCAACCCCATCCACAGTGGGTTTGAACACCCCTGTCACACAGATCGCCGAGGAACGTCTGATCCAAATCTTAGTGCTCCCAGCATTCTGGCGCAGCGCACGGGTGTCAATGGAAATCCCCCATGGCCATTGATTCCAGCAACCATTGAAACAATTAGAGTATGGACATCCCCATGGCCTGGAAGACATGGAGGGATCAAGCTGCGACCTGGGCAAGTCTCTGGCGAAATGCCATGTACTGTCGGGATTTCTTTTCACCAAGAAGAAGTGATATATACACGTATATATAATATTATGTAATTATCTATATATATAATATATACATATATATATGTATGTATATATACAGTGTATATGTGTTGGGTTTACACAGATATGTGTGTCCTGAAATTCATGGCAAATCTTAAATACCCCGCGGAAAAAAGTCAGATGTTTAGCTGGTTAGGTATTTACATAAATTTTGTGGGGCTAGCCATTGATGTTCACCCACTACCCATAGTCCATGCCCACAATGGCTGTCCAATTGTTCATTAATCATTGGTGTAATATTTGTGTAATCATATATTGTAAATATATATATAATTTTAATATATATAAATATATCATATACAGTAAATATATGTCCATCCTACCTGACGATTAAAACAACCATACAGCATACCCTAAAATGTACACATCCAAAACTAAATCGGAATAGTCGTCTTCATCACCATCATCACCATCATCGCCAATCATCGCCATCACCACCATCATCATCATCATCATCATCACCATCATCACCATCATCATCACCATCATCACCATCATCACCATCATCACCATCATCACCATCTGGATACTATTCATGTGTGAGGCCAGCCAAACCTGGTCAAAATTGTGCCGTAAGAATGAATCGCTTCCCCGAAGGGCTTGGTCATTGGTCTTGGTCTGACTTGGTGGGTGGCTTTGGCTCTGAGTTTCAGGACCCATCTCGGCTGTTGCGGTCTGACAACTGCGGATGGCGCATGGCGATTCGGCTGTGGCTTGGATTTTTTTGCTGGGTGAAACACCAAGGTTTAGATGAGATGCCCTAAAAAATGGGGCCGGCTCAAGACACACATGGCCGTTGCAGTCCGAAAATTCTACTTGCTAGACTGCTAGACCCTGCTAGATGTTGAAGGCTTCAGCATCCCAGCGGTTCAGATGGTTCAGATCAAATGCTGGGTTAGCCATGTTTTACCCATCTTTCAGGGCCAGTCAACGGGTGATCATGTGGCAAACCCAATAGTGAACCATCCCCAAGTCATCACCATTTCTATGGGTGGGATAAATTAACCATCCCCAAATGGTAGTTATTTATGGCATTGGCTTTCCCACATTTACTGGAAACTCTGAAACAAGTTAGTATGAGCCTTGCATAAATTGCTCATCATTTTCTCCGCAAGCGCTGTTTCTCTTGTGAGACTATGCGATGGCTACTGCGCAGTCTGCGCTCTTGGAAACTTTGGAAAACACCCAAACGCGGTCCACTCCAAGACATAAATCGAATTCGCCCAGTCAAATTAGGCACAATGGCGAGATTGCCGCTGTACCACACTTCACAAACGCTGAGCTCAGCATTGAGACTGCCAGTCTGCAACTCTCTTGGTCACAGAACTCTATGAAATATATGGTGAGATTCGAAATTTCATTGGAGATGTCCTTTCATTTCATCTCTCCACCATGAGGGAGCCGCGATTTGCCAAAGGGACATAACTCATTCTGGGCAAATTCTAGTCCTAACCCAAACGAAGCCGCAACTTTTAGGGTTGGTTTACCGTATTAATCGAATTGTGGGGTTTCCTCCGCCAGTGAAGTCGCCAACTTTGCCCAGAACTCATCCGAAAATCGCAAGAGAATCGGCCTCACGCCCCGCCCGAGCTGGCTTTGTTCACGGGGCTTCTGCGAGGGCTCTTGCTAGTGGAAAGTGGAATCACCAGCACTACGATGTCGTCGATGTATTCGGCCTGGAAATGTTTAGTCAGGTGTGGAGTGCGGAGCAACCCTAAAGTGCCGGATTGAAACGGATAGAAGGGCTTAGTGAGAAAGTTGTAGTTCAATAATGTTCAATATATTTAGAGCTCCTGATATCGAAGTTTGCCTAGGAATTTGGAACGGACCCATCATTGAGGGTTTCCACCTTCCAAAAGTTGCCATGGCCATGGAGTATCCACGATGAAGGCATGGGATGGTTATGCCCAGCAGTAGGTCATCACCAATCACCACGGTTGAATCCCTGGCTTAGACGTGGCCCACAACTTCGATCTTGGCCAATTCTAATGAACAATTAAGAAACATTGAAATAAATAGAAAAAACGTGTATATATATATATATACTGTATATATAGATATATTTATGTATACTGTAACTGTAACAGTACTTATGTATATGATATATATGTATACCAATAACTATAGGATTTTCCATTTACAGGTGGTGCCTGCAGGCTCCAGCGCTGTCGAGCGTCCTGAACCAGAACTAGATCCCAGCCGGGTCAAACGTATTGGATGCACAACATGTCTTGGATTTATCCACCAAAACTTTTTTTCTGGGGTCTAGTTCTGAACTAGCTTCTGTTTCATAGTTGTAACTTTTTGAGAAACTGAATTTTGACCCACCAATGCTGGGGATTTGATCCGCCAAAATGGTGATTTGATCCGACAAAATGTGGGAAGTTTATGTAATTTCAGTTACATAATAGCAACCTCTAAACCACCAAATTCATGACTTGTCAAACTGACGTTCTTATTGTATTGCCACCGAAGTTTTTTTTCAATGGACGTCACGGCCAACACAATGTGGATTTAAGCCAGGAAATCCAACCAACATCTGGACTGCTTTTTTTTTTTGGGCCAGACCTTCAGCCACTCCATTGATCTATCAACATCAGCCACCACATCCTAGTTGTGTTGGTGACATGTCACTCCACGTTGTTTTTTTCTCTTGAAATCCCCCTATTTCTATGGACAAATTCTCATGTTTGATGGGTGGGTAAATCAATGCCATAAACCATCACCCAAATTCCAGTCATCACCATTTTTATAGGTGGTTTTTGAACGTGTATAAACCATTCCCAGTCATGGGTGGTTTATGACACTGGTTTACTCACATTTGTTGATATTTAGTTATAACGATCATTAACTATTAACCAGTAGTATACTAAGCCACATTATTACCATATAACCATTGTAATATCATTATTATCATTATAACCCTATATGTATTATCATTATTCTCATTATAAACCACATAATACCATTATAACCATTATAACTAGATTATCATAATAACCATTTAGACCCACATCAAAAAATAACCCACATGAAAATATGTATCCCGGCTGTATCCCCTATAGATTCCCTAGGCTGAGTCCGTCCTTCACCAGAGCCTGTGCGGCCTCCCGAGGATCGGAGAACTTCAGGGCGATGTCCACCGCCTCCTGGAACTTGGAGATTTTTGGTGGTTTTTATGGTGAGTTCATGGTGGTTTTATGGGATTTTGATTGGATGTTTATGGCTGTTTATGGTGATTTTCTGGGATGTTATGGGATTTTGATTGGGGATTCTAAGATGGCAATCCGGAAAGAACCACCCAAAATGCTGGAAAACCATGGAAAACCACTCATTTTATTGGTATTAATGGGAATATCATTGGGATAGAATAGAAATATCATTGGGATTTAATGGGGGTTGTAAGGCAATAGGTTTTATTTTATATGAAATTAACTGTCTCTAACCATCGAATGAGTTGATCATGTTTTATGGCAAACTACATCCATACATGTTTTGCCCTTGTCATCTCACAATCAATAAAATTTGGTTTATTCAAAATGTATCTGTATATGTGTATATATGTATATATGGTTATTCAAAGTTAATAAAACTAACAAATTGATCACTTTTAATCGGGAAACCAATGGTCTTCAGGAGCCCAAAGTTTAAGGAAGCGTTGTCATCATGATCATTACCTACTTCGTTATTATCAATATCATCGCACATCAAAAGTTCAGCATAACTTTGTCTGTTTTCAACAAAAACTTAGTGTCATCTGTTTAACGGTTCATTCTGATTCATTCTACCTTGAAAGAAGAATCAATCATCACAACAAGAAATGGCATGGTTCTCATCATTTCAGTCTTTAGAGCGGGATATTCATTGTCCAGAGCCTGTCACTTGGTTCGGTTTGAACTGAGCAGTCTTCAAAGCATTGATGGTCTCTGATGATATCAATGCTGCTTTTTCGAAAATGGTGGATCCAACTTATGATCCAAGATGGCTATTGTGACATGGCTATCCCTTTGGGAAAGATAGAGTTGCAACTTTGCAGCGACAATGAGACCAACCAAACATCGCAGCTGGCAGTTCAAAAGACATCTCATCGTTTCAGAACTCCCCAGATTCTGAAGGAGATCTTACTAGAATGTGGGGCCCCCCAGTTATAAGTTGGTTTATAAACCCCATTAACTATAGTTATAAGTACCATAAACCATAGTTATTGGAGTTATAAACCAACTTAGCTATCTTGGGGGCCCCACATTGTAG
>Ga0126342_10018012_pt1 | contig 12149 bp, 15 predicted proteins | sample Cyp1metagenome_FD_92528 | JGI IMG/M metagenome (GOLD analysis project Ga0126342, IMG submission 92528) | Coral microbial communities from Lord Howe Island, Old Settlement Bay, Australia - Cyphastrea 1 metagenome | ecosystem: Host-associated > Invertebrates > Cnidaria > Coral ... | reverse complement strand
GTAGGTCAAAACATTGCTACATGTCACAGTATAGAGACATGGCGTAAGCCAGGGCCTACTCAGGCGGGTTTAGCTTTCGCGGAGCAATCGCGGATCAACTACCGCGAACCAATCGCGGATTTCATTTAAAAAAAAGAAATGATCTGGGTTGTTAGACTTTGAACTTTGTTGTTCTGATTCTTCTTTGCTATTGGCTATCACTATTGAACACAGTGTCTAAGCTTGATGGCCGTTTCCAGCTACAAACCTGAAAACAATGATTAATTAATTAAACATTTGTAAAACATGTGAAAACCATGTAAAACATGTAAAAAAATATGTGAACAAACAAGTGTTTCAAAAATGCAATTTTTAAAAAAGTGAAAAACATGTGTTTCAAACATGTGAAAACATGTGAACAACATGTAAAAAAATGTGTGAATATGTGGGAAAAAAAAACAGCAGGAAATCACATTTTTAGACTCTAGGCAGACCCAAATACAGTATAAGGCTGAAATGCAATATATTTACTAGTATCATGCCATATAATTATTGATTTCTCCTCTTACAATAGTCGATTCTTCTACAACAAATGTTTGTCTCAATCGCGAACCAATCGCCGATCAATCGCGATGCATGGTTTTATAATCGCGGATGCTGAAATACACATGCCCTTTCAATACATATATTACACAATTATATATATATATACGTTTACCACAAAATCCATTGGTTCATCATCATGTTCCCTATAAAATTGGCTGTTTAGGGGTTTACCTTTCAACACAATATATATATATATATACATATTAACGTGAGTAAAGCAACAGTAAACCATCATTGTACCATGGTTGGTAGCCATGAACATATAGGTAGTTTATTCTGGCTTTTCTAACATGTCATGTTACTTGATCTTCATCTCCAGCCTTCCACCAGCGCAACATGGCACGGTGCAGTGAGGGACTTTGCCCCGTCAGCTTGCACCGTTGCACCTGTCGGATGCTGCAGTGGACCTGGGTAAATATATGGGTTGTGGGTAAGGCAACTTCCAAGGGGGGTAGTAGTCCACTGATAGTCTTATAGGATTTTATGAAATTCGTGTGTGGCTATAAATGGAGGTAAGTAGGCGTAGCTCACTTGTAAGTTGTAATCTATCAACTAAGCAGGATGGACCAACACATAGATCAAACAATTTTGGGACGTTCATGTCAAAACACGGGAGTGAAACTGATGTGTGTGTGTAACGTGTGTATTACATATACATCATGTGCCTTGATATGAAATACGGTACTTCATGATAAGTTTCGATTCAGGCCAGTTTGGGGAGGTTTCCACTTACTAGTGACCATGTACCGTTAGCTCGTAGCTCGTTGTGAGGTCGCTATGTTATACATCATACCCTCTGATTATTTAGCAGTTTACTACCGAAACCATGGCCCATTTATAGATGATTTGTGATGATTTACCTCCCAACAAATGTGATTTTCCAAAGTTATATACGTTGAATAAAGGGTATATGCCATATGCACCTTTCTGCAAATCATAGTAAGCATGCGACCCAGTATGGAGGCACACTCACCAGCCTCACTTAGCTGGCAATTTACCCTGCAGATCCCTCCGGTAGTTTCTGAAGGCTGGAACAAACCGTTTCCAGACCATCTTTCATCACCATTAAATATCGCTGCAACGTTCCTGGACCTTTTTATCATTTAAGGCAGGTTTCACAAAACAAAAACACATGATCGTGGTGATGATGATGATGATGATGATCATTATGATCATTATGATCATTATGATCATGATGATGATCATGATGATGATCATGATCATGATGATCATGATGATTATGGTGATGGTGATGGTGATGGTGGTGTTGGTTCTGACGATGATTGTGGTTTCCACACGTCATGATCATGATTACGATTTTGACATATTTTGACATTGTGAAATATGTGCTTAAAGCATGATCATCAGTATGTTACTGCTATTATTCTGGTATTATATCATTCTGATAGATTCTTGTCACCTGAATTCCCCCCTTGTGCTCTTGGAATGATGCATGCCTTCGGAGATCTTCCAACTCTATGGCTGAACCAACAATGAACCAACAATGAACCAACAACACCATGAGTTTCACGGTGAAATAGTAATAACTACTAAAATGATAGGACAGTCACTAAGAATCTACATTTTTTCTTTTAGTAGGATTTGCTGTTCTATCTTGTTGGGGCTTGTTATGAAGCATAGTCAATCGTTCATGACAATATCAATCGTGAAACAATAGTGACATTAGAGAAAGGTCAGCTAGAAGCTAGAGTTAAGGACAACACTGATTACATTCATCAACATTACCCGGATGTTCCTTCATGCTTCTAGTCTCTCTCATTGTAAAACCAACAAACATATCATCATTCTGTATCAGCGTACAACCGATGATTTTTCCTTGATCGTGAGTGTCAACTGAGAACAACATTTCTTTCTGTATATATATATATATACGTATACAGTATATATATATGTAACTCTCCTTCTCTCTCTCTCTCTCCACATCTAAATCTATATTTCTATACTATATCTATATAATTATACCTATGTATATATTGTAAATATTCATAGCCATAGCAGTTAGGAATACAGACCACGCAACCTGTTTCAATCTGCTGTGGCAGCCCCAGCTCAATGGCATCTCGGGGTCGCAGCTATGAATGGCCCAACCATGACAATGTGAAAAACCATGCTCACCATTGTCAGCTATACTGTTTACCAGGTGAATGACCACAAAGTGATGGTTGATTGTTAGCTAAGTTGGTTGATAATTAGCTTACCTGGAAGATGCTTGGTCGCAATACCTGTAGCCTATAATTAGTTTCAGAGAGCGCATCCCCACCTCTTGCCCCGGCTGTGCCTCCGCTCGCAGATGCTCTGCCAATATCTCCACCGCGGGCTCACACGATTCTTTCGGGGGGAAAATCGGCAGAGACTCCAGCGAAAACGTACCGGCACGGATGTTCCTGGCCACAGCCGCTACGGTAGGACTCGTGGTTCAAACGGCTTTTATGGGGATGACGATGGCGACCGAGGAGTATGTCGCATGCTCCTTTGGAATCATTTTAGCTCAATATACAGTAGTTTAGTTGTGTATCATCTGTAACTTTTTGGGGTGCGGTGTGTTGAACATTCAATGTTCCCAATGTTCCTTGGCTCAGGACAAGGGAATTCCAGTACAACCTTCCGCAAATTGACATGGCATGACATATCCATACATATCCATGGCATGGGCAACCAACAATCTGGAGGTCCATGACTCCTGACATCAATTGTTTTAATCATTCTTGTGCACGAGATATCCTGAATTCGAATGTGTAAAAGGACCGGACTCCTGACGCCATTTCCGGACCCCTCCTGACTTTGCTGGTCCTATACCCTTCAAGTAATTTAGCAAAACAACTATTAGTGAAAAACAACCATGGCTTCCCGCCCGGAAAACCATCTACTTTTATTGGTGGGTTTTCCATATATATATAATTATGTATCTCTCTATATATATGTAAATATTAACAAACATATATAACTAAATAGTAATTCTGCAGCAGGGTATCGCATTTCATTTTGATATCAAGTGAAGGGAGTTGCTAGGTACATCTTGGTACATCTTAAGGTACTATAATCCGATCAGCATCTTGGTCTCGTTGGATGTTCATCTCCCCATAGATGTTGTTTAAGCATGTTTAAGCTCCTATACAACTGTACATGTTATATATATACAGCTGTACATGTTCATCAGCTTTGTCTTTGTCTTCTCACTTCATTTTATATACTGTATTATACTGTACATGTCGTGAATTCAATTGATTCAACACCAGATGAGTGAAAAATCGAAGATTCGCGCCCAACATGCCCAGTACAAGCGTGCCCGGGAGCCAAGATACCTGTAGCTTTGCTGCATGAAAGGCCAAACCTCGCTTAAATTTCAGGCTGGGAGCTCGAAGCAAAAATTGCCAATGTTCATCCATGTTCACCAGTCATTCAATTACTGTACATATCACAACGTAAATGTATATCCAGATTGTTGAACATTACGTTGATATCCTTCCAATGTTGTAGTTACATAATGAAATTTACCTTTTTTGGGTTTGTAAATCTATCAAGACTTGGGTCACGAATTATGGTAGACGTCCCAAGATTTTATAACATACAGTAAAATAAACGATATGCAATGGCTTGTGACCAACTGGGTTACAATCCCTCATTGCTCGGATATTTCATGGGAACCAGCTACGCCGCTACGCACTGCCACCTCGTCGCTGGTTTATACTCGTTCGGACATGCTGGATCATTCTCCCAAACACAGGGATAAGGCATATATGTATATTATTGTATATTTATTTGTGTGACATATTGATATATACTTGTAATTGTATACATGTATGTCTATATGTGTATTTCTCATCACACCTCAATCTTCCTGGTGTGTCGTTTTTCTGCAGCGCCTTAGCCAGATTTCTGCGCGTCGGAATGTCTCAAGAAAGATAATTTGCAAACCAATACTGTGATTCAGAAAGATCAAATCTGAACTCTGAACATCAATAAACTAACTGTTGGATTGAGAACATCACCAAAAACAAGTTCTGGAAACCAAACAACTGCGTCAACCCCTGGCAAACAAGCGTTTTCCGCTCTTCAAGCTGTCAAACTCTAGTGTCAACTATCGAAGTTCAGCCTTGACTTTCTGAAGTTTGAAATGATGAATTGGCTTTGATTTTGTAGGCCGGCAAGGTGCGCATATAGTATCATCATAAATATGTATAATGTTGTATAATATACGTTAAAGAAGAACATCATATTAGATGACAAAAACGCGATACAAATTAATTATAGAACAACATAGAACCAACAGCGAACATCATCAGAGTCCGAGAAACCCAAAGAAAAAAACACTTCTGCAGCCACCCAGACATTTCCTCAGCACTTGTCGTCATGGCTGGGGCGTAGCTTCCCAGCGATTTGCGTGGTCTGGAAGACGGCTGCGACCCATCCGATACTTGAAACTGATGTGTTCCTACAGCTACACATTGAGCAATTTGCTCCAAGTATGCAATGTTAGCCAACATTTACACCCAAATGGCCCAAATGCAGGGACATGAATAAATATTACATATATATATATACCACATATATGTATATATATATATACATACGCCATATATATATATATATATGTATAATGTACACCATATATCATATGGTCATGCAAACCAATACCCTCAATTTACCCATGACATTTATTCAAATTTGCTAGTTTACTCAGTTATACTCACACGCTTTACCAATGTGTATACGAACTGAACTCATTCCAAGTTCTGCCAGGGATTTTTTCGCCGCACCGTCGCACCTAAGCCCTAAGCCAAGAATGGCCGTACCGTTTGTGGATGGGAACCTTAAAATGTGGGTTGCTTACTGTATCTCCATCCCTTATCTGGTTGGTACTTTCATGCAGCTTTGGAATGTTAATCTTCAATAGATAAAAAAACACATATCCCCAATAAATCCTACTAACCCCCCCCCCCAAAAAAAAAGTCCCAGTAAATCATCTATAAATTGGATTAAACTGGTAATTTTCCATAGCCATGTTAAATTACCAGATGGTATCTGGTTGTGGTTGAACCCTCCACGAACATGGAAAACCCCCTCCGTTTTTGGCAATAAAACATATATGGCAATGGGAAAATCATCCATTTATAAATTATTTTCCCCGCTATAAACGTACATTTATAGGAGATCTCGAAGGCCTCTCCCGAGACGAAGTGGGATAACCATTCCGGTGGTGACTCCTGCGGACAGCGGTGGCACATAGCTATCACTTGCAAAAGGGGATGGAAACATAATATATAAACCAATTGCTGGTGTATGTGTATGTATAAATGTGTATATATATATACAATATATATATATATGTATATGTATATGTATATATATATATGTATGCATGTGTATATATATATATATATATATGTTTTTTCATTCTCATTGGTCAAAGGTAGGTATAACATATTGTTCTATAAATGTTGATGGTCTATATCTTGTTTTTTTTACATCTGATGATAATCTGATGGTAATATTGAATTGTCTAGAGTAATGAGGAGTAAAGGTGACTACATGCAACCTTAATGGTGGTTTAATGGGTATATAATATAACCAACGATAAAGGTGATTTATATAATCATACAAAAAAGGGATATAATAGGGGTCTATACATTAACCTCCTGTCAATTGACATGGATATGCAAAACCCACCAGGAGCGTAGATGGTCTTTCTCCGGAGGAACCCTCTAAACGTGGATCAAACTTTGTTCTTCAAGGCCCGGCATCGCTTCATACCATGTTTTGATCCTTACAGCACATGTATGAAAGCAATCATTCAAACAAAAAGCTTGACAAGGGAAATTCATATCTAAGGTGGAATAATGCCTTCCCCCACTAGCTACCACCCAAATGAAACCCTGATTTAGTATTAGACCTATTCATTAGGGGGGCCATGACTCTTGTTAGATGGGAATCGTCGGGTAAGTTTTGGAGGTGTCATTGGATTTGTCCAACCTATGAGGCTCTGACCGGCTCTGACTCTGTGATTGATGCCCGGATTATCCGTTTGACCAAAATCCAAAACAACAGTAGACTAGAGTCTAGAGGTATTCAAGCAGCAACCACCGATGTCAATGATCCTTTGGTGAAACTCAGTTGGTATGGTACACTTGGTGTTGAGCCCACATCCATGAGAGTATGTGCCAATTAGGATGAACTACACCATTCATCATTTACGGACAGAAACCCATGGATAAAGCCTATACACTGACAAAGTCCCTAAGTTCCAGCTACAGCCTATGTCGATCTACATGGCTGATGTCAAACACTCAAGAGAAACAGTTTTTGCGTAGGAGGAGAGTATGTATGTTGATAGTTGACAAAAATAATGGCCTGTCAAAGCCTGTCAACCTACCTTTCACCAAGGTTTACCTTACTAACTTAATCATCTGCAGTAACAACTCTGGAAACTGTCTCAGTAGTTCGGTAGTCTGAGTAGTAATACAAATCCCCATCATCAGATTGCAGGATTTCATGTTGCGCCGCTTTTCAAGTTCGCTTGGCCAGCGCAAAGCCCAAGACCTAGCTACGGATTTTGGTATGGGCTGGTGGGCCAACACCTTTTTGCTTGTCAAAAAAATATGGGGTATACAGCGGTATACAACTTCTTGGAGCAAAGACCCAGATATAATGACCACAAATATCAAATTCCAAACCACGAAGTCACTAGACTCTGCCCAAATTGAGATGGAGCACATGTCATCACAACATATCTGGGACGACTCGGAGGCTTTGATTTTGGCTGACGGTAAGATTGACCTGGTATCAAACCCCCATCTCAGTAACTGATCTATAAGTGGTTGGTTTTCCACTCCCACGTTTGCTTCCCAGAGGGTCTCTGAAGAACTCATTAGGACGATAACAAATAGATACAAATAGACTTTCAAAGAAACGCTTCACTTGAATGCTGTTGTCCAGTCAAATCGACACAAAGAAACAACAACTGGGCAACATGGCTCACACATCGGAGTGTCCAAAAATGGGTTACCCCCGCCATTTCTGGCCACTGAAGACTAGGGAACCTGATTTTTTGAACCATTGGATCTGGGTTTCTCGTTTTCCCAACATCTTCAGGTACCACAGCCAGAACCAGCCATGCAATTCTGTGTCCGTGGGATCCAAGCAATTTCATTCACCATCCCCAATTCATCACCATGTTTATCTGGTTGGTGGTTTCAACCATCTTGAAAAATATTAGTCAATGGGAAGGATTATCCCATATATTATGGAAAATAAAAAATGTTTGAAACCACCAACCAGTTATGGTTTGCCAACCATCCCCAGTTGCCTATGGCTTTCGCCAAGCAGCAACCCCCATTGAGACGCCAATGGCCGGAAGCCACAAGCTGGGGAGCTTGCGGCGAGAGCCAGCTCGTGGCAATGGAGCCTGCAGGAGCCAATTTTTTTAGGAAGAAAGTCACGTAAATGTGGGTAAAACAATAAACCATCCCACAGTCATCACCATAAATATATAGGTGGTATAAACTTACCATTCCCAGTCATGGGTGGTTTCTGACATTGTTTTACCCACAGAAAAGAAAAGAAAACTATCCTATCCTGGTAACCGATCATTTCTGTTTCAAAAGTGTCTTTTCCCAACAATGTTCAATTCCATCATATTCCCATTGTTGTTGGTTTATAGCCTATAAACCACTATTAATAGTTCAGAAATAGTGGTTTATAATAGGCTATAATTCCATCATCCTAGTGGTTTATGGCCTATAGACCACTATTAAGATCACTACAAACCACGATTTTTGGATGGGATCACCATTCCCTCAGGGTCTCCCGCGCAGAATGATGCTCATATCCTGATCCACTAAAACCACCATCCCGCCGCAGTATGGGAGTGAAACTCTCCCCAATTGAAGGTTTATGGTTTAACGTGCATGCCTAACCCTGAAACAGATTAACATTAACCCTTATATAAATGTACATATATATATAAATATATATAAATAATGCACTGTATATATATACACATAATAATCATATATACACATATAAACGTATATACACATGGTGTTTGATAACATTGTGGGGATCTGCCGTATCTCAGACGTTCAATGAGATACATATCATAATTCGAGTTGAAGCCAAGATCATCTTGAAGCCCCTCAAATCAGCCGTCCATTCTAGTGCACCCGCCACCAATTTTGACTGGCAAATGTCCAGAGGAATCTTTCGCTATGACTTTGAAGAGGTTTGAGAGGAAAAAGGGCAGTGATGACTGTTCCATTTGTGTCAATATCAGCATGCCACCCTAGTAATATTGTCTGCAACCATCTGAAGGGTATGTTTAAAATTCTCAAAATGGATCAAAGGGAAATCATGAGAAATCTACCGACCCCTGAGCAACTTGAGGCGAAGAGCTGACAAAGTGAAGTATGTCCAATGAAGGTCATCGTAAGATCAACTGAATCCATGCGTCCTATCAGAAATCCACCATAACTCCCTGTATCTCCTGCTTCTTATCAAGGATACATCTGGGCAAATTATAATAATTCACTAATCTGAATTAAGGCCATTTGGGGATGATTCCCCTTGCTAACCATGATTTCCAGTGAGGTCGTAGTGAGGTCGTTATAATTTACCCAGATACATTGATCATAATTAATCTTTGTCTGTCGTCTTCGGGGCCTATCTTCTGCCATTCTGCCCCTCCATGAAGCTCTCCTCTGAAGTCAGCGCTACTGTGAGTCGACTAAGAGAAGCGAAGCTGTGCCCTTGATGACTTCTGTGACAAAAAACACATCATCAGTTGTTTGACTGAAAATAATAACCCAAAAATCCAATGGTTTATCATCCGTTTTCCCACAAAAACTGTTAGTAACCTCCATTTTTAGACACAACCAACATCAATTCTTACAGATGTAATCCTTCATCGACCGCGATAATTTCCCGTTTGCCGTTTGGACCTTCCAACTGAGGTCTGACTAGTTTGGTTTTGGTGGCAAGAAAATCAACAGCATATCGTCATATTATACTATCCTCCGGTAAAACATGGCAATGTGAATTCCCCTAAACATGGAGGTCTTAATGTGTTTTCATGGGAAAAATCCTAATATGTTTTAATGGGAAAACACAAACCATAAGTGAATGATTTTCCATTGCCATGTCTGATTACCAGCGGGTAGTCCCATTCTGGTCGGTTGATGCTTGTTTTGTACCCCATTGATGGGTAGAAGACACAGGGCACAGCAGTGCATTAACACAATGGCCGACGGGAACGTTTTTTTGCAGCACCGGCACCCACAGCCGGCGCGTGCCGCAGCTTCAGTGGCTGAGTTGGGTCCTGTGAATAGATAATGTAAACTCACATGGGTAACACTTTGCTAAACAGCAGGAAATTCAATTTAGCTATGTCTTTTCCACTTTGCCGGTGAATTCCCTATGTGTTTAATGTTTACAATATTATATGTATATATATTGTATATACTTATATATATAATATAATATATACTATATATTGTATGTCTATACAATGTGTTATATATATATACACTTTATATTGTATATGTATACTATATATATACAGTATATATTGTATGTATATATATATATATTGTATGTATATATATATATATGTGATTATATTGTACATATAATCATATATTAAATATATATATATATATATGACACTATACTTGGTGGCTCATCCCACCTACTAAGTAGGTTGTAACATTAGCTATAGGTGGACTAACCCTACTTATCCATACTTATCTCATGTCCTAAGCCCACAACTCAGCCACCTGGCAAGACCTCGCCACGGCCAGTTAATCGATGAACCGCTCATCCCAAACAATCCAAAGGGTTGCGGTAGAGATCGTTAGGATCCTTGGCGGCCAATTTAGGGCGATCTGACATTGGATCTAAGCCAAATAAATGTATTAGATCTTTGCATGCAAGTAATGGCTTGGATCCAAGTAAAAAATGGGAATATATATATATAGAATACAGTATAATACAGTATACACATGTGCGTGTGCATGATGTGTCCAAGCCGTAAACTGAGATATGGTTCTGGTCAGGCACGCCCCAGAAAGCTGGCAAGCTTGCCATAGAGTGGCTGTGTGGAGAGTCAGTGTGGTGTGGTGTGGTTGTGTGTGTATATGGCTGTATGGCTGAATGGCTGTATGGGTGTGTGGGTGTATGTGGGCGTGTGGCTGTGTGTGTGCCGGCGGCGGGACATCTTGTTAAATCTAGAGACTCTCACCTGGCAGGTGCGGAAAAACCTTCAGAGGTCTCATCTGAGGGCTCAACAAAACGGCAAATCTCTGAGTGTTATATGAATCCGGTACCCAGATCTCTTAGGACTTAAATAGGTCCATTGAGTGGGATTCCTGGCTCGCTTTACCCCATCCAGTAGGGGGAAGTCGGGTCCGGAAAGAGCCGCTTCCTGTAAGAAGTTAGTTGATGTTCACCCCTTTAACTACTTCGTTCATATCCTCCATAAACCCAAGTTCGTTTGTCGATTTATGTATCAGTCAATGTGTCAACTATGCATAACTATTTGCTATCATACATCAGTGATAAATCCCATGAAATCTCATGTTTGTTGGCTAAATCACCACTAGAAAACTCATCTTGGGACTTCACCACCGGTTTTCATCCACAAATCGCCAAGGTGCTTGTCGCATGCTGTTGAACCAGCTGTCTTGCCTGGCGATTGTTTCTGCTGTCCAATGGAAGGAAATAAACAATCATCTGTTTAGAAATTTTGAATGAATCTATACGATTTTGTCATATTTTCCTTGCTTAGAATGCAAATGGAATGCACAATGGAACCCATTTCAAGTTGCTGTCGAAGACAACTTTCTTGGACTGAAAAAGACGCGAAAACGGAATCTTATGATCGGTTGATTTTATCCAATTTACTTCAAAACCTACGCCTAAAATGTTGCTCGCACACATTGACCTACCCACTGAAACCAGCATGGCTCATGTGTCATGACCATTCACCCGTTGCGAACACATTGTTTTGAAATGAAAATGTAACCAGAGACTATGTTCATGAATGGGTCCAAACCATGGCTAAAACCAATCTACCTGAGCCAAATATATTGGTACAGTACGAATCAAAATAATCTCAAAAGTGGTGGATTTAGTACTAACAGTTACTAACAATGGCCAATTACGTGGGCAAATCAGTACCCCAGGCCCATACCGCTCAATTATCTTCATTGCTATTATTTATATATATATATATATTTTTGTGTTCATCCTTCCCTTTTTGTGGGTACCATCACCCTTTCCATTGGGGATATGTCCATCCCTCCAAAACTCAAATGATTAAATCCGCTATCAAAAACACTCAATATCCGTCCTAATAAGAGTTTATCTCCGTTTCTTTCTAACTGGTAAGAATTTGTTTCCTTCATCATGTCATCCCTTCCACTGTTCATATTAAATCCGCCCACACCGCTTTGGCGGTGAAGGCGTGCTTATTGGGGGGCAAACAGCTACACTAAATGCTCAATCACATTTGTTAATATAGCAGTCGCTATATCAGCTTTAGCTGGGGGGGG
>Ga0126342_10018011_pt1 | contig 12149 bp, 5 predicted proteins | sample Cyp1metagenome_FD_92528 | JGI IMG/M metagenome (GOLD analysis project Ga0126342, IMG submission 92528) | Coral microbial communities from Lord Howe Island, Old Settlement Bay, Australia - Cyphastrea 1 metagenome | ecosystem: Host-associated > Invertebrates > Cnidaria > Coral ... | reverse complement strand
CACAACATTTCCGAAACTGGGTACCTGGGTTTTGCTCGCCAAAATGGCTGCTTCGTTCATTTCATTCCACATCATATGAAATTCTCTCAACATCTCAATGTCCTGACTACGCTGGTCAGAGCGTTTTTGAACCTGTTTGACCAAGCCTTTCCATGTTGCATGCAGACATTTGCGGGCCAAACTATCAGCCTGATTGTTCATGAAGCACAGCCATCGTTCAAAGGGATCTGCAATGGAAGTGATGTCTTGATGGGCCTTTACCTTCGTGACACACACCGAACCAGGATCACGGTTTGAAATCAATTCCCAAACAATTCCCCACAAATCATCATGATCTGAAAACTTCGGTTGGGTTCCGGTTTGCCTGGCAGAAATGGCAGCGACAAGATTGGAGACAACGGCAGCACAATCCGTGTAAACATGGACCAGCCTAAAATCACGCAAAGCAATGATGAGCGCCCAAATTTCACCTCTGTAAGATGTATGATCATTTCCGGGCATGGGTTCAGCACAGGTTGCAATGATTGTGAAATCAGTACATTGGACATAGGCGGCCGATGCAAGCGTAAAGCCAACAAGATTTTGACCAACCGCACTTCCATCCGTAAAAACTTGTGCAATCTCCCGTCTACCCAAATCATGGTCCTTACAAATCACCTGAGGAATGTTAGGGTTGCAGTCAAAACGCCAATCAATCCAAGAGAAGTCTAAAGGAATCAAACCCCATGAGCTAACAGCCATGTCTTGCTGCTCCAACCAAGCCATCAGCTTGGGACGTTTTCGACGGATCTCTTCCGTCTTGGCGCAGTCCCAAACCCTGTGGCTGCGGCTGTCTCTTTCACCACACAACGGGCATTTATCTGAAGTGGCACCTTTGGAGTAATGAACAAGCGCTTCGTTTGTGACATGCTTCCCTGTGGCAAGATTCAGAGCATGCGATCGAGCACCATCCTCCAATGCGCTGATGGAAGCATGAAAAGCCTTGACATCAATGCCCTCAATGTCGAAATCCTTTCTATGGTGCACATGTTTGCACACCACCGCCGACCATGAAAAAGCCATCAACTTACGCAGTACATGTTTACTACAGCTGGTCCAACAAATTTTCCAACCCCTGTCATGTTGAATGATTCCACCAGGTTTGCACTTCCAACCATGATCTTGCAGAGTCCTCCTCAAAAAGGCGGTGGCACCAATCTTATGTGTTCCCAGCACCAGCATCTGTAAAAATTTGTCCTTGTGTCCAGGAAAAATGCGAAAAAACCGGCGCCAGAAAAACAGTTTACGCAGCAGCAACGAGGTAGCAACATCCTCAACACCCGGCGTCACATGAGTGGATAAATAAGGGTTGTTACCTGCGCGGGAACGTCCAAGACCATTGCAAACTGCAGTTCTGAGAGTTCTAAGGTCAGACACTGTGTGGTACACAAGCTCACTGCCATAACCTGAAATGCCGCCAACAAGCTGTTTGGACATGACTGTTTTGAATCTCTGTGGTAGCTTTTTGGTTGCAACACGTTTCATCACCCTTGTCGATTTTGCAATCCTTTTTTGCGAAACCTTTTTGCTCACCTTGCGGCAGTATGAAATGTCGCAACCAAGCTCTTCTGACACAAGCTTGGATGGGATCTGACAACCATTCAGCCTAAGAGATGAGAGTTCCACTCTTTGCTTAGCATGCGTAGCCCAAGCCCATGATTTATCCGTGGAAATGCGCATTCTCCACATTGCAACTGCTTTTTCCATTGCTTCTAAACCAGTGCTCAAGTCCTTCAAGTTGTTCGCCAGAAATGCCCAGTTATCTGCATATGCTAACACTACTGCCGAATCTGCGCCAACTGCCAGCTGAATGAAATCAGACATCCAAGCAGTAAGAGACAACATGGCAATAATGGACATGGCACACCCTTCAGGGACACCAGTTGATGATTGCAGTGGATCACCAACCTCACCTGCAACATCGAGCACCCTACGCAGTTGGCAAAACATGGATTCCAAAGCCGTAGTAAACTGAACGGGGACCCCAATCCTACGCATGGCATGGAGAACAGGCTTACGTGGAATCATGTTAAAACATTTGAGGAGATCAACAGTTACCCCCATACGAGGGTTGTTGGCTTGCATCGCGCATTCTATATCCCACAGAAGTGAGGCGGATAGGAGGTCAGCACTGACTCCGGACGCAGTGCCAGCAATTTGTGGCGGAAGCAATCCACTCACATGTTGTATGATCTGAGCTGATCTGTATTTAGCCCAATTCCTGTATATTCTGGAAGCAATCGTTATTGGCCTGGTTTGCAAAGGGTCAACAGGTTGGTCCTGTGTTTTGGCCAACATCACAACTCTCGCAAGCATGAGAGATATCGGCCACTGGAATTGGCCTTCTTCAATTGCAGAAAGAAATTGAATCAACCATGCAAGAATCAAGTCAGGCATCAACAACAGCTCACGTGCGGTGTAGGCACAAGACCCACGTGCACCTTTACGGCTAACACCAGCGGCATGTTTCTTCCATGCAACTGGATCCAACGGAGTGAAATCAAGACTCGGGAAGTCATGTAGGGATCTCAGGCATCCCAATGCATCATTCCAATTTTCATCAGAGTCATCAATGGGGTCACGAAGCCACATCTCCGACCATGCCTGACCTGTGAGTGAAATCAATGCCTGCGGTTCAGCTATGACCTTCTTTTGTGTCAGTCTCCAGTCATTGGCATCCTTCCACCGTACATGTCTGTCCAAGTGCAGGTGTTGATTGGAAACCCCGACAACAAAACATTCTTGCGTTTGGAAATACACAGGAAACTGCAAATCAAGGCATGACACATCCCCTTGAACTTTCAAACAGTTGCGTCCATCTTTCGGCCATTTTTGTGGAACAACCTGCAACGCAACTTCCTGGAAAATTGCCTGAAAGGGCGGCGCTGATTGATCGCGCACACTTTTGTATGCCTGTGACCCTCCGTTTTGAACATCCTTCAACATCTTGCATTCTCTGGCAAAACGAAGATTCTTATTGGTCTCCGCAACAATCCCTTGGACATGAATTTTAGTCATACCAGCAAGGTAATGAACGTACTCAAGTCCGGGGCAAAGAGAGGGGACAAAAACACCGAACACTGCAAGCACAAACTGTTGGAAGTTCGGATGAAATCCACGTGCCTCAAGGATGGCTTTCCACAGATCAGCACATTGCTGTGATGGCTGAGCACAGCCACGTTTGATCCCTGCAGAGAGTTGTGCTTCTAAACAGTTGAGTCTGCGCACCTGTTTGGTCATGTTTCGAATTATCATGCTTCCCTGGCAAATGGGTGGGTTGAAATCCCCCTGTCGACCATGCTTGATAGTAGGAGCCGAAGGCCTTACTTTCCGAGCTGTGCCCTTGCTACACCGCCCGAGGCATTTCTTTGGCAGAAATGCATGTTGTCCTGTTGAGTCAACGCATGAGTCAACCAAACAGTTTTCAAAAGCCAAATTGATCTGTCTCAAGGCTTCTTCTCCGTCCTTATTGTCCATCGCTCCCTGAAACCTGGTGAACATGGTTCTGGTCTGAGCAATTGCACTTTCATCCATGAGATCATGGTCAAACATGTAGTTGTCAGTGGAAAAAGGCAGCCACCACTTGGTGATGGGTTGCATGAGCACCTCGGTGTTGAGATCAGCAGCCAAAAGTGGATGTGCGTCAAATTCAAATTCCTCCACCGTATCACACCATAATAACGCCTGAACAAGCAGTGGGTTAACCAGTATGAATGATTTCCTGGCCCGATCTTTACTCGTGGGTTTTGGGTCAACTTTGCGTCGACAAGCATCAAAGGCAGCTGCATCAACCCATCCCAAGCGCTGGAGAGCAGCCCATCTGGGAATTTGCTCAATATTCACGTTAAAATCACCCATCACCACAGCAGGACCTTTGAATGCCATAGCATGGTCAAAAACCTCCGTGCAAATAGATGACAACAAGGACCAGGGATCAAAGAAGGTGTTTGTGTGAGTGGGGCCATACAGCGATGCTACATACATATGTGTGCCATTACCAACGTCCACAAGACACTCGGTAGCCCTGGAAGACTGCTTGACCACTTCTGAGCTCACAGCCGGGTACGGCTTCGGCCTTAAATGTGAAATCACACATGTACCTGAGGCTCTACCACGCATCATCCCGGCATTGCTGGTGTGTTTCTGAACCGGAGGGCTCCACATGCTAAAGAGGTTCATTTTTTTAAACCGACAAGCAGAAACCTTCATGGCATCAACAGTATGGGAAGTCTCCGAAGCCGTCCAAATTCCCGGTCCCCATTCAGCAACTACCTCTTCCTTGTTGTACAGTTGATGAGGATTAAATGTGCCAATGCGCAAGGGACCTGGATTGTCAGCTTCACCCACACGACATGCATGCAAGATCCACGGAGAAGGGTCTGACAAAACCCCATCGTGCAAGGAACTCATTATTGCAGTGTTGTACGCAGGCAAGACAGTACAACCATCCATGCAAAAGACATCGATTTTGGGATTGGATGAGTCATCAACCTGGCTGCTGTTAAAACAGCATGCACCGGTGGCAACAAAGGAGATTGCAAGGAAAACATACCAAAGGCAGGCGTCGATAAGCCTCCCTGCTGACTTACCCTGCCGCATTTGTCAACCCTTGGTGGAAAAACTGTCACTTCTTCCAGGCTGATCAGATCTGTGTCTTTTTCCGTCCTCAGCAATGTTGCCTTGCAGCATTTGTTTCATGGAAGTTTCAATTGATGACTGCATTTGAGACATCATTGCTTGCATGGTCTGAATGACCGTTTGCCCGCTCTGAACAACACTTGCCTCAACTTCAGAAATCTTTTGCTTTGCAAATGCCTGTTCATTGCGAACCATGGCCAGTTCATTTCTGGTTTCCTGTTCCTTAATGATTTGTTCTGCTTGCATCTTCTCAATGGTGTTCGACAACTGTGCAATCTTGTCGTTTGCCACTTGCATTTTCATCTCCATCTGGTCAGAGATTTCAGCCCGGACCTCCTGGATCCTTGTGGTGGCTGCAATCTGTACTCCCCCTGTAGAAGGGTTCATGAGCGCATCAACTTTCACTTGCTTTGCAGTAATGGTTACCGCTCCATTTTCTCTTGATCTCTTGATTGGTTCAACCAAAACGTATGAGCCATTGATGCAAAAGTGCCGTGTGTCCGGCTCTGACTTTGCTGCTACCAGCCAACGGTTGTGACCTTGGGCTCGTACTGGTTGAGCCTCCCATCCAGATTGAACCAGTGCTTCGCTTAAACCGTCCTTTCCAACTGAAGGGGGCACATTTTTGAGAACCCATATGTTATCATCAGACCTGACACCCTCCGTGGCAACAAATGCTGATTCAGGGAGCAAGGCTGCACGTAGATTGGCTGCATGTTCACGGCGACATCTGATACCAAACTGGTCACGAAGATGCACAATTCCCAAAGTTTTGTCAAATGCCGCAGCTTTTTTCTGAGCATCCTGAAGGGCGCAGTCAGGCATGGCAATAACTGCAAAACGTTCATCATGCCTTCTGTTCTCGTCACGCGGTGACACGTAGATGCCAGCATGTCCAGAACGGCTCAATACCTGATCCAAAATGTCATCTGAAACTCGGATAAATCCATGCCAATAGTCAGCATCCCTGAAAGGGGCAGGCTGCCGTGTGTTTTTCCATGTCTTCATGGACCATGTCGCGATCAAGGATGATCCTCTCACTGCAGAAATGTGCACCCCCAGGTAATGAAGTGGCACACTGCACTCCTTCCAGACACCAACCTCTGACCTCAGAATGTGCAACTCAATGACAGTTGATGCTGATCCTCCAACTTCAGCATTTGGGATGGCAGCCTTAAAGCTGACAGGGCGGTCACCAAACTGTCGCAGCGCAGCTCGAATGATAATGGGTTCCCCAATGTTGGAAAAGGCTGGCAACATGAAAGGATCATCATTGGGGCCAAAATGTCTTCCCACAACCAGAATGGCAAGAGCATCCATGGAAATAGGTGAACTGGCACAATGACGATCAGCCTCTTCTAACGTCATGACAGCAAGCCCACTCTGGTCTGGGCCAAATCTAGATGATTCCAACCTGTCAACTGCATCCTCTCCATCCTTGAAGTGTTTGATGTCAATGGTGACATTTGTCGCAGTGACTTCAAATTCCTCCTTTTTCGGAAAGTTCTTGGATTTCTTGTTTTGCTTAGCCGGAGGCTTTTTCCGCTCATCTTTTTTGTACTGTTGCAACTCATTACGATACACCAAACGAAAGTGCACTCTGTTGGCTTCATGTTTGATGGCATTCCAGAAATCTTCATCGGATGCATTCTCATGCTTGGCAATGGTTTCACCCCTGCCCGGTCAGCCGATGCATCTTTGAAGACACCATGAACCTCCAGTACTTTCATGACTCTTGATTTGACTGCCTCTTGCAACTTCTTGGCTCCCCCGGTGAGAACCCATGTCTTGAAACTCAAAATCGTACCATCATCAATGCACTTCACGGTGCAGGCTGGATCAAGTAGGCAGCTACCGGCATGACAAGTAATAGCCAAGCATGCGCATGAATCCATGCAGGCCAAACATGCAACTTGGGCAACTGTCATTTCAGGGTCAAGCCAAACTTGAATTGCCTTGTTTCTGAAGGGCGTCTTGATCCACATGGAAAGTCGGTCAGGCAAAGGTTTGTAGCTCCATTGCGTTTCACGCATGGCCACAGTACACTGCCGTACATCTGTCTCAACAATCCTGGAAGATCCCCATTGGATGTGCAATGTTCCAGTCTCTGTCAATACACTTGCAGATGGGAAGCCCTGAGTTGAGCCAACCGTTTTCCAAGGCAAGGCGTGACATAAGTCTGGAAAGAGTGCCAAAATGATTTCCTCATGACCAGCAACCACGGGGACACACGCTACTTTGGCAAGCTTTTTGAAAGGATGAGTTGCGCAAACAAAAACCTTGGAGCTCACATGACTGTCATCACCATTGTAATCAGACGTGGGCAATGTGTAGGGGAGTGGCCCACATCCCCCGGTTTTTCCATCAGTTCTGATGTCGGCACCAACAGTAGTGCAACCGGGCAATTTGGATGGGAGTGGCCCGTATTCCCCACAATCACCAACAGCACCATCACTGCAGCCAATCACATCAAGCAGCACGGGCAATTTGCATGGGAGTGGCCCGCATTCCCAGGAAGTTCCATCCACCTCCGAGACCTGATCCACACCAGACAACTCAGTGGGCAATTTGCAGGGGAGTGGCCCACATTCCCCAGAGAAACCATCATCCACCACAGCAGCACAATTGGCGTTCTTCGTGGGCAATCTGAAGGGGAGTGGCCCACATTCCCCATGTTTGTGGTATTTTTCATCATGCGATGTGAAAGTGCAACCCTGGATGGCTTCACAACGGAATCCAATACCCTTGCAGCCTGTAGGCTGGCAACCTTTGGAAAAAGACACGGCATTACCACCACCAAGCAGCGGTGCAATTTTGAAGCAAATGACTTCTTCCGTCGAAATGTCCTTGAGAATGGTTGTTGGGTCAATCACCCGTGATCCCAAATGACATGTCAGCGTGATGTCGAGTTGTGCATGGGAAACAAAGCTGGCAGCTATTTGCATGACAGGCACATCTTCCCGCGTACGCAGGATCTGAGCCTTTGCACGAAAAGGAGACCTAATCCATCTCTGTGGGCTGTTGTGAAATTTCATTTGAGTCTGCGCTGAATCTACTGGCAGTGAAAAACTTGCAGCAATCACATGGGTTGGTGCCAGTGGCTTGAAACAGTCCCACTCAATGACAAACTCGGTGTCGACATTCACCTGTGCATCCGGGCTAACTGGCACACCTTGTACATGAACAGTCCAAGTGACCGAAGCACACAGGTCCGGGAAAAGTGTACGCACAACGGATGCAATTGATGCTGGTGCAGTCACACATGTGGAGCGCATGATCTTATGGGCCGGATGCTTCGCAACAAAACGGATGCAACCATTGTGTGCAGGGATCATTCCTGCTTCCTTTGTTGTCTCGTGATTGAGGCTCAAAGCAGTGTATCCAGGCTGGCAAGCTTTGAACTGCAACTGAAAATTGGGATCTTTGAATTCCGTGACAAAGTCACATTCATTGATTGGGAGACCCTGAAAATACACCCTGAGTGCATCTACATTGCATTTCAAATGAGCCCCCAGAAAGGCAAGGACAGTGCGAATGGTCCATGTCACATCAGCATTCAACGTTACCTGAGATTCCCCAGGCAATGCACAGTTGACTGAAATCTCCTGTGGCTGAAATGTGACCGTGGCAGGGGGAGCAAAAGTAAGAACCTCGTCCCATAACACCTCTTTGCCTCTGCATTGGAATGCCAAGAAATGGGAAATCGTGGCATGAGGTAGAGCTCTACAGACGTAAGAACCCAACTTCTCATCAACAGACCCATGAATCACCATCAACCAATTGTTTTGAAAATGCTTGAAGAACATGATACCACCTTTGCAAAATCCATGCAATGCGGTGACATTGGTTTTGTCGATCACAAACCGTGGCTCAACATCTCTGTGCGCTGTACCAACTTCAGCGCTGCCACCAGCGTCGATCTTGAACGTAATTGTTGGAGATACCTCAGGTGGCGCGACGCTTCCAGTCTTGGGACGCTTGGGCTGCGGACTGAGATCATCCTCAATTTCTTCAACCACTGGCTTCAAGAACTCAAGTGAACCATCAAAGTCAGGTTGGAAAGCCGACAGCTTGATCGCTTTAGCAAGAATGGACTTCAGCACTACCGACTTATCCACTCCTACCCTGAACATAGATAAAGGTCCCAACAGAACATGAGTCTTGGCCAATTGAATCCAAGCATGAACTGGGCTGATGGCATTGCCCACCTGCTGAAATGCCTGCTGCAAATCGAAAGAGATATGCACATGTTGCGGGAATCCAAGAGCACTGAGGATCTCCCAAGGGCAAAAGTACCTAGCAGTGCCATTGTCATCATACAACATTGTCTGGAGGCCTTTCTTTCTGAGCAAGTCTTCTGGCAACTTGTGTTGGCTACCATACCTTGCCATGACACAGCTCAATTTGCTGTCTCTGGAAATGAGTCTGGCATGAAAGATCGGCCGGTCCACAGTCCAATTGATCTTGTCTACCATCCATGTTGGAATCATGTCAGACCTAGTCATGAAATCCATGGCTTCAGGCGACGGTTGCAATTTCACACGATCGGCAGATGATCCTACCGGATGTACAGCATCGGATGCAGCTAAGGATGGGCCAGGTGGTTCAAAACCCTCGGATGCAACGGAGATCGCATCAGCAGCCTGTACACATTCCGGATCAATGCTAAAGCTGCTATGTACAAAGGTGGCGAGCCAACGTTCTCTGTACAGCGGCAAAACCCTCGAGCAGCTATGTACACCGGCAATGACACATTTCATCCCTTCAATGGAGGCAGTTGCAAGAAGCTTGGGAAAATCACGGTGTGCAACAATACCCGGGACATTTTCCACCAGCATGGCCCTCAAATGAATCTGACCTGCCCTGTGGAGAACAGTTCCAAAGATCTTTCCATCTTCACTATCCAAACCTTGTTCCATACCTGCACCTGACCACGGTTGACAAGGAGGACTAGCTAGAGCATAATTCACATTGAGGACACCGAAGGCTTCCCAAAGTTTCATGCAACCAACACATGATTCAACTACGATTGTTGAGTGGATCTTACCGGCAAGGGCCATATCCAGCAAACACTCCGAGCTGATCACCTCACACTGATTGGCCTTGGCAAAGGCCTGCGCAACACATGAGTCACGCTCGACCACAATCAAGGGCTGCACACCAAATTCATTGGCCGACACTGACCATCCACCCAATCCTCCAAACAATTCGGCAACGTGGCAAGGGCCACGGGTGTCACTTGGATGAAGCAGCAAGCTGCCTGAGTCTTCCATGTAAAGGTGAAGAGTTCCACCTTCCCATGCCACCTCAAATCCCACTGCAGTAGCTGATGACGTCACAGCAAGATGATGATCCCATTTCATAGAGGTATGAAGAATCGCATCAGATCCGGAGAAAAGACGGCAACTAAATACCCCTGGGCTGATTCTTCCCAGAACATTGAATTTGATCACCTCCCCAGAGAGAATTTCCATGGGGACAAGCGAATGAGAGAGAACGGGGGCTATTGGTCGAAAAACCCACCAACCAGCTGGAAGGTGCCCCTCGCTTGATCGGAATGGCTGAAGTAGGATGGAACATTGAGAAAAACATCTGGGGATGGGTCAAAACCCTGTGCCCTTGGTGAACATCAAAACAGCTGATAAATGGATATGCATCTTTTCAAGTATGGTAGTATGGATTTTGACCCCTAACCCAACCACCACCAGAGCCAGCCATAGCCAGCTTTTCGGACCTGCAAGTTGGAAAAACTGGTTGGTTCAGAAAGGGATTCCCAGCTCATGGATTCTAATCTCCAATTAATATTGAAGGGTATAACATAGTATAACTAGTATATCTGGTATAACCACATCTATAACTGGTACAACCACATTTTTTCGAAAAATTACCCAACCAACAAAAACTTTCTTTTTTAAGCGGGCACGGTGACCAAACTCACCAAGATAAGTTGATCGTTGGCCAAGCCAGTCACTTGGAGGCTTCAGAATCCCTATGGTTGATGCTTCACTGATGGATATCCTGATGGATAGTTTCCCGTCGCAGAAATTTCTCGTCAAATTCATGGTTCAAATACCATCAAATACCTATCTAATACCTATGATTACAATCCAGAAATGCAGTGAAGTGCAGTGAAATATCAAAAAAAAATGGAGTCATCCCGGAAACCCGTTAAGGCCAGCGATGTGAAGAGTGAACCGAACCGTGAATGGTCAATGTCAAGGTTCTCGCTCTGGACGGATTCCAGATTCAGCTCGTGATCCTGAAGCCAAACGAATGGCACGGTCACCCCTGGGACGTGCTGTGGTCAGATGAACCAGAAACTTTCACCAAGCTAGATGTGGAATATCCCCAGTTTACATACATGTGTGGATATGTATATATATATATTATATCGTATTATATTATATCATATCATATTATTTTATATCAAATACTATATCATATCATATCATATTATATTATATTGTATTATATTGTATTGCATTGTATAATATATTGTATTGTATCATATTATATGATAGTGTGAATATATACATAACTATTTTGTATATAGGGCTTATATTGGACTTTTTGAACCACTTACCAAGTCTAAGTGGAATGCACATCGTTCCAATAGATTGGTTTCGAAGGGGTATTAGGCAGGAAACGATTGTTTTTACCCCACAGATAGTGGCTAGAAGTTGTCTTCCCCTACACCAACTATGGGCTAGCTGAACTGACCCATACCCATGAAAGATCATCATGGGCAACATGATGTGAATGAGTTCCGGATGAATTCCCAAGGCAAATACAAGTCCCAGATTCTGGAGTGTCTCCCATTGATTCTGCCACCATGGGACAGTTCACCAGATTTGCCGGTCACAGGCCTCTTGTTATATTGTATAGCTTAAACCCCAAGTTGTGCAAGTGAAATCACAGTGAAATCAATGATTTTTTGCGGTTTACTGATCCAAGCACCGGTCCCATCGATGCTACCGCGCCTTCTCTGCACTTTCAATGGCACTCTGACAAAATACCTTAGCTTTCGCCCAGGTGATGTGTGAACTTTGATCTGAACTGCCCCCAAATAGACAGCGCAGAGCGAGGGGGCAGCCACAGCAGCAGCCACAGCAGCCCACCACGAAAGCACGCCAAGAACACCGAGGGCAAAGGCCCAACGGGAACAAACGACTCCATGGCGGCCAAGGCGCCCAGACCACACCAAAGGTGCAAACAGCCCAGCGAAAAACCAACCAACACCGCAAAAGGAAACCAAGGGGGCAAAGACCCGAACAAACCAAGCCAAACCCAGAGGGGAAGCCCACGAAGGCAAGGCAACCCCAAAGAGTGTGCAAGTGGGCAAGACCAATAAACCGGAAGGTGACTAGGACCATGATACAAACAAGCACAAGTCATGGATGGACAAGGGACCAAAGCGTCTCTTGCACATGAACCAACCAACCATGCACAGCATCAATGTCACAAACTTGATT
>Ga0126342_10018010_pt1 | contig 12150 bp, 13 predicted proteins | sample Cyp1metagenome_FD_92528 | JGI IMG/M metagenome (GOLD analysis project Ga0126342, IMG submission 92528) | Coral microbial communities from Lord Howe Island, Old Settlement Bay, Australia - Cyphastrea 1 metagenome | ecosystem: Host-associated > Invertebrates > Cnidaria > Coral ... | reverse complement strand
TACGTATACAGAACATACACATACATACATACATGCATACATACATACATATACATACATACATACATATATATATATATACATATATATATATATATATACATATATACATATATATACATATATATATATACATATATATATATATATATATATACATATACCATATATATATATATACCGTATATATATATATATATATATATTTACCATATAGATACATCTATCTATATATACCATAATATATATATATATATTTATAACTGGGGGTATAAGCCATAGTACAAGCCATTTACTAGTCAATTTTCGTCCTTGATGGCCAGAGCTAAGGACATTGACTCGACGCGCGACGCGGGATCAAGGGACTCCTTGTCCGTGAGGCGGGTACCGTGGAGATGTCGGGGCAACGAAGTCGCGATTTGTTGCTGAACATAACTCCAGGATCTATCAATGACTATGGTGTGTGATACTTATTGATACCTACAACTATAGTATTCATGGGGGTTCGGAACCAACTTATGACTGGGCTCCACATTGGACTCATTTTTTGGCCATGTTTTGTACTTTACCATCCCGAAATAGGTGATAAAGTCTATTTAGTATAGCTGAAAGTTGGGAAAATTAAGCACCAAAACTATGGATAGAAAAGCAACCAGAATGGGGATTTTAGTGAACCAACAATATGATATTGCCTTTGTCCAGGCTCCGTAATAAGGCCACGGGGTATGTCTTTGTTCCGTCCCAAGAGTAAGCTGATAGCTGATCGCTGCCCAAATTGATGTAGGTTAAAAGGGATCCCAGAATTTCTAGGAGTGAAGGACCCCCTTCATCCCCAAATGCAACACATCCTAGTCTTTTGCATTCAGCCAATCCATTGATACATCACAGTGAAAATAATCCGCAAGTGGGTTTTCTCCCCTATATCATCATAGATGTCCTTTTCCCATTGGTTGGTTGATTGAGAGAGGGGTGTGTTTACCCCTTTAACCACAGGTTTGTTTGATGATAGATGGTATACCAAACCGGCCCAAACCTATTTTTACCTAAAGGACATTATGGTATACCAGGAACCTAAATTGGAGGTACCTACCATACACAAGGCCTATATAAGGCCTTATATGGTACTAACGTACCTCCATTTTAGGATCCTGGAATTCCCATTGACTATATCATTGGGTTGCACCAGGGTTACCTTTTAAACATGTTGAAATCACCTGGATTTGGTGGGATGAAATGACTCCGCCAGGGACATTGCATCAGATGCCATGACTGGCAGCGGACGCTTGCTCAGTGCCAGTCGGTTGTCCACGGTTCAGCAAGATGATGGGCCCAGCCAAAGATAGTGTGGCAAATCCCATGATATTGTGCAATAGAATGGGCTACTCAATGCCAATTCAAGATATTTTTTTCGAAAGCTTCAGAAAAATGGGTTGTTGTTTGGTTATTGGATCGGATAGTTTGGAGTTCCGATAGGTCACGTCGCTGTGCCCTTGGACCGTGCCCTTACCACCTGGACCACCAATGGCCAGGTGCAGGTCACACAGATGTTGATTTCGATGTCTTTCGGTACGGGATGATCCTCACTTGAAGTACTATCTATTCAGGCTATGCGTAGGGATCCCTGAACTAAGCCAGAATCGAATGTCCGAGTCCAATGTCCACCGCTAAGGATCCCTGAACATTGCCTCACAGTTCTCGCAGCAGAGCGTTCCGTCGCCGGGAGTCTTAAGTAGATGAAGATTTGATAAGATTTGGGTGAGTCCGACAGTCCCAGAATGGCTTCAAGGGAAAGGCATCAAAATCACGGAATGTTTCTCAGAGACTTTTCTGAATTTGGAATGCCAGTGATTGAAAGTGTTTCATCAGCAAAGCGCAAGAAAAGCAGGAGTTTGTCAAGTTTGAGGATGTTGCTGGATTTTCGAGCTGCCAATTTTGTAGCCCCCTTTTCTCAGAGGGTTTTGTCAGTTTCCGTATCAATGCACCTGAGTTTCCTGATGATTGAGACGATGATCCCAATTGAGTATTGGAATACCAGCATGAAATTTGTAAGTGATCAGCAGCAGATGAGATATCCCATTCGATATCCATTTTGCTCTGTGATAGCTGCCTCAACCAAGGATCCACTCGCATGTGAACATGGGCGACCTCGCCAATGTCGCCACAAATCGGTGCGATGGGATGGGGGAGGTCGGGCCGAAACTACCACAACGGATTTAAGCCCACAAAAGGAATAATTTTCATTGAATGCTGGCAGCGACCAATCCTACGGTTCCCATGGTGGTAAAATAGAGGGATATATATATATATATACACATATTATATATATATACATTATATATATATAAATACACATTATATGTGTATGCGAGGAAAGTGGAACAAAAGACATTCCACACTGGCCCAACCCCAAGAACACAGATCCCAACTTGGCTTGATGGAAGGGTGGTGTTCAATCTGCAGTTCACTCGTGAGAGGTATATGTGTGACCTGTATGTTTTGAGGCCGCTTTTATGCCTTTGTCACCTGGAAAAAGAACCAGACCAAAGCACGTGATTTTGCTGGCCAGTAAAGATCATCAAAAGTGGAGTCACTTCGAGGATATTGGCAATGTAACCTCTTGGGAGTCATGGAAAATTGCTGGAAAATTGCCGGAAAATCCCTCATGTAGTTCCATGATCTTCCCATGAAAGGATGCCCGTTTGGCAGGCGTGAGATGCTCCACCGCTGGTTGGCGGCCAATATGCAAGAGGCCACACCTCCGTTTATAGCGGATGTTCCCAGCTAGAAACCTCCAAGTTCGGGGGTTTTCCAGCTAGCCACGTTTACCAGAGAAAATAAATGCATCGACCAAAAATGAGGGATAGCCGAAATTTTCTGGTGTCATTGTCAGCAAACTTGAATACTGTACCCGTACCCTCTAAAAATTGTTTACAGTTTGCTATGGAAAACCAGCATTTTAATACTCAAATCATCTACGAATCTACAAATAGGCGATGTTCCATAGCTATGCTAGAACAAATTACCAGAGGGTAGTGTTCAACCATCTCAAGACATGTATCAAACGGATGGAGTTTGGCATGGTGTTGCAGGGAAGTCCCACCTTAAATGGATATTAAGACTCAACCCAGCCAAATTATAATCCCATCCCTCTGTTGTTTTTTCCGATATGGAATCCAAAAATCAACAAGTTTAACCCGTGTTTCTCGAGTGCATGACTGGAAGGAATTAGAATGTAAGAATCTATAAGTATTCATCAACAAAAGATAGATATTCCCGTAGAATGGAGATGAAAAATGAACAAACAAAAAAGGTGCCTTAAGTCACAGGATTTGGGATATTGCCAACAAAGACCTCTTGTGGGGGAATATAATGGAGCACTGCATGGTGGTTTCAAATGGCTGTGATGTCCAAGTTGACTTAAACCACCAACCTGCGAACTGTCGATTGGGTAGTGCCATCCCCAAACCCTTGGTACATTGGATACCTGACTTGTGTATCAAATTCAGGCATCCAACCCAAACAAATTCATGAAGTTTTGTTTAACAATATCCCCACCCCATGTGTGCATCCAAGGTGGTGAAAAACAACATGATGCATTGATAGAAATCATGGTTCGTAATTGGAATCATTCCCCAATGGCCTTATTTCCGGTTGGTGAAACATGATACTTTATCATAATTTACCCAGATTCCTCATATTTATCATTGAAAAATCCAATAGCAACCACTCTTCACCATTAAATCAATTAAACCAACATCAATCACACCTGATTTTCGTTGCCGATCTCAGACCAACGGACAGCGCTTGGAGCGTGGCGAAGCCATCGGCACTCCACGCTTTGCTGCTCCTGGGGCCGAATGGCGAAATGGCTCTGGAAATGGCTCTGGAAATCTACAGGATGGGGCCCCCAAGATAGCGTTCAGTTGCCTTATAAGTGGCTGAATGCTATGGTTTATGGTAGATATAACGAACTAGTTAATGGAGGTTATATTGGTTTATGAACCAACTTATAACTGGGGGGCCCATCCTGTATGGAATAGATGATGGATGTGATGGATATTCCATTACGACATGATATGAAATCATATTCTGATGGATATGACATTATGGCTACTATGATGGATAGGACCTTATCATGATATATGGTGATGAAATTGTATGTCATGATGATCATGATGGTTATATCTATAACCATTCATATCTATGAAATGGCTATGGAATCGATATCATATTTTTTACTGCCTTATGATATGAATATTCCATCATGACATGCCCCAAAGTCAAAGATCATGAGCAGGAAAAAAAAAACAAGCCCGCATAAATGATGATTAATATAACAGAAACCATCCATTCGTCCAAAATGGCCTTACTGTCCATTTGTTTATTTGGCTTAAGAGAAACCGTCCACAACAATCCGCAGTGTGGCACACCAGCTACTTTTCAAAATGTTGAATTTTCCTTCGGCCCATGGTGGGCCAGATGTAGGAGCAGCGTCTCTAAAGTTGTGTTTGGGATGGCTCAAAATTCGGCCCCCCAAGATATTGAAAAACTTCATGCCAAAGATGACCAACACATGGTTGAGTCACCCGCAGTCATGTGCTCCCTTGAATGAATCAAGCAGCGCTTTAACTCAAGTGCTGGCTTTGGGCGGCAAAGTCCGCCATTGCAATGGTAGCTGCTACCCCATTGGACACATGGCTTTCTGGGCCCCTGGTTCATGGTTCATCTCCCACCATCCACAGATGCTATGGTTTCCCATTGATGTTGGACCCCTCAAGATCCTTCGCTTTGCCATCAACAAAAAACCAGGAACCATCCCACAATGCTGGGGACACCTCCCCCATTTTTCCATCCCAAAATGATGAAAAAAATGATGAAAAATGTCGTCACAACGAGATCTGCCGAAGTTTCAGGGTCCAATGACCCAGGGTGAACTCGCACCTGTCGATGGCGCCAAGAGGATGCCCAAAATCATCGGGATCTCAGGACCCACGCGTGCCGGGAAAACCACGCTGTTCCTTGGCGAGCCGTGGTGATGGATATCTGAATGGTCGCGACCTCACTAGTCACGTCACTAGAATGATGGCTAGTAAGGAGAACTATCCCCAAATAAATGGCCGCAAGTTTCAGCTGAGTGAAATACTTCAATTTACCCAGATTTGTGATGTATGTGACAGTATGTGTCTCATTTGTTGAAAAATCTGGAGTATCTAAGGGTATGATTCAAGCAGACCAAATCATTGGGTGCCCTGTTGTGCTCCTCACTCTGGGAGATAATCCCCATGGGTGATGTTGAGATGTTGAGATTGGACATTTCATCACCTGAAAAGACATGAACTTTGTGGTTTGGGTTCTTCTCTGATGGAAGGTGTGCATGCTTCAATTGCCAAAACATGTCTTTACAGAATTTTGCTTCGGACCCCAATTCCTATCTTTGTTGGTCAAAATATCCATATTCTTGAATTCCATGTGTTGTTGGTTGAAATAGGTCCAAGATCCATGTTTTCCTGATTGAAGTCTCAGTGAAATCCATGATTTGGAGGTGATCAGGTCCAGGGAGACAAGCACAGCGCAAGCGCTTCCCGTTGCGCAGCTTGCGCGGACCGCAGGTCCTATGGCATCGCCCGGACGTTGTGCCCTGGCGGTGACAGGCATATGCCGCGATGTCATAACCGAGACCGAGTCGAACGGTTTCTCAATTTCGCCGCTGGACACGGGTAGAATGGGATGGCAGGGATTGGCACAATCGATTTTCCCCGCAAATGAAGTGGTTGTGAAACGGGCAAAAAAAACTGCTGGAGAATGTAACGTATCTTTTGGCATTAGGACAAGTGGCAGGGCCAGTGGGCTAATGAGGGTTGGGTCACTTTGCCATGAGGCAGATCACGTGGCTAACATCTGCAAAGGAAACTTGTAGAGAGTAAAGTGAGAAAACAGGTAAATCCTTCCGGTAATGTGCAAAATGCAGGCAGAAAGGATGCACTGCCAGTGCGCCAAGTGGTCACAAGATCACAGGTTGACTGCCTGCAGTAGCAAACCATCACTTTCACCCAATGTCGTCATCGAAGTCATCCCGGTTTACATACCATGTTTTTGCCATCGATGAAAAGATCTTTCAAGCAGGAAGCGCCGTGAATGGCTACTGCGTCAGCATCATCGGGTTTCTGGGCTGCGCATGTTGAAATCGAACGCTCTTTGAAGGGATCCAAGATTCTACGATTAGGTTTCCTGGATGGTACTCGTAGTGAAAGTTTCTTACCTGTCGAAAGGGTGTTTTCAAGATCTCAATTTTCACCGTCCATGCGGAGATGTCCAAAATATTTGGGGCTGGGAACTTGATGGGTTGAGGGCCATGGCATGTTCATCCTTTTTCCCCAGAATTTTTCGTGCCCCCGAAAGCCCCTATTTTTGAGAGTTGTGGCGCAAAAAAGTGATTCACAGAGTGACCAAGGCAAGATTCGTACTACAAGACTGGAAGCCCCGTGACCACCTGGGATGCTGGGCATATCTCGAGTCCAAGGGCACTTCACGGGTTGTTCAGCATTTAGGGCGTAAAGAGTATCCTCAATCAGTCCCGGGTTATTTAGAGATACAACCAAAACGTTTTGCATATCCCAACATCAGAAACTAACATCATGTGATACTTCAACTTTTTTTGATCTAGGTAAACATTGGTTTGATTGGTTGATTTGCGGCTAGAAATAAGGCAGTTTTTCATGGAGGAGCATCTGATCACACAAGACAATGACTTTTTTTTATGGTGGTCGTCGGATAGTGCAGGAGCTGAAAATCTTGAACATTGAGGCTAAACATGCAGACCCTGCATTGGGCACCTGCAATTTCTGTAGAATTGGACGCGTGGTGCTTGTGATGCTGAACTGCCAATGTTCCCAGTCCAAGATTCAAAGATTGCACCCAGTCCATGGTTTTCCCTTCAAAAACATAGATTTGCTGCGGGAAATCCCTTGGCTCAGGATGATCATGAGGCCATCGATCACCAGCACGTGCTGGAAGCGCTTGAGGCAGCAAAGCTTGTGGATATCAATGGAGGATTATAGATTTTCCGCACATTTTTGTAACCAAAAAGATAGAGTAAAATCACGTAAAATCTTACTCATTCAACTAGAATTTACTGTTCTATCTGGGGGTTACCACAGTCAGATCGAATCAGCTAAAATAGACTTAAATCATGTCTCGCCATTCGGAATCTTTTTCTTCAGTTTCGCCATGTGTTTTGTGTCTAGTGAGTTGAATGAAAGTGACCAAAAAATGGAAAAAAACACAGCAAAACATGGAGATATGACCCGATTTTAAAGTGGTGAAGCAACCAGATTTTGGAAATCAAGCGGCCCAACGGCACAAGTTGAAACATCCCAAGTTGTAGCGCCTATGGAAAGTCCGATATCTGAAGCCACAAGCATATTGATGGAAGAAAATACTCATCTAAAATCATAGTTCACAATCTTTCACCATGTTGATCGGTTTTTTTTAATAAACTTCGCCATGTGTTTTGTGATGCTGACTGATTGGAAATTGTACTTCTAGTTATTGTGGATTTAGTATCGCATAATGTGGAAATGTCAGGGATTTGTTTTTTGTCCCTTTCTTTGGTGGGCGGCTACAAGTGGGTCCATCCAAGGAAACATCGCCCATCTGGATCAGACAGCCTTGATGTAAATTCCACGGATTCCGAAGCATTCAATACATTTTATATCATTTGATCGCTGATCTCAAGTAAGTCAAATCTGGTATAGTGATGTATATTGTCTGTTTCTAAGTGAGATGACTCGTCCAAATGACCAGCATATGTTCGGAGTTGGCTGAAACATTGCAATATGTTCCCGAAGAGAGTGGTTAAGTCATGTCGGTCATTCCTTCACAGGGGCAGCAAAATTGTTTGGTGAAGTCAGCCCTAACATGCTTTTGTTCTATTTAAGTCCTCATTGGTAGTGATTAGAGCTCCAAGCTCGAGTCTTTTCTGGCAATTTCCCTAATGTTGATCGGTAAATCCAGATATTTTCTATGAAAGTCCCCATGTTATTTGCTGGATCTGCAGTTCATTGATCATAAACCTTTGTTCGTATCGCTCAAAATGGTCTTTGTCCATCTTAAAACTCCATTTATGTGCATATCACTTGAGTCATCATCGTTGGTTGAAGCCGCTTTTATTCATATGGTGGCTGAAGTCTCCGTCGATACAGGCCGAGTTGAGCGAGCCGGTGGCTGATTTAATCGTCTTCGAGGGATTTAAGGCCTGAAAAAATGGGTGAATAAACAGCCGGCAACGACGAAAATGTGTGCATTACATTGGTTTAAACGGTACCAACAGAAACAGGATAGTTTGGTTTTTTCATCCAGAAATCCCCTGATCTTTTCTTGGTTTTGTCCAAAAATGGGGGTATGCCAGAGAAAATTGCGTCCAAGTTTGAGACGCAGGGAACCCACAGATGTTGGTCCATTTCTATTTCAAAAAGCATGTCAGACATTGGGTACCCAGTTTTGTGCTGCGAGCCATCAGCCTGATCTGATTTTGAGAGACCAGGCCTTCTGGTGCCCGAAGATCGTGGCGAAGTTGGACATCCTCATCTGGATCAGGGTGAAGGTGACCGGATCGAAAAGAAAATCTGTTGAGCGTTCTATCCAGCTATGGGTATGGACCATGGATATACCATGATATACACATGTTTCGGGTACCTGGATGCACCTTGATGGCACCTTGATCATATTCATGGATAAGCGTTTTGCCATGTAGGGAAGATGTCATCGCTAAATTTTGACTCTCTTGTAGGATATCCCAAGGTTAGCCAAGGTTTGCCACATTTTGTTGTTTAGTTGTTTATTTGTTCATGTGAATATACCGGATGTTTGTTGGTGACAATATGATTCTATCCCTGTTATGGCGTCTCCAAGCTTCACCAACTTTCAAATCACTGCCAATGGCCACGACGTGTCGCAGGAAGAGACCTCCAAAGCACGCCGCATGAGATCCAACCGGAAGCTGGGTGGATGTTTTGCTGTGGCAGTTGCATAATTCCAATGTGTGTTTCTAGTTCTCCACTGCCGAAAATTGGAAATGTTGGTGGTTTCAACTCAATGTGTTTCTCTCCTGTCCGGTGGCCGTGCATTGCGCCAGTGAGCAATGCCCATTTACATGTGGATAAAGGAGCTAAACTCTCCATGCTCATGTTTACCGTGTTTACCTCAGGAAGGTCACCGAGGAGATCTTTGAAGAGATGTGGAAGTGGCACGTGGACTACGAGGGTCAGCTGTACCAAATCTTCCAAAAAGATAAACGGATCGTCGTGTCTCATCTTCAATCGCAAGGGGAGTAGCCTGGAGTGAGATCTTAAGAAATGTGAAGAGGTGATATGAGGTGGGAGAAGATATTGGGGGGGGAGATGACTCGTGAAGAAGGTATTTAAGTGTTAGAGACATGTCCTGGCAAACATTTGACATCAGGGGATGCAGATCAAATTGTTGGCCCCTGATTTTAGCCAACATTCAGTATGATTGCGGACACCCAACCAGATGAATTTGATCTTGTTTGAAACCTACTGCTCATGTTTCACAGAAGGTTTGCCCATACCTTCAGTAGATTCCACCATTAAGAGAGTCATGGTCTTTGGAATTTCATCGCAGTTTGTGAGTCTTGAATGGGTGGTAATGATTTACCCAAAACGCTGCCACAGACAAACACTGCTTTTTGGCAAACCATCCCATTTGTTGAGCCGCACAGATCCTCACCGGTGAAGATGCCAAAGAGATGCTTGGCTGTCGTGGACGGTGAGATTGCTGCAGTGAGAAACCTGGTGAAACAAAAACCGTCACAAGATGTCACAAGTAGAGGCTACAAATCAACTTTTCACGGCTGAGTGTAGGTAACCTGCGCCAATCTAGGCTTCAGACATCTTTAAACTTCACCTGTTTTGTATTGGAAATGACCCTGGCTCTGAAAGTGTCAAGAAGTCTAGAAGTTGGGAGGAAAATTTAGCCTTCAACCCTTGCAGGTTCTGTCGACAGGTTCAACCCAAATCTAAATCAAATTCCAGATGCTTGAAGCATCTTGAAACCATGCAATGCTGAAATGGTGCAAACTGATGGTGATTCTTCTCGATGATTCATAGTGATTTCACTCGGCAAACGTTGGCCCGGCCAACCTGAGGCAAGTAATCCCACCAACTCAGCACTAAGTGGGAGCTAACCACGGCTACTTCAGCCGTAGTAAGTACCCAATCAGGATTTTCCCATCTTTTCGACATTCTGATGGTCACCATATGTCACCATTGTCCCATCTTTGGAGACGCAGGAAGGTTCTTGAGGAGGCTCTGTATCATTTGAAAGAGCGGAAGATCGTGGATTCCAACATCTTGACTGCCCGCGAGCGATCACGCTCACGCAGTGCCATGGCGACCTGGGGAGTCGGGGGGACCTGGGGAGTCGAGTGTCAAGTTATGAATGGGAAGATGATGGAAGATGAATAACCGAAGAATAACCCAATCACTCTGGGGTTTTCTACTGAAATTGGTTGCAATAATCAAGTACTGGGATCGCGGCTCATTATCTATGATGACCGTCAACGATGTTTGTCTGCTTCAGAAAGGAAGGACTTTTCAGAAGATATGGGAAAGGACCTGAAACGAACAGCACCACAAACACAGCACCATAATCACGAGGGGCGTTACCACGACTTTACAGCTGGGCACGAAATGCAATTGTTACCACCCAGTGGCGAAACATGTCCCCGTCTTTGGTCACCAAATCTGCAAAACATTCGAGGGCCGAGTTTCAGGCACCAGCCATGGCTCTTGACAGATTCATCCAGGATTCTTGGTTCCCCATCACGCATTATTCACAGTTTATACTCCACTATACTCCACTATTATTGGGTATATCTCCATGGTCCGCATGAATCATTTTGTGGATCAAAGATGATCAAAGCCGCCAAGATACATGGCATACAGACATCAGCCAGGCTCTACCTCTATGTTAAACGCCAATGCTGCCACCTGTCCCTGAAAGTTTGTCACTGACTCTCAGGGCGAAAAGAAGCGAATGGCCAAAGTGCCACGCAGGACTCGGTGGCCAGCCAACATGGGGAAATCGCCAAGACGTTTGGATATCATGAGATTGATTGAAGGATATTGAAGGCAATGTTGCCAAAAAGCCGATGTTTACCCCTTAGGGCTTTCTCGAACACCAGTCCCGGCAGAGGTGTGAACCTTCAAGATTTGAGGGATTTATCCTGAGAAACTTACCCAGTACCCAATGATATCACCGACTTAGTTGACTGAAGCATCATATGCCACCTGATTATTGCTGAGGGCTCCCAAAAAAAACTTGTTTGGGGGCTTCAACATCACTTGAAACAAAAGGTACTAGTATCCAAGAAATATGCGTGAGAAAGTCGGTTACAAGCCCTTTCAACTGGAATTACATGTAATTCATATGTTCAGTTGCGCTATACCCGTAATATCCCGTGGGTTGCCAGTTGACCTTGAGCTCGTTTCGCCAGGAACTGGCTTGTGCCAACCCCAGTTGCTGGTTCCGGACTTCCCCCGACGAGGCGGACGGCGGCTACTGCTGCAAGAAATGCCACTGGCGCCATGTCCCTTGGATCCAGAGAGCTGATAGGATGCTGAATAGCTGGGCCAAACATGTTGCACTTGGAATACCAGTAGTACCGCACAAGGCCGTGGTGGAAGTTTCAAAAATAGGAAACCTATAGGAGAGCTTGGTTGTTGTGAATCCGGGGTCAGCAAGTTCATCACGCGAAAAAGAGCAAGGTTGCCATTCCAGATACATTCCAGAGGCTAAAAAATCTCATTCAATCCCAGTCACCATTGCTTGATGGTTAAAATATCTTAAAATCACATTAAAATCCCCATTAAAACCCCATTGAAATCCCATTGAAATCTTCTTTCCATAGCATCCATAGCCACGCCTGGCCTGTTGCCAGCTCTGTGCGGCGACTCGTTAGTGGTGAACCTGAGGTTCAGGCCCATGGGATCCATTGGAATCGAACGTGGAGCAGAGCGAAGCCACTGATGGACTGAAAGGTGCTTGATCTCTCTCACTCTTTCTCTCTCTTTCTCTGACTATCTACCTACCTACCTATCTATTTTCTATGTATCTATCTATCTATCGATCTTT
>Ga0126342_10018009_pt1 | contig 12150 bp, 10 predicted proteins | sample Cyp1metagenome_FD_92528 | JGI IMG/M metagenome (GOLD analysis project Ga0126342, IMG submission 92528) | Coral microbial communities from Lord Howe Island, Old Settlement Bay, Australia - Cyphastrea 1 metagenome | ecosystem: Host-associated > Invertebrates > Cnidaria > Coral ... | reverse complement strand
TGCAGGTGCCAAAGAGAAAACGCCGCCATGCTGAAACTGCAATTCCCGTGTCATCGTTGTTGAGAACATCAACCTCAAGACCTAACAACAGCATATAATCGGGGAGATAACCTCCGATTCACAATATATGATCATATGCATATATTTATATACATATATATATTGTCTGGATGTCCAATCTTATGAAGTATTCATGTGTATTTATATACATATAATACATTGGTTTTGTCCTGCTCCCTATTAATTTTCAATTGTCTGTTGGGCCAGCTGCCAAGTTCATGGGAGACCTTGGCAGAAGGCTGCTCTCACGCTACGTGGAAAGGTCCAGTGGCCCACCATGCAATGTATTGTGCATCCCAGTTACATGTGTTCAGTAAGAATAAGACCGTAGAGGAAGGCTGTCTTTTTTCAAAGGAATACTGCATACTGCATCGATTTTTTCAACAGGTAATGTATAGTTTGCAGTAATCAGTTTTTTTTAAAACTGCTTGTTGACAGTACAGGTCGGTCTTCCAAGAACACGTTCGCAGTTTGTGCGCAACACATGTTCTCTAAAGGAACACTCATTGCTAAGGGAAGCTGCTTTGCGCTTGGAATACCAACGGTCTGACATTTTTTTAACCTGTCAAGTGCGGGTAAATTGGACGTTTTAAAACAATGTCAACTCCCAATGAAATCGGGCAAACACCCTGATTCGTTCTCTGTATGGGTACTATTCTCCAAAAAACAATGGTACCAATCTATGGAAAATTATCCTTTACAATTGCCATTTCCGACGTGGGTATGTTGATCTAAAAGGTAGGCAGTCAACATGAAACCAACCTAACAACAGTATACAACAGTCACTTGCCCAAATCATGGTGTAATCAATTCCCTTATTAATTCCGATTCCCCAACTTTACCGTCTGGTTATTTAACATAGCCATGGAAAATCACGATTTTTAATAGGTATATCATCATAAATCATCTATAAATGGGCCGTTTTCCATGGCTATGCTAAATAAACGGAGGGTAAGTATGGTTTGTTAGTTGGATACATCTACAGTTGGTTGAGTCAACTGAACCAACAAAAAAAACTCCAAAACTCTGTTGCTCTTCCACCAGCCAAATGGTAGAGGACGTCGCTGTATCCACCCGGCACAGGGAGATCCGTCGAAGACGATGCAGCTTTCGCGGAAGAAGACATTGGCTGCAAACCTGGGGATGTTTCCCCAGGTGAAAAAAGGGGAACTAAAACCAAAAGAAAATTGGGTGAAGCGACTGTGACTAGGTTTAGTATTGTTTACTATGGTTTACTAAGGTTTACTATGGTTTACCATGGTTTTCCATGGTTTACTAGGGTTTTGTGGTAGATAAGTAGATAATCTGTACTTAGAGGGGTTTATAAGCAACGTCTAGTTTGGGGGGCACATTGTAGGTGGATGAACATTCCAACCAGATGTTCCGATTAGAACCAGTAAAAATGACCAACTGACAACGGCCAATCCATGCCAATCCATGCCAATACATTCTGGTTGCGGTGTGCTCATGATCAGCATGATATATTATATCATGATCATCACAAACAAACTAGATATTTGAGAAATTTGAGTTTTGTTTTTTTGAGTACGTGATATATCGATTGCTTCGCTGGCTTATTACCAACTAACTACAACTGGGGGGCCGCCACCTTGTAGAAGTGTATCTAAGATAGCCACTAAAAATCATCCTCTTTAATATGCAATTGATCAAACAACATAAATCATGTGTGATTCATTGGACTATCATAAAATATTTTACGGGATAGTATGATAGGATCATACTAAGATTTCATATTGTTCATCCATTTTTAATATCTGACATATCAAGAGTGTAGATGTCCAAAGACCAGGTCCTAACACCCACTATTTGTAGATCATCTTCCGACAGAAACCATGGGTTTTTCCACATCGAACTCTTAGTTTACAACCCACGACTCAGGAAAAATGAAAGGAACATCGTTGAAATGCGGATGGTATAATCATGGCCACTCTTTAGTACCCTGCAAAAAACCTGGTTGGTACATAAGGTATCATTCCAATTCTTCACAAGTTAGTGTGAAGCTTTCCCTGGCAAAATCGAATGTATTTTTGGGTGCGCCTCAAGTTTGGGGTACCCAAAAAATCCACACAGCCATCATGTTCCTCTGTTAAAGATCAATGCGATTTTCCAGCATTTTCAGACACACCCAAATATCATATCATTCTTGGTGATTTTGTCCAAAAGATACCCTCTGGTATTTGTTTAATGTAAATCACGCAAAAAATGGGGCCATTGAACAAATAGCATTTAGCTATATCCTGAATTACCAGAAGGAACATCCAACAACATCCCTACAATGTGGGGCCCCCTAGATAGCTAAGTTGCTTTATAACTCCCATTTCACTATGGTTCATGGCAAGAAAATGTGCCGACCGTGGAGCCAACTTAACTTGATTTTTGTTCTGCTTTTTTCTCAGGTATGAATTGTGGTCACTGTTAGTGTCATGAGGCAGGGCCCAACCCATAACTATGGTTCATGATACCTATATTATAACTATAGTAACTATAGTTAATATGGGGTTTATAAACCAACTTAGCATCACTGGGGGGCCCCATCCTGTATCAACTGGTTGGTTTTGTACCTATCCTCCCCGGATCCAAAATCGCCCGGGGCGGACGGGTCTCCCGGACACACAACACGAAGGTGCGACCCACCAACGCGACGGTGCGCGTGCAACAGGTGAAACTCGGCAAGGGAAACCCAGAAAATCTCAGGGATGGGTTGGAATATGTGGGTTTCCCCAAAATGGATGGGTTATTATAGTGGAAAATCCTATTAAAATTGAAAATGAATGATTTAGGGGTACCCCATTTCAGGAAATCTCCATATAATGGTGTCCTAAAATGAGAGCGGGTAAGACAATGGCATAAACCACAACTGGGAATGGTAAACATACCACCTATGTATTTATGGTGATGACTGGGGGATGGTTTATGCCATTGTTTTACCCACATTACCCAATAGCTGGATGGTTTAGAATAGGTATAATGGAAAATCCTACTAAAATGATCTAAAATGGATGATTTGGAGGTACCCCCATTTCAGGAAACTTCCATGTAGCTATACTTGACATTAATCATGGGGATATTACCATATCAATCCATATCATGGATCGCTGGTTGGTGGTTTTAACCAATCTGAGGAATATGCTTGTCGCAAGTATGGTTGAAAAACAATCAATGTAAGAAACGCCCAACCAGATAATATGGCTTGGGAAGAGCAGTCGTTTGTCGAACATTCTGACTTTGGTGGGTTGCATGTTGAAATTTCATAGTTTGTTCAGGGAGATTGAATGATGTGTATATTTGGAGGGTTCCTGGAGCAAAGGGTGAGACACTCGCGCACAATGCCTATGTAATGCGTGTGGGGTGGTAGAGTACTTGGTGCATGCATGTAATGATTACAAGTGTAATGGGGTTGTTAAATCATAGCAGTTCTTCGTAGCCAGTTGGTGGACATGGGAAAAGAGATAGGTATGGAAATGTCGTGGGGTCCGTCACATTTTTGGCTGTGGATAAGTGTGTTCCATATTGTCCACCCTGGATTACTGACCCCCTAGTTGGTTGAATGTGTGGGTCACATGTTCATAGCAAATCCCCCTAATAAATCAGCCATGGTTCATCATCCATTTCTTGACAAATTAATAACTATTGGGTAATTTGAATATAGGAATCACGATTCAGAGATTATCAAGCTCCAGATCTTGGTATATCATATATTATATATATAATACATATTCATATTTACAGTATATGCCCATGTTTGATGGCATTCCGAGCCTGCCAAATGAATGTGCACATTTTCCCTGGCAAAACTCTTCCTGCTGACTAAAGGATGCAGCCATCGACTGGCCTAGAAGCGCACCATCAACTCAGAACCTGATGGTGCCCTCCTAGGCCTGTAGTCGATGACTCATCTGTATCACAACGGAAACTGTATCTGTATCAATGTCAGATACCATGGAATCAGGACATCAAATCTTCCTGCTCCACTCTGCCCAAGCTGATCTGGTCGTTTTAAGCGTGCGTGGAATGTTGGAAGCCCATGGTTTTCATTCCGAATGTGTGGCTTTGTGATTCCACACGCCAGGTCTGCTCGGTCTGCCGAATTGCCGTTGCTTCTTGGACAAGGACATACAAGGACCATGAAGTCATCATTCTCTGTCAAGATCTACGCAGAACCTCCCCTAGTCTAGGGGAGGTTCTGCCGCAGAGAAGAACGAATCCTATGGAACGGTCTCCTCTGGCAGAACCTCCTCTTGATGTGCCCGCGCTTTCGCTTCTTTGGCAAGCTCACGGTTTTGGGGAGTGCTGGCGCTTTTGCATGAAGGCTCAACCATTCTTTGCCAACCCTATTTTCCGATATCAGATGATTGGATTGGCAAAGAATGGTGGCTGACGACCTCCATATATCTGTCTTTCACACCCAAAGGCTCTTGAAGCATGGAGCAAATTTGGGGGTTTCAGAAAGCAATGCAAAGGGGTGTCACGGTGTCTCCCCTCTGAAATCGGAATGATCCACGGGCAGCTGCGAAGAGCAGTGTCTGCTGTTGTCCAACTTCTTTGTCAAGTCAGAAACATTTGAGTAGTTCATCAGAACCTTTGTTGAGAGGCCAGAGCAAACATCATGAACATCAGGCTTTGCCCGTACTGATGCAGAGCAACGATGCTTGTTCTGCTTCAGCAAGTTGAGCAGTCTCCAGTGGCTGGCGCCTGCTTGATCTTGAGCCAGAAATCAAGGACCGAATTCACGGGGAGCCCATTCAGGATGACTCCATTACTATCATTGGAGGATTCATAGTGAGCAAATGTCAGTGCCTGGGTCCAGTGGTACTCTGATTGGGGTGCATATGTTCTACATCCCTACATCCCTCAGTTTCTGTTGGTTCAAACTAACCCTGTTTTAATTTTAGATGGTGAATGATGGTGCCTCCCAAGGTTTGCTTTCTTGAAACATGTTCAATAACTGTTTTGCTTCAAGTAATGGCTCTCAAAACAAAATCTCGCTGAAAACAGAAAAACACCCAAAAACAAAACATGGCTCAGAGTCTTCTCAATGGATTGGTTTAAGGAAACATTTACAGGAAACGCCCATATTTAATGGTAAAAACCATGGTTTCCTGTGGAATTTCCCTTAAACCAATCCATTGATCTTCAGTTGAAACCAACCCCCTTTTTTGGACCAACGTCCCGTGCACGGAACGCATCCGTCGGAAAGCTTCCGGTCCCGCCGAGCAACATCAGCGCTAAGGCAGCAACCACCAGGGAGACGGCCACGTGACAGCAACGCCTGGAGCAAACACCCATAGGATCCTAACGGTGCTGCTATATATGGTAACAGGGATCCCATCAATATACCCAAATGTTAGCATATTTACAGTAACATATATATATATATATATATTTATACCATACCTTTATCCTATCGGATATAGAATTGTTATGCTCGATATAAATTACAAAGGGAGTTGGCATCTGAGAATACTGAATATCAACATGCATAATAGATGTTTTTATGTGTTCAAAGAGCATATACCAATTTCAACTTTTTGTAAAATCATGATGCATTCTGGTTGAAGCCCAGAAGGCGGAATGTGGAAACCCGTCAGTCATAAGTTGTTTTGGTATTTCCCATCTAAGTAGGTTATATATCTAGCTATACATATGTCTTCCATAAAACCACAAGTTATAACTGATAACTTTACTGGTTGCAAGATGTTACAAACCAACTTAGGTATCTGGGGGCCCGAGTTATGTCGAGTTATGTCGAGTTCTTGGCCGCAACTCCTGGGTCATGACCAAATGTCCCCCAGGTTTCCCTTCAGGCTCTGACGCATTTTCAGGGAAGGCCTGACAGGAGAGACGTGGTCTAAAAGCCTAGCTACTCGCACTATACCTGCTTCACAGATCTTCACAGTACGTCCTATCACGACCTTTCACCAGCTATTTCAGGGATCATCCCAAGATATCCCAAGTGATATCAGTTGCGAAGAGAAAGAAGCCAATGATTAGATGATATTAGATGTACAACCGAAGCCATCTAATCATTGCCAAGGTTAAAGGCTCTCAGAACCACCTTTCCGGATATCCTCAAATTCAACAATCATTGGGGTCAGTCTGCTATATCATTTACATCCATTCAGAGTCCCACTGTTTGCCGCTCGTTCATGCTCGTTCGTCATGATCTACCTCTCCAAGAAAAAAAGAAACATTCTGACCTATAGTAAAAATGGTTCTGAATATGGAAATCTCTGACGAACAAACTGGTTCTTAGATTTCTTTGGATACAAAATGTGGCCCGAATCTACCACAACTGCCGACCTTGAGGCCCACGGCTGGCAAAGTCAACAACGCCAACCTGAGGCCGTTTTCGGAGACCGGGAGAGATTGGCCGTGGAACCTGTTGAACGGTTTTTTGTCACATGGCTTATTGATCAATATGAAGGTTTCTTAAAATTGAGGATCCCGACTTGTATGATTTGGGGTCCCCCCATTTTAGGAAACTCTATATTAAGAACTCCGGATTACGTTCCTGTTCCAATGGAAAAGAGAATCTGTCAAATCAACAGGGGCAATCCGTGTCCGTCTATCCGGAGGAGATATCACTCTTCCAGCCCATTATTTGGGTTCAACTACACAGCCTCTGTTTCACTCTAACGTCGCCATTTCAATGGATTATCATGGATCCCATGACGGATCCATGAATCCATGTAATTATGCTATATATGGTGTGCCATGGATCCCATCAATATACCCCAGTCATGTTAGCATTTTTCTACCAGCACCATGGATCCGTCATGGGGACCGGACAGTCCCCTGAGGCGCTGACACCAGCATCCCGGAGATGGCTTCACCCACATGCCTGGGAGAGCCAAGCACCCGGAGATGCTGAAATGAAGCTCTAGAAAGCCCCCACACATCCAATAACATCTGGAAACATATGGAAAGAACATGAAAGAACATGATGTCCGGATGTGTAATAATATATCATATGTTGTGCGAAACCCCTAGATACTGATAACATGAATGCAGATCAAAACTAGGCAAACAGTTACACACTGCCCAACATCTCGCAGCCGTCGCAGCCTATCTGACCTGACCTGTTCAAGTGGGCTATGGTTCAAACCTCTCAACAATCTTGGAATCTTATGGAACCCCACCTAGTTGCAGTATGTTGCAATATAGGGGCCCAACTGATAGGTAAGTTGGTTTGTCCTTTGCAACTAGCTTTAGAAGGGTTTACCCTCTGGTAAACTAACATAACTATGGAAAATCACCATTTTCAGTGGGTAAATCCACTATAAATGGTCCATTTTCAATAGCTATTTTGACATAACCAGAGGGTATGGATATCTACATAGGGTTTACAACCCGAAGCGGGACTGCTTAGGCTGTGATGAGTTCCAGGACACCATTGTAACCATTGTGACCAAGCCATAGATTCTGGTAAAACCAACAATAAACCAGGGAACATCACCATAGTGCTATAGGCCATATATAGGCTAAATCATGGTAAATCACCTTTTTTTTCCTACAAATGGGCCATGGCATTCCGAAGACAAGGGAACAAAAAAACCAGTTCGCCGTGAAGATCCTGGAGTTCAAGAACATCCAAATTTCACGCCTTTAAACGATGACAATCCGTTTGCTAGGCATCTACTATCAACAACAAAACATATTCCACTTAATGTCAACCCCGGATTTTGCTAAACCATGGTTTATTATCCCATGACGGATCCATGGTGCTGCTATATATGGTAACATGGATCCCATCAATATACCCCAGTCATGTTAGCATATATACCAGCACCATGGATCCTATGGGTATATTGATTAGGGGGGGTACGCCTCCATTAGTCATTTCATCTAGCCCTTTGTCAGGATGTCGGGATCATCTATATTTTGGGCCCAAAAAGAGCTCGCCTGGTGTAGACAAGCACCAAGCAAACCACGAGACCGCAGAGTAAGTAGAGGATACAACCTGCGATCTAAGGATCATGTGCTGTTTTTTCTTGGGTTTAACATGGGAAAATAACTGGTTTAATGGGATAAATCCAAGAATAACTCTTAAGAAATACGATACCAAAAAACCCAGAGGTTTATCATAAGTGTCCGCATGGGTGTTCGTAAAGTGTTTGGACAAAGCCACTTGGATGTGCAGTTGGTATATGTTTACTGTTTACTATAGACATGCTAAGCAGACAAATGGGGGAAATCACCCATCAAGACAGGAATTGAAACAATGACCCGTCCAAAAGCTAGATTTTCGTCAGTGCATGAGGTTTCCTGGTCAGCCCTGAGCAGTGTCAAACACCTATTTGACAAATCTCATTCACTGGCTGGTTGATGGGGATTCGCAGTTCGAGGACATCTCTAAACCTCATGAACTTCTTAGAGCAGCGCAAAGCTGCGATTGGTAATTATTGCGTTTCATGGGCAATAAACAAAACTATGTCCACTCCAAAACAGTTATGATGGGTAAGAGTGTGGTGTAAACATGGGTAAACTATCCACTTCTATGCTTCCGGCTCATTCTGACTAAGATAATTTCATGCGTAAGGTAAGGCAATGCCATGCCATGCAATGTATGTCTGTAATTGATTGTAATCACGTGTATATTTAGATTAATTATATTGGATTGATAACCATTAGATCAACCACAGATCAGGTTTTCATCATACACAGAGAGATTTTCAGTTGATCTCATGTCACTGGCCATTTCAGGATCCTAAAATGGAGGTACCGATTCCATATATAAGGCCTATTTTTCAGGCCTTAATTTCAGGGAATATCCCCACAAAATATGGCCAGAAATATGGTACAGTACCTCCATTGATCAGATACCCTCTGGTAAACTAACATAACTATGGAAAATCACAATTCTTAATGGGAAAACTCACTATAAATGACCATTTTCGATAGCTATGTTAAATTACCAGAGGGTAAAGTTGATCTCATGGTTGTCATTTTGCTGATCTCAACAGGGAAAAATCACTGGCTCTGACCTTGGATGATGTGATCGGGGCTGCAGCCACAGAAGGTCTCCCAAAAGACGGACCACCTGTGCCGTTGACAGCTTGAACGTTGAAGAAAAGATTGACATCTAGAAATTTCCAAGGTCTTGTTTTTTCCGGTGGATTCCGGTGGATAATCTATAATCTGGGATTCTGTGATATGACTGATATGTATATAATGTATGTAGGCATATGTTGAAGTATCATATCCGGTATATTTAAGTGTATGATATTTTCATCGTGGCGGCTGGCTGTTTTCCAAATACATCCCAATCATCAATCGAAGTTGCGGAACAAAAGGCGGAAAAACCCTGGCAGGGGTCGGCCAACTCAAAATCATAAGGTGTGGCATGCTCGGAAATTATGGTCGGTAGATGGCCCCAAATACAATCACAGTCACAGGATTTATGGTGGGCTATCGCTGTACCAAATCAACTCTTCCAAATCAAACGAGGTCGTATCCGTTGAGTCATCGTCCTCCTCCTCCTCATCATCATCATCAGTGGTGCAGTCAATTATCGGCTCTGTTTGCTGCCTAAATTCTGGAACATGTTGGTTCTGTATGGTTCTGTTGATCGATGTCCTTTCTTGTCGGTACACCCATATGACGCATATGTGTTGTGTTGATCAACTCTCCAACTCTCAAATTCCAATTCCCTTTCGATCTCTACCTAAACTTCCTGTTTCTTTCATATATCTTCGCCTTGACAGCAGCCTTCAACATCAACAAAAACACCATCAACCTTCATGGTGATATGAATCATATATGAATCTCCAGGGATTCACCATATTTCACCATGAATCCCATGGCCACAGCCGGCTCCGCAGCTCCCGCAGCTCCGCAGCTCCGCAGCTCGGTGTCCCAACGGATCCAGGGCATCAAAGCGCACCGCCAGCACCAGGCTGGACGCCGGTTCCGCCGCGCGTTTCAGGGGCGTCCTCCTGGATGCCATGTCTATCCAGGAATCTGTTACCATAGGTATGCCATATGGAAATATATGGAAATATATGGGAATATATGGAAATACATAGATGCAAATCATCTAGTAGTCTAGAATCTGTATGCAACTTGTGTATTTCCATCATTGTTCACGGCTTTTTCAGTGTGTAGTGCACTTGCGCTAATCATTTTAGTGCTACTAGAGCTTCAATAGGTGAATAGGTGCTATGTATTTCTATAATGTATATATATATATATATATCATAATTAAATTATCACCAATCTAAGGTAAATTACCAAGTCTTGGAAAAATGGAGGATCATTTTTCATGAGGACAGAATAATGAGGTCATCCCTGGGTCTAGTTTGCTAAGTTACTTCAACCAACTCACCTCGGTCCAAAAAAACAAAAAATCCTTAGTTAAGAATCACCACATCTGTTGCTTAAGAAGCCCCATTTCCCCATTGTTGTGGCTGGATTCAACATGATTCAACCAGCTTAGGCCCCACAGCTGTAGCACAAGACGAATGGTAGCGTCCTTAGGTAGGCCTCCATGCCGCTAAAACCTCCAGCCACCTGGGTAGCTGGGTGCAGGTTTCCAAAAAATGGTGGTACCCCAAGTCAGTATTGAAACCAATGGTGGGGGTAACTTCCAGGAAACCTAGGAAACCTAGGAAACCTCCAGGTCCCACTCTTGACCTCACTCTTAGCACATTTTCAGTGCCCGACATCGTCCACCAATTGCGACCCAACCGGCAGTTCTGGCGACTTGCGGAAGGGGAATCCCTAAACATCAACCTGAGAGCGTTAATTCTTGTTAGGAGTCCCCAAAACCCCCACAAAAAGTCTCCATTTTTACTTCAGTATTCTGGCTGGTGCGTTTTTGTTTGCTGAGAAACACATGTAAAACCATCTGGTGGTTGAGAAGTTGAGAATTGTGTGAACTTGAACAAACCCACCAGGCACAAAGCATTTCAGTCCATGATGATTGGACGCAACCGTCAATATCTATACAACAAAAACACGATGTTTAACCATGTTAACCGAGTTTTTTTTGCAATTTCAAGCAAGTTACCTATCCTTTGGGGGTCCCAGATTGGTTGATTGCTTACCTTCTGGTAAACGTTTACATAACTATGGCAAATCAGCATGTTCAATAGGTATAGCATATAAATCAACAAAATACCAGCAACAAATACCCTGGTAAACTAACATAGCTATGGAAAATCACCATCTTTAATGGGAAAATCAACTATTTCTATGGCCATGTTTAATAGCAAACTGTTAGTTTACCAGAGGGTATTCCCAAAGTATCCCACGTGGTGACCCTGGTCCATCTCCATCCCACTCCACCTGTGCCACCAATCTTCACCGCCTTCAGGGATATCAACAACTTTGGTTTTGGAAGCTGATGTGTATTTATTATATTATATTATCATATATAAATATTATATATATATATATATTACTTACTGTCTTTATATATACATACATACATACATCGCATCACATCACATCACATCACATCACATCACATTACATTACATCACATCACATCACAATACATACATACATCACATACATACATACATACATACATGCATGCATGCATGCAAGCATGCAACATACATACATAACATACATAACATACAAACCATACATAACATACATAACATACATAACATACATAACATACATACATACATACATACATTACATTACATTACATTACATTACATTACATTACATACATACATACATACATTACATACATTACATTACATTACATTACATTACATTACATTACATACATACATACATACATTAATTACATACATACATACATACAAACATACATACATGCATACATACATACATACATACACGCATACATACATACATACATACATCCCATCCATCCATCCATCCATCCATCCACACATACATACATACATACATACACACACACATACATACACACATCACATACATACATACATACATACATACGAGCATACATAACATACATAACATACATAACATACATAACATACATAACATACATAACATACATAACATACATAACATACATAACATACATAACATACATAACATAACATACATAACATAACATAC
>Ga0126342_10018008_pt1 | contig 12151 bp, 10 predicted proteins | sample Cyp1metagenome_FD_92528 | JGI IMG/M metagenome (GOLD analysis project Ga0126342, IMG submission 92528) | Coral microbial communities from Lord Howe Island, Old Settlement Bay, Australia - Cyphastrea 1 metagenome | ecosystem: Host-associated > Invertebrates > Cnidaria > Coral ... | reverse complement strand
CCTGAGCCAATGTGCTCCAAGTGGTAAGACATTTGTTGTTGATTATTCCTGGCATCGTGAGCTGGAAGGAAATGGCACTGTGGGGGTTGCAATGATGTAGATTCACAATATATATATATATATGTGTGTGTGTGTACTATAGGTGTTTGGTTTGGTAGCAAACACCACGGCAGGAAGTTTGAAAGCATATCTGTTTGATTCCTTTTGGCTAAAAATGGTAACAAAGCGCGCAGTTTTTGGTGCTTCACTCCTGATAGCTTAAAGGATAAAAAGTGTGCAATTTGCTGGTCCTTTGCACTGGAACATGTTGATTGTTTCTGCCCCCAAGTCCTCACATGAAAATCCCGACCACGTCCCCAACGCATTCCGAAAGCTGAATCAGGTCTTGACGTCTGTGAGACTTGGCGGAAAGAAATTGCCTCGGTACTAAAGGCACCTAAAGGATTCTAACGGCAGGGTATGGCAAGGCAGAAATACATCAGAAATACGTAGAAATCACATGAAATCACCGTGGATCTGCTTGAAATCATGCGAACTGAGGACCAGATTCACGGAGCAGATTGATGGCAAAGCGTTCCTCGACAACTTCAAAGGAGATAGGAGACCATACGAAACCAGTAGATCTAATATGTATATTATATATACGTATACATATAGATCCATGGAGTGATGTGGGAAGGGCGCATGTGAAAAGAAGTCTCAAAACAAACATACAACACAATATAAGACATGAATATTACACAAATCACAAATCTGATCGTTGATGTTTGATTTTCCTGAAGTCAGTGAATTTCAAGAGATGAAACGGGGCTGTGCTTTGCTTCCGGTGCTCTTCCAGGCCTGCGGCGTCTGGAGATGGCTACTCCACTCTGCTGTGGAGCTTGCGGCGCTTGGAGTGTCGAGGACGTGTACTGCTTGTCTTGGCCGCTCGGCTGGATTTGGCTCACGTCTGGACGCGATCTGAGCCTTTTTGTATATCAAGATGTAGTAAGATTGGCAGTGCGCAAATGCTACTTGGACCAGTTTGCTTTCAAGATTTGCCTCTGTTGTGTTTGCCTGTCAAAGTGTGTTCTGCAACTTCATAATCGTATGAGGGGGCTGTTATGTTGCTTCCTGGAGCATGAACTGTCGTAGACCGTCAAAATATGTCAAAATGTTGATATATAAGATGTTAAAATATGTTAAAATGATGATATTTTATGATCTTTTGGGATCCTCTTTGATCCTCTTTGATCCTCTGTATCTTGGATTGTGTTGATGTGCCGCAAGGATGGGATCGAAGATTGGGTGGATAGCATGGCAGTGAGGACTTCTTTGCCGGTGCAATTTGTCATTTGATGATCAGATGAAATTTTGGAGAAGAATAAATAGTGAGACATATTGAGATATGATATAGTAAACTAATGTATCTATATCAGATCACACAATATCAATGATTAGCTTGCTTGCCGTTCCTCAACTTATGAATCTATGTCGTTTTTTAAGTCTTTCTGTACTTTGGTGCAATTCTTCACAGCTTGACAGCGTGGAAAAAGGACTCGGTAGTCACATCAAGTATCGCAGGATGTGATGTGAATCAGCTCACCCAGTAACCATAGCATACCATAGCCGCATAGCCGCGGCAGTTTTGAAATCTATTCAATCTGCAAAGATTCCTTGAATTCGTTGATTTTCATTTCTTTATGGCCTCCAGATGTTCTCAAGTGGTAAAGGATTGCGGCTGAAACGAGTCCACAGATGTCCACAGATCCTTTGCAAGTCAAAACCGCAAAGGACTCTGCTGGCAGATGTCCTCAATGCCACTGAGCGCTTGTGCATTTTGCTTGGCAGCCGAATTCATGTGCCAGATCTCAGGAGCATATCAAGCTGAATCAAGCTGAATCAAGCTGACTTATTGACATTGTGTAAATGTTCCCCAAAGTGTCCACACTGAGTTCTTAAGGAAGGTGTAAAGCCCGGGTTCGGTCAGGCTTCGTTTTCTGGTCTGCAGCTTTTGACTGCACCGGCTCGCGCAAAAGTTCCCTTGTGAGATGTCCGTGTCCATTTCGACTGCGCGGCTTCGCGCAACGCGCGTGGCTGGTTTTGCTCTCTTCTGAAGGTCTACTTTTACCGGCGCCGTGCTCATTTTTTGAGCTAGGCTATGCACGTTTTTCGTGGCAGGCATGAGACTTCCGCCACATTTCCAGGTCTGGAACATCGTTTTGCATGACAGGCGCAAGACTTTCGACACTGTTGCATCCGCGTGGCAGCCGCAGTACTTCGTGCACTCTGCTATACCATTGGCGGCGTAGGTCAAAATAAGTTGTGGTTTCGGAGGTTCTTTTTTGTGGCAGGCGCAATATTTGGTGGACCGTGCTTTGAAAGGCTTCAAAGTCTCGTTTTGTGAAATGTCGTCATTGATGATGATTTTGCTTGGTAGGCGCAATACTTCGGACATTTTTCCTGGCAGGCTCTATATTTCAGAGACCGCGACGAAAATGCGCCTGGTAACACCGTTTTTCAATGTTTTTTCACATGTTCAACTTTGATTCTGTTTGGGGTCTCTTGCAGGGCAATTTGTGGGGTATCGTAAGGTGTTGGTGATAGTGGATATAGTGGTTTGTAGCGGCTCTGTGGGAAACCCACGGTAATTATCTTGTTAGCGGTTTCCCTGTTTTTGACCACTTGTATCACTGCTGAGCGAAGGTGCAGAACTCCTTCGGAGGATTGAAAACGGACAATTTGGAGCTGAAGCCGTTGCAGCCAAAGGATGCTGCGCAGCTCTTCCTTTACCGTGCCATGTCTCAACTTATGACATGTCTGTTACTGATGTCATGGTAGTCGCATGAATGATTTGTGTACTGTACTGAAACCGAAACCATCCTTGATTCGGTTTCTGATGATAAAGATTTGTTGTGTTGTATTGTTGTGTAATGTTGTGTGCAGTATTCGGGCAGATAGCTAGAGCGAAGTCTCGAGTTTGTCTCAGAGTCGACGTTTGAATTCGTTTGATACTTAGTGCATCTTAGTGCATCGTTTTGCATCCCTGTGGCGCTATGCCAGCTGGCAGCTGGTAGTATGAGAGATTGAGCAGCCAGCACAGACATGCATGGAGAGCATCCAAGGAGTTCATCGGCATCTCTACTGGAAGGCGTGCACAAAGCAGCATCATGCAGCATCTGTGCGTGACCTGTGCTGCGTGAATACACTGCACAAGAAGCAGTGACAAACGCCGAATCCTGCCATCAATAGTTTCCTTTTTTTTGTGAGGTACTTTTGAGCCATCTTGCACATTTTCGAACACCTTTGCACACCTTTGCACACTTTTGCACACTTCGCACCTTGCAGGATTTGTGGCGAAGTAAAGAGGAGTGGATGAAAAAGGCCGCAGAATGGTATGGAGACAACATCTACAACAAGGTGCATTGCATGGCCAATTCTTCCAACCTAACATGACAGATCTGTTGAAGCTTGACCAAGCTGCTGGAAACATGTTGAAACATGTTGAAACATGTTGAAACATGTTGAAACATGCTGAAACTGTTGGACTCTGTGGGACAATTGGCTTGGCGTCTGGCTTGGCGTATCTTTCACTGACAGGTAGCAGACCGCTCTTTGCTTGACACCGGAGACGTTCCCATCACCTTGGAGCGGGAAAAGCGTGAGGAGGCCACCCCTAACGGCAGAGTTCAGAGGCAAATCATCCATATAAGAAACTCTAAGAATGCCTCCAGAAGACTTTCAAAGCCCTCTGGCCGCGTCATTCCTCACAGTTTGAGGATGCCTAGGGACATATAGAACAAGGAATTACCTCAACCAGGCACCAGGCTATAGACCTCAGAGTCAAGAGATCAGCATGGCAGTCGTATGTATTTCGATGGCGCTAGATTCACGATGTAGATTGATCATGTTTGAAAAGACAACAGCGATGCATTGCAAGCCTAGAAGTTTCAGCCGGAGTGCCAGGTGCTGAATGCTCTTGCATCCATGCCTTTGCTCGCAGAATTCTGCCAAGGAGACTGCAACGCAGCTCTACCACAACGTTTCAACATGTTTCATCCAGTTCGATTCATAGTTGAAAGCTCTTGGGGAAGCTGTTGAAGCACGAAACGAACTTCGTTGAAACAGACTAAAACAAATCGAAGGGTGTTCAAGATCAGTTAATGATCAGTTGCTGCAAGTTTGCACCTCTTTTTGCTTCAGCGCCTGATCAGGGATCCCATTGCGCATCCAACAGACTGCAGAACGAGTTGGGAGATCCCAGACACGCTACCAGCATCTACCAGCTACCAAGCAGCTACCAGTCTCTCTGCCTGCTGCAGTCGCAACTCTTTCTCCTCTATTCTCAAATAGTCTCAAATCCTTCTCCATCAGTCTCAGATTCTTCTCTGCTAGTAGGCTCTGAAAGGGATTGAGCGGCCAGAATAACCAATTGGACTGATACCCTCCTAATTTTCCTGCGGCACCATCTGCTGGAATCAAGAAAAGACAGCAAAGGTTGAATTCAGCTGGATAAATGCAGAGTTGCCATTGCAAAGTTCAGATGAAGGAATATGTTCAGCATGTTTGGTCTTTGATATCTCGGTGAGCGTCTCTTTTGATCTTTGTTAATTGAAGTAGGCAATCAGAGAGTCTATGGTTGTTCTGCTGTTCTCTGAAACAGCCTTATGAATCCTATGAGATCTTATGACATCTCATGAGATCTTATGATCTTATGAGCATGAATCACAAGGCCCAAAACTTGGATCAACGAGCAGCGACCCCGCCTTGCATGCGCAACGAGGTCACAAGCTCCTTGTCTTCTCTGCGGAGTCTTCTTTCAGAACTTCGGGACGAACGAGCTCGAAATCGTCAGCAGATCCAGCACCTTGCTGTGAATGGATCAATGACTAAGTTTCAGTGAAGTCATGTTCTTATATCATATTATGATATATATATATAATTATATATATAATATGATTAGGCTACGAATCATGTGCGTGTCGGCTGTGTTTCCCCATGTGTTATCCGTGAAATAAGTTTGGTAAACTCTGTGTACGAATTTACAGTTCAGGTTCTGCAACCGTGCCCCCTTCTCACTGCCCCATTGTCAAAAGAAACACAAAAAGGTGCCAACATGTGGAAGCAGGAATTGTCTTCAAAGACTTGTGTCGCAATATTTATCCAACATGGACGTCATGCAATCAGAACAAATACATAGGTTGGTCATTGGTTGGTCATTGACTTTCCTATAGATGTTTGGCTGTGGTAGAGTGTGTTGGGCACCGCTTTTACTTGCTTTCCTGTGTGGTTTGAAAACAGATATAGAAACAAAGTAGCCCTGAGCAATGCCAGTTCCAAGCAACATCCAGACATTTCCAGCGTGTCAAGGCAGAGATTGTTGGCGCCGTCCACATTGCATGCAAAGCGACGTTCGATCAGCGGCGCATGGCAATTGGGCAAGGCCGGACCAGCAGAACTTTGGATTTGGTTTACTGATTTTTACAGTATGTTTGCTGAGGTTCTGGTGATTTTTTGGAAGTCGTGGTAAGTCGTGTATGTTGCCCCTGGAGATTCAGAAAATGGATGTCATGCACTTGCTGAAAATAGATGGTCTGATATGGTCTGCTGTGAGTTGTTCCTGTGCGTCCTGTCAAGACATTGTCACAATGAGTGAAAGCATCTTGGAAGCGCTGTCATGCAAAAACCTAGACATGCTGTTTTGACGACCAGGTCATCGGTCAAGGAGCTCAAGGTGTAGTCTACAAAGCTTTAGACTCTGTGTCAGGCATGCTATGGCTGTCGGTTGCTGTCGTGTCAGTTGTGGTGCTCCATTGTTCGAGCTGAGAACGTTCTAATCCACCTCTACAGATAGAGATCTCAGAGGCCCACAGGATCCAAAAGTTTCGCGGAATCCAAGGTATTGCTTCTGAAATCTTGTGACGCTTATGCCAAGATTGTCCAATGTCAAAAGATCGAAGTCTTATCATGAATCTGAGAAGAGCGGCAGCTGTGCATGACAGCACGGCTAAGCAATTGCTAAAGGTTGCCTTTTGCATAGGGTGTCGAGCATGACGTCATATGACGTCCTTACATTGTCCTTACATTGTCCTTACGATGTTTGAGTCGTTGGAGTCGTTGGAGCGTTTTGTGAGGCGAGTCCTTTGCGGTGAAAGTGCTCGAAGACTCAAAGGAGTTGCACCAGGAGTTGGAACTGTTGCAGCCAGGGACCTTAGCCGAATGAATTGAAAGATCTCCGTGTGAATTTCACGGCATTGACGGTGTCGAAAGTATATGAATGTATCAGCTTTGGAGAGAGAGAGAGAGGTATTCAATTTTATTCAACCCAACTTATGGCAGTTGCTGCACGTCATGCATTTCGAGGTCAATCTCCCATGAGCACATTGCAGGAAGCTTAGTGCTTCCAAGATCTTCCAAAGGTTTTCCCTACTGGTACAAGCAAAGCATGCTTGCATCTGACGTGAAAGGTTTCTGAACTCTGAAGGTCCAAAGAATTGTCGTTCTATGCACTGTGACGGCAATTAGCCTTGAATAGTCGGATAAACTTTGCCAGCCGCACAAGCCCAGTCAAGCCCATGGTGACTTTTCCTTTTCCATCTTTTTCCAAGGTCAGCTATCTGGGACATGAAGTTCACGACAAGCAGCTGTATATTTTCCTCGAATACATGCCAGAAGGCAGGTAGCATTTGCCAGATGTTGGCGCACCTGCTGAAGATTTGGTTCTGTATGTTGGATATGCTGGCGACCGCTAGTCAATGTTGTTTGTTGTTAGACCTCGCTGTGCAGCAGGCCTGCAGATTTTTTGCTGGATCCTGCTTGAGGTCTAAATTGATATGTGATAATATTTGATGAATTTTGTTGAGGATTTTGATTTGATCTGGCAGGAACCCTCAAAGATAAAATTGACGAGTTTGGTGCCTTCCAAGAAGATACTTGGTGATATTCAGAGGCAGGTTCAGATGAAGAGGTCAGTTCCATCATTCCTGTCGTAACGCTGATGCCAGGGCAAGCGTACAGATGTTTTTTATGAGCTGATGTACGGGAGTAATTCTGTGGCAGTGGCACAGCAATGTGCTGACGTTCTGTTGCTAATTCGAATCGACTCAAATACTTGCTCAGCGCAAAGAATTGCCGCATCTCAGGAGCTTTGCGCAGCCCTTTGTGAGCAAGTGCTAAATGGCTTGGCCTATCTTCATGACCAGCAGGCGCACGCTTCACACATGTCCACACACAAGACAGCGCGTGTGTACAGGAATGTACAGATGATTAGATCCAATGACTTCAGTGCCGAATTGGTTTTGCATCATTATTGTTTCATTTTGTGAGACGCAGAGCTTGCAAATATCAGGGGACACCAAAGTGCAGCCCTGGCATCGTGGTTGGGTTTGTTCCACGCACTCGAGATGATCAATGTGTTGAATTTCAAACGTAAACACATACATATGCAAAGTTGAGTAGCTCATTTGTTCTCAATTCAGCTTGAGATTAATCCGTTACCAGGATTTCATAGATTTTCCAGAGTGTAATGTGTGTTTGCCAAAACATAAGTAAACAATATGATGAACCAACAAGTGGCATTTGGATGCATTTGGTTTTTTTTTGGCCTTTGCAACCATATTTGTTGATTCCCAATGCTTTCATATCTATCATATCTTCCATGATAGGTGATGCACCGGGATTTAAAGTGCAGCAATCTTTTGCTCGACGTCTCTGGGCGAGTCGCTTGGCTGTGAAATGCGCTGCACGCAGCGAAGCATCATGCGAGATGTGAAGAGTGTCGCGGTATGTCGCAATATGTCGCAGTGTCCATCAGTGTCCCTGTTTGTCCGATCTTTATCCAAAGGATATGCCTTGCACCAAGGTAAAGATATCGGATTTTGGTTGTTCCTTGGCAGTTGGCAGATAAAATTCTCAGGGAAACGAACACAGCTCCTCAAGAGATACGTTCACCAATGTTGTTTCATGATCTTTCAAGCTCTTCCTGATACCTTTGCAAGGCGCCCACGTCCATAAGCCCTTCTGTTTCCTGGACGAGCAGTCTTGCAATTATTGGCTTTCATACCCAGAGAAAGAAACGTCAATGGTCCTTCCTTGGTTGTCTCTAACTTTGCTGTGGTGAAACGAAGCAGGATGTTTGAAGTACATAAGATTTATACCCATCGATTTGTTGTCTTTTAGTACAACCCTAATTGCACTTCAACTGCCCGTTCTTTCGGTATTTCGGAGATTAGAATGATGCAAGTAGGTTGAAATTGTTGCAGAAGCAAAATTAAATAAGAGCAAGAAAGATCACGACGCCTAGAGCAAGACGGAAAAAACAGTTTTTCTACAACACATTAAGAATCATTAAGATATATTACGATACTATTCATATCTATATATATTCATTGATCCACCAGCATTTCTATACAGTTTTCCCGCCCTGGGATCCTGCAATTTTGGAAGCCAGAGAAGTGCTGAGCTGGGCGTTCCCCGTTTCTTTCGAATGTTCTCTGGAGTGCAGGCTCCCGCTGGATCTCCAAAGAAGACCTGGCAAAGTCTTTGGTCGGAAGCCCTTTCTGGTGCCTGGGAAGTTCTTAGTGCGATTGATTGCGATATATTGCGATTACGGCTAATAAATATCATTAATATTTATATCTATATATATGACACAGATGTTCGTCTATGAGAAGAGTTGTATCATGTTTTATTTGATTGCAGAAGGGTATTGATGAAGCATGAGTGTTGGAAGAGATCAGAGAAGTAGATTGTCTCAACTTCAAAGATTGTTTCCCAGAAAGATACTTAGCATTACTTAGCATTACTTAGCATTACTTAGCATTACTTAGCATTACTTAGCATTACTTAGCATTACTTAGCATTACTTAGCATTACTTAGCATTACTTAGCTACTTTTTCTTTGTCATTTGAATGTTTGGGTCATGGTCCAATGGTGCCAGTGAGATGATCAATGTCGCTCGGTTCAGAGTTCGGGGTTTGTAGATGGAGAAGTACATCATACAGAATCATACATCAGTGGAATCTAGTACTAGTACACGATAGTACACGTACTAGTAGGACCTCAGAGTACACCACATATACATTGTTTTTCAGTATGGGATTTGCGGAATGCTCAATAGTTGTTCTTGCTTTCGACTTGCGCCAGCGAAGATTTGGATAGGCTTCCGCCTGAACTCCTGGTTGGTGCGCCTTATGATCAAAGTGTGACTCGGATAAGAAAGGAATCGGCAAAATGCATCAATAGAATCAAGAAAATGACTTGCTTGGAGCATTTCACTTAATTTGCCCACTTGTCGCGAGTGGAAGTGCAGATTGTCCAGATTTCCCCGGCTAAAACAAACAAGTCGTGAAAGGATCAGTAAGAACAAGCGGTTCCGATAGAGCAAATTACAAGAAGAACCAATCAGGCTTCCTGAAGGCTTTTTTGTGGGTGCCACAAGCCTCCAATTGTCTCTATGACAAGATTCCATCGCGGGTTTTTATGGAGTCTTCCAGCAAACTCATCATTAACTTTAGAGTGAGTATATACTCCCCCAATTCATCTCACATCATCTCTCATCCATCCTCTTCAACGCCGTGCCTGTTCAGTGATACCAAGGCTGACATTTGGTCCTTTGGCTGTGCAACAGTAGAATTGCTGACCGCAAGTCGACCATGGGTAAAGCAGGTGCCCTGTGCAAATTATCAATACATTGTCAGTACTCTGAACAGACAACGAATACAAAGTCAGTGCTGATTCGCACCAACAGATGACAATACTGTCATTTTGAGTCAAACTCTGTACAGCGGTCGTACACTGATCAGACGATTTGCTGCAACTCACAACTTGGTGTAGTAGAGTGAATCGGACGTCATGTCCAATCTGCTGGTAGTATTGTCCAGCTGCACTGCAAAACATGCTAATCCCATCAGGGTTTGCAGGTGTGTTTCACATCATCCTATGCAGACAGGAATTTAGCTGGTTCCAAATTCAAACGATCATAGTATAGCAATTCAACTCGCCAGAGTCAGCAGGAAATTTCGATTGGTGGCATTTGGTTGCAGGTGACAGCTGACAACGCATTGGCTGCTGCACATCAAATTGGAAAGCTCACAGAGCGCGGTGAACGCCCAATCGTGGATACTCTGAATGCAATGGGATGCGATGAGCATCGGGCAAAGGTCCCAGAACCTCCAACCTCCTTTATTTAACATTTAAGGTAACCTCTCTTAAATTATTTAAGGAAGGCTAGCTTAATTAAGGAAGACTGTTACCTTCTTTAATTAAGGAAGGTTTTTTGTAGGTGTTTCCACGACCTTATTTTTTGACAATATATGGGGTACATTGATGCCACTTGTAGCTTTTTTTGGTACACAGTAATATGTTGGTTGAAAGGCTTCAGTGTACAAAATTTCTTCAAACTAAAATTCTTAATTTTTATTTTTTAAAAATCTTATTTTGAAAAAAAATCAAAAAAAAATAAATTTAAATATATATATATATATATACATTTTTCATTTTTTTAAATTTATTTTTTTAAAAAATAATAAAAATATAAATATTATTTGAAAAAAAAACAGAGAAAAATAAACAGTTAAACATATTTTTCAACAAAAATTCAAAATTTTCTGAAATATGAAAAAAAGTTGCAGCTGGTTACCTTCTTCTGTGAATGCAACATCCGCCAAAACCTTTTTTTTTTTCGCACTTTTCCCCTTCTACCTCCTTAATTTGCAATTAAGAAGCCTTTCCTAATTAAGCAAACGTTCCTTAAATAGCAGAACCTTTCTTAAATACCAGTAGTACCGCACAAGGCAGTGGCGGAAGTTTCAAAAATAGGAAACCTATAGGAAAGGTCGGTTGTTGTGAATCACGGATGGCAGAGCGAAGCCACTGATGGATCGAAAGGTGATTGATGTCTCCGCTCTTTCTCTCTCTTGCTCTGACTATCTACCTACCTACCTATCTATCTACCTATGTATCTATCGATCCTATCTATCTACCTATGTATCTATCGATCTTATCTATCTATCTACCTACTTACCTATCTATCTATCTATCTATCTATCTATCTATCCATCCATCTATCTATCTATCTATTTAAATTTATCCATCTACCTATCTATGTATCTTTCTTTCTTTCTTTCTTTCTTTCTTTCTTTCTTTCTTTCTTTCTTTCTTTCTATCTATCTATCTATCTATCTATCTGTGTATCCATCTATCTATCTTTCTATCTATCTGTCTATCTATCTATCTATCTATCTATCTATCTATCTATCTATCATTATCTATCTATCTATCTATCTATCTATCTATCTATCTATCTATTTCTCTATCTCTCTGTCTGTCTGTCTGTCTGTCTGTCTGTCTATCTATCTCTCTATCCATCTATCTATCTATCTTTCTATCTATCTATCTTTCTATCTATCTGTCTATCTATCTGTCTATCTGTCTATCTATCTATCTGTCTATCTATCTATCTACCTATCTATCTATCTATCTTTCTATCTATCTATCTATCTATCTCTCTCTCTCTCTCTGTTTGTCTGTCTGTCTGTCTGTCTATCTATCCATCTATCTATCTATCTATCGGTAAGATCAAAAACTAAGAAACCTCGGAAAATGCATCTTTGCAGACCCTCTTCAAATGCCCCACGCCTACCATGGTTTTTGGAAATGCGACAAAACCCTCACGTTTTGCTCATTCTTGACAAAGTGCACAACCCCTTGCGCCTGCCACGCGAAACGACATCTGAACCTCCAAAAGTGCCGCGAACATTTGGTTTTTTGTACATTAATTTTCACTTCGAAATGTGCTTCGCGCCACAATGGTGTGCACTTTTTCCACATCGGAACGAACATGTGGTGTTTTGTACATTTTGACTTCGAAATGTGCTTCGCGCCACAGCGGAGTGCTCTTTTTCGACATCTCAACTGCCAAAAGTGGTCCGCACCCGTAGTGTTTTGTACATTTTGACTTCGAAATGTGCTCCGCGCCACAACGGCGTGCACTTTTTCGACATCTCAACTGCCAAAAGTGGTCCGCACCCGCCGCTTTAGCGAGCCTAGTTTTCGACCCTCCGGAGCCCCAAATCATTGGAAAAACGCAGTGTTTCGCGACTTTCCTACCTTTTCTCGCATCTGCATCTTCTTTCTTCTTACTCTTTCTCTTCTACTCTTCTTTCTTCTAAT
>Ga0126342_10018007_pt1 | contig 12151 bp, 10 predicted proteins | sample Cyp1metagenome_FD_92528 | JGI IMG/M metagenome (GOLD analysis project Ga0126342, IMG submission 92528) | Coral microbial communities from Lord Howe Island, Old Settlement Bay, Australia - Cyphastrea 1 metagenome | ecosystem: Host-associated > Invertebrates > Cnidaria > Coral ... | reverse complement strand
GGAGCAGATAGGCAGCAAGAAGGATCTGATTTGCTCTGACACCCACATTTTTTGGAGCCCCCAGTACAACTGCTGGAAGATTGGCCGCCTGAATGAAGACATGGCAGGCTATTTGAGGTGCGAGGATCCTGCCCAGTTTCCTTGGGAAACGAAGAAAGACTGGAAAGTCGTGGAAGCCCATCTCTGCGTTCCATGAGAGGCCAAAGGTTCCTGCTGTGCGCTCGTGCCACCCATTGGCCTGGTTGAAAAGGTGGAGCGTCGCAGGGCATTTCTGAATGCTTCCAGTTGGACTGTTTTCCTTCATGATCAGTGATGAGATTGTTTGCAGTGGATGACATCGGGGGAAGCCTGACTTGGATGGTCATTCAGCAGAACAAAGCGCCCTAAGGCTTTCATTGCCAACGACGCGGTGGACACGACTCTTCACCGCCAGCTTAAGGAGAGGGGTGGGAAGATGTGAAATCGCACTGACAATTGAAATCTGTTGACAGGTTTGCAGATCACTGGGTTGGATGAACTTGGGTAGATGGATAAAGGTGGATAAATGGACTCGGACCGCTCGCGGATGCGAACATGAATCTTGTATTCTCTTACCATCAGCATTTGAAACTCGAAACGGCTGAAAGACTGGGGCTTGGAACAAGGGGAGATCCTCTGTGTCTTGAGGTTCAAAGTTACGTTTCGGAGGACAGGCTTTAGAGGGTTGAGAACACGAATTCATTTTTTTGACCTGAGGCTAGGCAGGAGATGAGGAAACAAATGAAGGTTACAGTTCACGGGCAACCCCACTGTACACGTCGAGTAAGGTCCTTCAGCCTTTTCTGGAAATGGATATGTTGCGAAATAAAACTCTCTAGTCTCCTATGTTTTTTTTCCCTTTCCTCTTCTCTCTGTTCTTCATCCCCTTCCTCCCTTGTTTCCTTTTGTGCTTTCTTTCCCTATGAAAAGCGAGGGAGAGAGGGAAAGAGAGAGAGAGAGAGAGAGAGAGCGAGAGAGCGAGAGAGAGAGAGAGAGAACTGAACCCTTAGGATATCTTAGGATGTTTTCACCATGAGTCGTGTTCCAAACACGACCCGTCTTCCAAGCCTTTCAGAGATTCAGCAATTGGCTGCTTGCAGACGTTCCTGACATTCACGAAATGAACGAGACAACTTGACCCATAAGGCCGTTCTTGAATGGTGATTCCATCATTGGGTGTCGGACCTACGAACAACGAATAAGTAGTTGTGATACCGCGATATACCACACCTTCCTAGACATGACCTGCCACTCTAGAGGCTCTCCGTGGGGAGCGCGAGCGCTGCGAGCGTTCTCTGCGTTTCGCTCGACAGATGCGGCACCTGTTGGAGAGGTGTGCTGAGCACACTGTGTGATCTGTGTAGGATTGAATGATTGAAGGTATACTGTACTTGAAATGGTTTGTGACTGGTTTGGAAAACTAAGAAACTCCATTGCTGGTGCAACCTTGACTATCCTTGTGCCATGTTCTGATTGTGTCTTGAGAGCCGCTGCCCTGACCAGGAACGAAGCACACTGCCCGGTCTGTTTCGCAACTGGGAAGGAGGCGGAAGCCTTTGCTGTGCTTCCCGACTGCTAGGGTCCCCAGGGGGCGCAGTGAAAGAAAGCGCCCAGGGTACTCTGTGAGTGATACGTATTTGTTCTGCTGAGGCTTGGGACCGGTCAAACTCTGCTGCTTGTTTGCCTTGAAAGAAAACAGTTCCCTGACACTGGATCCTTCTGCTGCTGAGTTTTTAACTTTGGAGCACTGAGGCTTTCACATCCTGTGCCGGGGTTGTCTAGAGCAACAGGTGGCTTGTGGCTGCTCAGCTGTGACTGTTCCAGTTTATTTCCTAAAAAAGATCAGCTCTGTTGAGGAACCTCGTTGAAATTTCAACCCCATAAAATACTGGAACAGTTTCTAGCATTTTCTAGCCACATGTATTTCATCGGGTTGGAACTATATTCAAGCAGTCTTCTGGGCTGTTGAACTTGAGCAACTGGCTGGACAGTGGCATGCTGCTTGATGCTAGACAGGTGATTTTGGACGAGTTTTCTTAGCCACTTCTATTGGGGATGGACAATCAACAACTATCATATCTATCATGGGATCAGTGGGTGATTCGCTGCAGCTCTTCCAATCCTGCAGGCCGGGATGGAGCCAACTTTCGGATGTGTGGAACTGAGCAATTCATTCGCTGTATCACTTCTTAAAGAGATTCTTGGCAGTGGTTGCTCATGAATTGAGATCAACTATACTGCAGATGCTGCAATTCGGCCGCTGTACAGTTGATCTAATCCTCCAACGACAACAGCATTGTTAACTATCCATGACAGCAGTTTTGCTTAGTCCAAGGCCCCATGTGCCGTACATCTGTCTTCCGCTGGGATCCAAGATTGGGCCAACCTGGGATCTCATTGAAACCAGGATTTCGTTCTGGGATATTCTGGGTGCTACTGCCTGTCGGCTCCATCACTTTGGAGTACTTTGGTAGGGCATGAATTTTGGTGACTTGTCTCACTTGTTTTCCTGGCCTCACTTGTTTCCCACACGATGCTGCTGTGTTTGGAGGCTGACTAGCCATGAAATCATGAAACAAGTGGAGCGGCTGAGCCGCGACCCAGGTCTGGACGTGGTGGTGTTCAAATCTCCTGGGATTGAAGCCATCAAAACGGAGGTGACGTGGGGCCCGACCAGTGAGCTTGAAGCATTGTTTGTGCTCACACAAACCATCCTTAGGCAAGTGCAAGGTTGTGGAAGAAGTTGAAACCTTGGCAGCCCGCATTTTGGATTATTTGTGTCTTTTGTCTTCTTGTAGACTTTTAGCAATACAGTACTGTAGAAACTTATAATATCACGAGATTTCGCAGAAACTTGACAAGCTGTGCAATGACAAGCAGACACACTTCGGCAAGACTGGCTTCAATTTGCTTCTCTGTAGTCATCCACGGGTCAGGAAGTGGACGTCTAGTAAATGGTAGGTAAATGGTAAGAAATGGAAAGTAAGTGGTGCAAATCACCAACGCACTTGATGCATTTTTTTGCCTTATGAACAAAAAAACAGGACGGACTGTCATGACACTTTTGCCAATCTATCTGACTTTATGTTCAGCAAGCTCTGCAGTCTAAAGACATCAGGAACGCTGGACAAAGGAAGAGGGCAAAGCACGCGCTTCATGCAAAATACACGGAAAGCCATCGGTGGCTCTCAGAAAAAATTGCATCCAGAGCAAAAGCATGCACTACATCACAGTCATGCAATACCAGACAGCAAAATACAGCAAACACATCATCTCAAAGAGCGCATCGTTCTGAAGTTAACTTTGGATTATGATAGAACTTGGAGCACTTCTGCTCTTTGGCTTGCCTGGGACATTTCTTTTCAACGGCTAGAGTTGCAACTTCAGTTGCGCCTGTCTGCAGGAATCTGAAGATCGCTCCAGATCGCCACCCAGTCGCGCCGCTGGAGAGGTGGGCACATATCCCATGGCGATAGCTCAACATTGACCAATTTGGGACTGGCTCAGTTGATGACCAAAATCAATGATGTATGGCACAAAATGTTCGGTTTAAACGGTTGAAGTATCTAAACATATTTGAACAAAGGGACCTCTTGCGGATCCATTGCTGCCCACAATTGCTGAGCCATACTCGCATCAAGACAGACCATGCAGCGGTTATTGCTGGAGGCTTCTTATGTGGCTTCATTACAACAGCGGGAGGTGGCTCAGACCTGTGAGCACAGTGGGTGTGTGTTGTGTTCATCAGAAAGGGAGTGACTGATGATTTTGAATTTTGAAATGGAGCGGATCCTTGATCTTTAGCAACTTGCAAGCCATCAACCAGTCACCTTAAGCTGCTTCAACATGTTTCAACATGCTTCAACATGTTTCAACATGTTTCAATATGTTTCAACTGTGTCAGGTGTTGCCCTCCAAGCTCCAACGTCTACTGTCCTTGCTCCAAGAGCTGTTGGCTTCGGGTCCTGAGGACCGACGCATTGCGGCGTCGCGCCAGCGAGAGCAGGGGTCACAATGGGTCATGGCACGGCAGGAGCGTATCCTGGTCTACACTCAATGGGCTACCCATGTGGCCTGTTTCTTAGCCCCGGTGGCCATCAGTTCTTGTGGGACAAACCCATCAAATATATATCCGATATGTGGGAGATTCATCTGATGAAGCATTGAGAATATGGGATATTCAACAAAAACTGAGGGAGATTGGGCAAACCAAGTGTGGACTTGCAAAATCCACCGAAGGCAGCAGTGCAGCAATGTCAAAGAGCAGTGTACCAGATTTGAATGCCGTGTTGGTGGTTTCACACGTTCTCGATTTTTAACCACTGCCTTTCATATGTTTGGTGTTTTGCAGATAAAAAGTGAAACTTAAGTTTGAAATCACTTGAAGCTTCCCACTTTTCAATCCATTTCCAATCCATTTCCCAATCCATTTTCGAGCCATATCTGATATATATATATATCTCTATATATATATATCTGCCCTTAGTTGGTCCAATTGGTCAGGTCTACCTCCAAGACGTCTTGCAGCAGCAGGGCATTTTGTCCCTGGCCTTGGTGGGCGAGCTGCGGGAGACGATGGACGTTCTGAGCCGCTTCGGATGCCATGGCGAACCCCGGGTGCCGAGATGGCAACGAAATTCGGAAAGCTGGGGAGTGGCTTGGGATATTCGGAAAGCTGGCCAGTTGACTTGGTGGAACGGTGGAATCATGGTGGAAGATGTGGAAGTTAAGTGTAGATGTGGGATGGAATGGATTTGTAGAGTCGGAGGGCTTCAGATAGAGTTTAAAGATAAGAAATGTGCCAGGCTGCCAGGGCATACAGAAATGCTCGAAATCTCCAGAAGTCCAGAAGCAAAGTATTTTCAGCCATAATCGCAGCTGAAGCCATCTGAAGCCATCTGAAGCCAACATGTGGATTTGCTGGACATGGCAGAAATGGTGAAGACTTCAGCCTTTTCTAACACTGGAGGTGTTGCTGCTGTCGAGCCAGCGCCACTCCTCTGGTATCAATCTGCAGGCACCGCAGCATTTGCCAATGACCGTGCAGAGAAAAACACACTTTGTGACGATCTGGATTCTACATCTTCTTTCCAATAGATGGGTTTGTCTGAAAATAGGGTATATTCCCAATTATAGCCATTTAATAGGGATAATGATCATTAACCATTGGGTTTAGGGGTACACTATTTTCAGACACACCCAGATCATTTTAGATAGACAAGCCACACAGGTGGGAAACCTCCAGAATTTCACTGGCGTCCTGGTTTGTCCTTTGTCCCAGATGGCCCGGCACGTGGTCATCGTGCACCCCTACTGTACGCCGACGGCGACAAGCCAGGTGGGGACGGACTGCGCTGGGAAGATGGTTTGGGATGACATTGGAAAAAGGTGTGCCTGACCTACCCTCTGGTTATGTCAAAATAGCTATTAAAAATGGCCATTCATAGTGGATTTTCCCATTAAACATGGTGATTTTCCATAGCTATGTTAAATTACCAGAGGGTAATAAAAAAACCTCCAAGTTTAGATGGCTTATGCTATTGATACCACCCATTTCTGTTAAAATTGGTATGGTTTACTAAGGTTTACCACATTACATCAAAGCGTGGTGCCTTTGGGCCGTGACCATAGCCACCAGGATACGAAACACATCAAGGGAAGCTGGAGATTAGGCTGTAAAGCGAAGAATATTCAATGTACCATCCTTTTTAAACCTCATTCAGAGACTTTGAGTTTTCTGGACAGATACCTATGGATTTTTAATGATTTTTCTCAGTTTCTGCAGAATCTTTAGCAATTTTGGAATCCTGAACAGATATGTGTTAACCTACAGAAGCCATTTGGAAACCAACCAGATGGGAATTGTTGGTAATTTTCTATTCCCCAACCAATCCTATCATGCTTTGGAGTATTCTATATACATACATATTTACACATCATACAGCACATATTTTCCATTCTCCATCCATTTTCGATGTATTTTCGACGCATTTTCCCGTTGTTTAAACGACGCATTTTCGACCAGGAATCCATCTCGCGGCTGCAGATGTTGGCCTTTGAGGCCCAGGCCATTGGCCGTGTGGCCCAGCTGCGATGGAATCGAATGGCCTGGGGTATACCCCCAATGAAATAGCCATAAAAAGTAGGGATAATGATCAGCAAAACCATTGGGTAAATGGGGTACACTATTTTCAGACAAACCCATCTGACCAAATCGAATCTAAATCGAATCAATATCAATATCTGTATCTAAATCTATATCTGTCTATATCTCTATTGATAGTCTATGAGCCAGTGAACTTGTTGGAGGGTTCGACGATGTTTGAGTTTCTGACCTCTGGATGATGACGATGCTTTCATATGAAACAACCAACCGGGGATAGTAAGGTTTCTGGGCAGATGGGATGTTGGCAAATGGACGAGGAGGACGAGCAAGATCCCTAGTTTTATGACCCACCAGGTACGTCGATACCCACAGAAAAAAACGGTGCATGTGGGGGGGCTCAGTGGGGGTTCAACACTTTGTTCAGCTGTGGCAGAGGCCCAAACAGCCAAAGATGGTTATGTCTTTTGGTACACGTAGTCACTACCACTTACTTGGTACTTATGGTTCCATCTACCAGTATCTTGTCACATCCCCAAGCTGGTGGTTCAATCTCCATCTTCCCCCAAGTTTCTTGGTGAAACCTCCATTGATGATGCCTCCATGATCCCCTTTGGTCATAACTTTCCACTTCCTGGCTTTTGGGTTAACAAGCTAGCCAGTGAACCCATAGTCAACCCGCCATGTAGGACGAATCACTCTTGTATATTTTGGCTCCTAGTTATTGTTCTAGTTCTCTGGTGAACTGTCCCGTTTAACTATGGCAAATCACCATGCTATTAATGGGAAGGTCAACTATTTCTATGGCCATAAAACATCAACAATTGTCCCTGGTTCAGCCCCATCTTCCAAGGTACATCGCCTTTTTGCCGTGGGTTCCGTAGAAGAGGAACTCTATGCAAGGCGGATCGGGTAAACCCACGGGCGCAGGGCAGTTCAATACTTCAATCTTTTGCCACAACTGGGAATATGTACTATAACTTCAATTGATAGTTTTATAACATCCGAAGTCTCTAGGATGAAGGTTTTTCAACATATATTTTTTTTGTACCCCGATTCCGGGGTTATAATGGCTAATGATAGTTGTTTTTTTCTTCAATTTCTTGATGAAAAAAGAACTAAACAGCTCAAAACATGTGCAGACTATCTAAGATTGGCCATGATCACTGTACTAAAATACCGAGGCAGAAAGGGGGTTCTTGTTTTTTGTCGGCCAACTTCTTGGGATGACCACCAGAAAGGGTGGTTGACTCTCCCCAAGCATTTGCGGTCTGATTTTTTGATCCATACCCATATGTAGTTGCAGAACGGTTAAGGATGTTGAGGTATTCCCCGCTTTTTTGGATCCTGACATCCTCAGACGTCTGTTTGATGGAGCAACAGGGCACCCCCAAGCCGGCGCTCGCCCTCGCCAGGTAAGCGGCAGGTCTTCCAAAGGTCACCCTTTTTTGGGGGACACAACTGACGCTTCCAACAGGCAGAGTTGGGTTTTTCGCGGTCCCCGGGTAAAAAGGGCCAAGATTCAAGATCAACGCAAAGGCCGCAAGATCTTACATCTCTCGTTTGATACTGGAACATTTCCTGGGGCACCCAAGTTTTACAAACTTGCAGATTGACTTGCACTTTGCTTTTCTTTGTCTCACATGTTCAACATTAACAGTGCATAGGCGTAGAATCTGCAGGGATCCCAGGCGTTCCCCTCTTGGCAGTAGATGTCAGCTTGCTCCTGCAAACTCCTCGCTGGATCGTAGACGTGCCCATGTGTTTGTTACCGGTTGGCCCCACACCGTTTGATATAAAAATCTAGGCTCTTATATAGCAGTTTAACTATACACAGATTCCATAATATACGATCTGTCATGGACAGGCCAGAAATTGAATAATTGCCCGGTGTTTTCCAATGATGTTATTCGCTCCTGGTGCTTCAAGTCCTCCTTCCCAAACCAATCATTTGATCAGAAGGATGAAGGGGAGGTGCCATGAACCCGGTAGAGCGAAGGGCAGAGTTTGGGGCCGAGAACTTTTAAAGCGCCCCGGATGTGATCTTTTGAATCTGTACCTATTCCAAGTTGACATGAGTCGACGAGCCCTGGGCGGAGATCCTACTGGAAGCCCCATGTCTCAAGATGGGAAGAATGAAGCGCAGTCGTCACTGAAACGTGCGCAGATGCATGGGCTGGCCAGCGGGATCTTTTGAAGCCAGCATTGGGCATGTTCATCATAAATTCCACTGCATGGGCATGGACATGGATGACAAATTCAAGCTTTGGCACAGTTCTGTTTTCGAGCGTTCATCAAATAGCTCTGGGGTTTAGAAATGTGGACTGCCCAGTGCAATGGAATGGCATGGCAGCAGGCTCATTTTCCGGTTTTGCCTGTGCATTGCATGGCCGCTGGCACTTCAAGATAATTGCTTCAGCCTTTAGAATTGTCCTGAATTCTCCTGTTGAACTTGAATGATCCCATCATCATAATGTCCCATAATCATATTATAGAGAATTATTCAACAAATTGACACTCTTGAGAACAGAATTTCCTGGGATGCCCTTCTGTGTTCTTTCAATGTTCACCCATGAAGCTTCTCATTCTTGCAGTGCTGACTGGCAATTCGCGTTGTTTGGGTCGTGAAAACGCTCTGGTAAATTGATATTTCCCAACTCTTTGGCCTTTAGCAGTCAAAATGAAGCATACTTAGTTGATGCCAATGATGCGAAGTCTGTTTTCACAGCCAAGCCTGCATGGCACATGGGGCAGGGAACAGCAAATCTACATTTGAAGCTCCTTGTTGGCGTTGCGTTGCTGGTGCTGAGCCAGGACAGCGCATGACACGGTGGGCCACGCTGTGTGGAGCCACAGTACCTTGGTCAAAACGGAGAAATTCTTGCAGCGTGCTGTGCCTGAGCGTACGCAAGATTTGGTCCATTTGACCATGGGAAGAACATGGAATAGCTACGAGCGGCAAGACTCCTGGTAGATGCTTTCGTTTTGCAATCTTTTGCACATCCCCATATTTGATGTTTTGCCCATGCTCCCCGAAAACAACTCCATGCCTTGATGAATTTGGGCTTTGAGGTCAGGACAAAGTGCCGACTATCCATTGCTTGTGACTTCAAAAAAACATGGGCGTAGGTGCTTGAACAATGAACATGCCTACCTTGCAAATGAGGTCCTCTCCCTCTCTCTCTCTCTCTCATTTTTCGCGAACATGACCAAAAAAGCTAGTTGCTGCCCCTATTTCGAACGGTTGATCATATTTATGAGTGGGTAAGGGGTCAAACCGCTGCCCTACTGGCGTTGCTGGTAGCTACGGATGTTCACCCCCATCCAGCCATGGTACGATAGGTTTTACTCCCCGGCACAAAGGGTCCATGTGGGCTGCATCCCAGTCACTTAGACCAGGCGGCTGCGATGTGGGCTTCTTGATGCTTTTTCTGGAGAATCAACTGGTGGATTTTAGAAATCATGGAGAATCATCATGGAGAATCATCATGGAGAATCATAGATAATTTATAGCCCCATTGAACCTGATACCCCTAGGCCCTAGGGGTATAAACAAAGGTCCATTTGCAAAAAGCGTCCCTATTTCCAGGGGCGAGGTTCCACCGACATTTTGCGTCGCGGCTGCCTTTGCTGTTTGGAGCCCCAAAAACCAGTGGTCCACATAGAACTCTGCTCAATAATTAGATTGTAAGATTAGATTTAGAGCAGTAGATTAGGACTTAGACTAGATTACATTGGGTTAGATTAGGTAGATACATAATTCAATTTAATAGTGAACTAGTAGATCAATGAATAGTGAACGAGTAAATCAATAATGAGCATCTTTTTCTTAAGAACAATGAATTGATGCAAAGAAACAAATCCATGCAAGTAAGTGTACATGTAGAGGGAGGGAGAGAGAGGGAGACATACACTCAAACCAATATAAAAATATAGATATTTGCATAAAAGCGGCGTTCTAGATCTAATCTCAATCTTGTTTAAGCTAATCTCAATCTAGTCAAATCTAATCTAGTCCAATCTGATTTGATCTAATCTAATATGACACTATCCTAATCCTATGCTCTTCTATTCTAATCTTGTCCTTTTCTATTCTAATCTCATCGCATCTCATCTCACCTCATCTCTTCTCACCTCATCTCATCTTATCTATTTATCTCATCTTATCTTATCTATTTATCTGATCTTATCTGATCTTATCTGACCTTATCTGATCTTATCTGCTTTTATCTCATGTTATATCATGCTATCTCATGCTATCTCATGTTATCGCATCTTATCTATCTTATCTTATTTTTCTTATTTTATCTTGTCTGATTTATCCATCTCATCCATCTTATCTATCTTATCTGACTTATCCATCTTATCCATCTTATCCTATCTGATCTTAATGTTGATCTTAATCTTAATCTAATCTATCAAGCAAGCAATCAACCTGCCTATATACCTACCTACCTATCTACATGCATTTTTGTATTATGAATTATGATCATCATTGCCGAGGGATTCTGCAGTTTTTCAGCTTCCACAAGGGGCACTTGCTCTGAGGCTGGTCCTCGATTTGGATGAAACCCTGGTGCGGAGTCATGGGGGTTTTGAAGTCCAGGATCTTTGAGATTCGGATGGGTGAAATTTTCAGAAAAACGATGATTTTTGGGGATAAATCCTATGAAAAACCCATGATTTGGAGGGGTTAAAAACTTCACACTTCGAAAATATGGTGGAAATACCAGGATTTAGGGGGGGATCTAACCATCAACAATTTTGGCTGCATAGGAGTCTAATTGGTTGATGGTTTTGGCATCTTAAAGCATGATTTTTGGCGATCAATATCCATGAACAACAGCCTAGGTGAGGGTGTGTTGCAAAGGGGTGCACCACAACCGCAATTTGCGAGTAGGCGCGGGGTGAACTTTTCACTTGTCCTGTCGCTTTCCTCAGAATCTCTCGACATGTCACCAGTCCCGGACTGAGATGTGGCCCAACTGGCTTTTTTTGTGGCGTCCATGCCTTGCAGTTGACTTCCGGGTGCCGATTGATGTCGGGACATTGCCCAAAGCGACCACGAGGGGGACCCCAGCAACGGCTGAAATGGGAGGCGGATCAGATTGATGCTGCAATATTCCTGACTATATTCAACTGAAAGAACAGGTGGGACCGCAATTTGAGTTTGATGTTGCGAACATTCTTTTTTTTGCGTTTGCCTAGAGTTGGAATCAGGTACGGGTAGTTCTGTGTCCAAGTAGTACATTGTTGCCATTCCAACGGGTAGAGCAACAAAAAGTATCTACCTATCCGACCAATCTCTGGCGATTTTCCACAAGTCAGGACCATGGTCCTCGGCCAAGGTATGAATGTGGTGTGGCGGTACGTCCTGGCTTAGAGCGCCTTGGAGATGCACAAAGGGTCACGGCCGGGCGGCCAACCCGTGGTCCATCAACCTTTCGCCAATCGCCCAGGAAGTTTCTGGAGTGGATCAAGGACTTCATTTGCTGGGACGCGAGGGGTGATTCCATGGCCGGCAGTTGCCATTTCTGGTCCTAATCCTGAAGTCCTGAAGCATTCGATTTATTTGATTTATTCGTCAAGGAATGAACTTTGGAGATCTTTCAACTTTCAAGTACCCAATGCACTTGGCCATTTCATTGCACATCATCCACACGTCTAGGGCCTCTAGGGCTCAACCTAAAGTGGGGTCACCTGCCCTGCCCCCCAGGCACAGTAGGTCACATTAAGTTGCAATGCTTCGCGATGTTTTGAACCAGGAGCGCAGGCGTGAAGGTCTCATCGAAGGTGAACATCTCAGCCTGGTGAATGACCAGAAACTCAGAGTGCTGCCTTGAAGATGTTTTTACAGCAGTGAGATATGTAGAATCACCAGACTCCTATCTTCAAAACTACATGGTGTATGACTTGCAAGTACGACTGTCGACACTTTCCAACCGCTCAAGAACTAGATGTGGACTCATAGACTGTTTGAGGGCCTGTCAGCTCTTGGTCAGCTCTCGCATTGGCTATCCTGTCCCTTGC
>Ga0126342_10018006_pt1 | contig 12153 bp, 13 predicted proteins | sample Cyp1metagenome_FD_92528 | JGI IMG/M metagenome (GOLD analysis project Ga0126342, IMG submission 92528) | Coral microbial communities from Lord Howe Island, Old Settlement Bay, Australia - Cyphastrea 1 metagenome | ecosystem: Host-associated > Invertebrates > Cnidaria > Coral ... | reverse complement strand
TCTAGTCTATCTAATCTATCGGATCTATCTAATCTATCAAATCTATCTAATCTATCTAATCTATCTAATCTGTCTAATCTATCTAATCTATCTATCTTTCTATCTATATATCTATCTATCTATCTATTTATCTATCTGTCTATCTATCTATCTAAATATCTATCTATCTAATTATCTTTCTATCTATCTTATCTATCTTATCTATCTTATCTATATTATCTATCTTATCTATCTTATATATCTTATCTATCTTGTCTATCCTATCTATCGTATATATCTATCTTATCTATCTATCTGATCTACTTATCTTGTCTGTCTATCTAATCTATCTATCTTATCTATCTAGTCTAATCTATCTAGTCTATCTAATCTATATAATCTATCTAATCTATCTAATCTATCAAATCTATCTAATCTACCTAATCTACCTAATCTATTTAATCTATCTAATATGTCTAATCTATCCAATCTATATAATCTATCTAATCTATCTAATCTATCTAATCTATCTAAACTATCTAATATATCTAACATATCTAACATATCTAATCTATCTAATCTATCTATCTACCTGTCTATCCGTCTATCTGTCTTTCTATCTATCAATATATATATATATATATTTATATCTATCTATGTATATGTATATCTATCATATCTATCTTATCTATCTTAAGTATATTATTTATCTTATCTATCTTATCTATCTTATCTATCTTTTGTATCTATCTGATATTTTTTCTATCTTATCTATCTATCTTATCTATCTAATCTAATCTAATCTAAACTAATCTAAGCTAATCTATGTAATCTAATCTATCTAGTCTATCTAATCTATCTAATCTATCTAATCTATCAAATCGATCTAATCGATCTAATCGAATCAAATCGAATCAAATCGAATCTATCTAATCTATCTAATCTATCTAATCTAACTAATCTATCTAATCTATCTAATCTATCTAATCTATCGGATCTATCTAATCTATCAAATCTATCTAATCTATCTAATCTATCTAATCTATCTAATCTGTCCAATCTATCTAATCTATTTATCTTTCTTTCTACCTATCTATCTATCTATCTATCTCTATCTATCTATCTATCTATCTCTATCTATCTATCTATCTAAATATATACACAGTATATGTATATATGTATCTTTGTATATATATATGTGATACTTTTTAATGAAACGACTCTGCTGGTTTCAATATGTTCAATGATACTTGATATGCGTTTACCAAGGAACACATGAAGACGTCAGATGGAGGTCTGTACCGTCTAAATGTTTTTTTGACGGTGACCTGGTAACCCATGATTCAAGAAGTCGAGTCTTTTGCAACCAGTGTACCTCACATGAACTCTGTGACTGCTTCGCGAGGTCCAGAGAAAATGAAAACAATGGAATCTACTGTAGTTTGTATGAAAGAGTGAACTAGTAAACTGAGTAAACTTTGCATGTCTTTGCCTGAGATGATTGAAGTTTCGGAAACCATCTCAACATTGACATGACTCATTGGTTTCTCTTTTCCTACAACGGTTCTCTTTTAAAAAAATGGGCAACGGATTCACCGGCCACATGAAACTCAGCTGTTTGGCTCAAAAACTGCTGCACCTGTGGTTGTTTGGGAAACAAAATTCATGCACCTGACGATGTGTGGGAAAGAAATCGATTCACCTGGGGATGCTTGAGAAATAAAATCGATGCACCTTACGCTGTTTGGGAAACAACATCGATGCACCAGGGAGTGTTTGGGAAACAAAATCGATGCAACATACGGGGAAGGTGCATTGATTTTTGATCTCGGCATCGTCCCCCGTAGGCCTAAGAAGTGCATTGATCTTGCAACAGACCATCAACATATAAAAGTCAATGCACACCGGACAGGTGCATCATTTTTTTGAGCCAAACAGCTGAGTTTCATTGATTTTGTTGATAACGATAGTAATGATCATGCCAGCAGCTCTTGGGTCCACTTACCTCAAACATAGACTCACTTACCTGCCTGGCCTAGACTATCCTGCGCCGACATTCACGCATAGCATTCACTAGACACCGCGTCAGTGCCTAAAGGCTTCGAACCACTATAGTAGTCTACAGTCCACACGCCGTGGAACATCTCGGGTTCATACTATTATCTGCTGAAACATCCTAAATCATTATCATAGTATATCTAGACTGAGAACATCAGCTTTACATTGATAAATTATATTTCAAAAATGTTCAAAACGTGTTCGCATGATTTTCCCTGGAAAATTCAGTGCCTCAATGCATCCCAGTGCATCCCAGCCTCCTGAGATGCAGTCGCTGAGGTACAACAGGAAGGTGTAGGTGGACCGCAGGCCGTTCTTGTCATATCGAGGCCTTTGGGCGGGGACACCATATCGAGGCTTGTGGATGAACTTGGGGAGGTAATCATAGTACACTGTATATAGCAATTATCTATCTATATAATCTATAATCAATATATATGAATAGTAATATATATATATGTATGAATAGTTCTATAATAGAGATATAATGAAGATACATGTAGCTCAACAGATTAGTTGCACCTGGATTTGTTGAAGTTTGCAAAGTATGACAGTGAAAGCTAGTCCCACCTCACGTGTTTCAAAACGTGTATGACGGTCTTGTATGAAGCTCCAGATCTATAAGCATTGGATTCTCTTGGAGTGTCTTGTAAGAGTTTGGCGCTATCAGATTGAGCCAAAGTCATAATTCTGCCTACGAGCACAATTCCCAGGCTGGGCTACCAGCTGACCGTCAATGATAAATCTTCATCCAGATGTGTTGCAAGATCTCTGAGGTGACCGTGACTTTAGCCATGACTTCATTGCCAAGTTCTAATCAATTAGTTACTACAATGTGGGCTCCCCCAGTTTATAAGTTGGTTTATAAACACCAGTAATTATAGTTTTAACTACCATAAACCGTCATAAACCATATTTATTGGAGTTACTAACCAACTTAGTTACTAATTATGTTCAAGAAACAGTCCCCAAAATCGCATAACTAGCCATTGCGAACTGGGGATCAGCTTCTCCGCCAGAGCAGAGCTCAATCCAAGTCTTGAACGAATCAACAACTTAATCTCTTTGCATATCAAAAAATTAAAAAAAAAAGCAAAAAGAAACGCCGATTTCCGTTGAGTCAAATTAAATCACCATGGATTATCACCATAATTTACAGCACAATACAACCAACAATGCCATGATGTGCACCAAACAATGCCATCTCACTCGCCGCGCGGCAAGTCGACATGTGCTGGGAGCGATCCACCAGGGTGTGGATAAATCCTGCGCAGGTGGGACGAGATCGCCGATTTTCGGTGGATCGACCGGGATGGAGTGGTTTCCAACAATGATATGTTGGTTTTCTAAAGTGGTACTACAATGGTTTCAATATGTTTCAATACTATAATGGTCTAGCTTAGGTTATTTTAGGAAACTTCTTTTTGGGGATAAAATGGGGAACGGGGAAGATATGGGGGTTTTCTGTGAGGCAAATGGTGATTTAACCATCAAAAATAAAGCTGCTTTTTACCGTTTTTTGGCAACATGAGAAGAGGTTTGGTTCCCCCCGAATAAGCCATGTGATATGAGGAACCGTAAGGGATGCATGTGTTTGCGAAAGGATATTGGGCCAAGCAACAGGAAGCGCACGCGAGACACAGTTGAATCAGCGTCGTTTAGCTTTGCACTTCCTGTGGCGATGGTCACTGTATGAAGTGATATGGATTATATTGGATTATATTGGATTATATTGGATTTTATTGGATTATGTTGGTTGAAGGGAAAACCCAAAGGGACCCAGTTTTTTTCGCATCCAACTAATGGGGTTTCCGGTAAAGTTTCCTTTCATTGCTGGAAACCTTGCAACCAGTTGGCCAAGAAGAAACCTCGGTAAATTTGGGACGCACTGGTGAAACACCAAGATACTGTTTTTTGTTTTTCTTTGCGGCGCTTTCGCGAACCCAATATTGGACAATTCAGCCAAGCTATGAACTCAATGGCATGTCTGGCCTTTGGTGGAGACTACCTTTACATACCTTTATAATCCTTTATATTATAGGGACGGGTTGGGCATAGCTGAATATCTCTTTCTGCACAGGTCTCCCTTGGGATAGCCAGCAGAATTCCGGGATAGAACCGCTCCTTTTGGCCAATATTTTTTACCAGTCCTCAGTATTTTTTTTGTCAACCCTTTACTGATCGCTGGGAATGCCGATCATGTTGACCTCGCAAGGCAAGTCGCGTCTTTTTTAATTATTAGCGCTGATTGGTATTCCTAGCAATAACCGTCCTATCAATATTCATCAGGACTCAATCATTTTTATATCTGAATCTATATAGCACTTCACAAAGAACATCAACATATATAGTATGATATTGTCATAAAAAAATACTGAACATTTGAATATTATATATCAGCCAGAAAAAACTATATAGACATTTGAGGATTTTAGGTTTATCAATGTTATTAGCAAGATTGTTTTAGGTGAATGCGCAGTGCTTGCCCCTTCATCCCATCACCACGTAGCACTGCCGAGTCACGAACCGCTGCGTTTAACGCACCAGTCATCCAGCCCTCCACGTCGTCGAAGTAGGCGCGTTCTGTGGGTGAAGCTTTCCTTCTTTTTTGGCGTCCCGAGGGAGGACCATCATCCACTTAAGATGTAGGTAGGTGGCGAACTACCCACGAATCGTGGTTGTGGGTTATAATAACCCCAGTGATTGACATGGGATAAGTAGGGTTAATCCACTTATAATTCGGGTGAACTAACCCATTTACTATGTGGAAAATGAATGAAAATGACCCATCTATGGATGATTATTGATGATGTGCCCATTCAAGATGTAGGGAAATCCCCTAAAAATGATGTATTTTTTCATGGGAAGTTGTGATCTATTAAAAAAACAGGAGTTTCTGGTAGGTCGAGTTCTAAAACACGACTCTACTGTCCATGGAAAAGTTACCTCCAGGGTCACCTCAGAATGATAAAACACAATCATTACATGGATACACATGGAAGATATATGAATCCAGCAACAATCGCCTTCCCAAACATTCTATTTTCACATAGATGCCATAGCAATTTGCAAGATAAAATTGTACGCTTACTTCCTGTTCGCCATTTCATATGTGGCATTGTTACACACCAACTTGGAGGAACAACATGTCCTTCAGACAAATCCGTGTGGAAACAAACGGTTGCACACGATGCTGACAAAACAACATGCATCAACGTTTAAGCACGTCCGGCTGGCACTGCTTTTCAAGCAAGAAATCATCTTACATAGTTTATATGTTGGTGATCTAGCAATCCCCGGACACGGAATCTATCACGGGAATCACCAGTTTCTATTGGGGTGATTATTTTCTATCTTTTTTGGGTTGCTATATTTGTTATTCTTGTGTCTTGGGAACAGTATTCGATCGCCGCGTCATTTCATCCACTGATGTTCCAAGATTCTCCTTGGGGGCCAATGGCAACTTCTGCCAAAGGCTCCCCAGTCGAAGCAAAATCTCCTGACAGATTGGGCGGGGCTAGTGCTGACCTGGTGTGGAGCTAAGTAATTATCATAAGAGAACAGAACAGGACACAACGATACACACTCATGATTCTGCATTGGATAGATGAACATACTCATGTCATCCCATGATTTTTCTTTTTTTACATCATCCAGTGCACCATACGGTGGATGGGCCAGCGTTTTATCACCAGTTGATAGGTGATAAACATCCCATTATATTACTGGTGCTTGGCAGGGAATTTTCGGGAATGATCCATAATCACTACTAATAGTCATCCCAGCAACCCCCAGCAACCTATCTGTTCCCTACGTAAAACGCACCAGTAAGATATTTATAGGTGAATCAACCATCCAAAATTGGTCAGTTGGGATGATGACATTTCCAATCAGCATGGAAAGTCATAATCCAGCCATGTTCCAAATCACCAACCAAATCACCATCATATTCCCATTATTGTTGGTTTATAGCCTATTAACCACTATTAACCACTATTAACCATTATTAACCATTATTAACCATTATTAACCATTATTACTATGGTTCAATCAGAGGATTTCGCCTTTCCACAGGACGTGCCACGTGCCGTGCCTCTTCAAAGGCGCCATCGATGACCACGGTGCCGGCACCCGGGTGCTGGACGCCTTCGGGGATCACAGCCGACACCACCGACGACACCACAGGGACTGCTGGGACTGCCGGTGGCCGTGCAGCTAACAGCCTGGCACGGAAAATGCGGTGGACATGGTGGGAAATGGTGGGAAAAAATGAATTTCACTTCAGCTCGAAGTACATGATCATCATGGGAAATGTACTTTGGAAATTGTGGACATTGGAAATTGTGGAAACTATGATTGTTTCTTTAGTTAACAGACCTATGATCAACCATCTCCAACTAATCATCTATAGTCAACCATCTATGCTTAAGTACATGGCAATTCAGAAGTTGCAATCTTGATGGGATTAAAAGTTCGAAAATTGAAGTACACTATTTTCAGACACACCCATATATGAATTCCTGTGGCAATATTCTTGAGTACTAAGAGACAGGTGGAAAACACCAATATTGATCTAGTTCAATCCGAAATTGGGAAAGTGGATTAACATGGATTAACATTTCAACCATGGTGTCCACAGGATACACATGTCCAAGAATGTGACTGGTTAACAACCATGAATCTGTAAACCAAGTTGTACTTGATCAGTTATATAATTGACTTGGGCCCCAGTTGGCTGAGATTTGGTATACCTATCATTCACGACTACCAGTGGGAAATGACTCACCGGCCATTAGCAGTCACCAGCAACCAGCAATTTTAGTTATTCACTATTTGCGAGAGGAATCCCGGTTCTGTTTACTATCATATACTGTTTACTGATCACAACATTACTTGACAAATTTGAAAAAATACATTGAACAACAGCAACAAAATGCAGTGGACAACTATCAAACAATTAACCATAAAAACAAATTTGCCAAATAACGAACCACTACTTCCGCTAATCTGAAATAACTGCCCAAAATTGATCCTATCAAAATGAATTAGTACAGTACAATATACGCACCAAATGTGAGAAACTAATCCATGATATCCAAAGTTATCCCAATTTGTGGATGTCCCCATCATATCACCATCATATCATCATCATATCACCACTAAATCACGATTAAATCACCATTAAATCACCATTAAATGACCACTATACCACCATATTTCCATTACCGTTTCTATTCCATTCGTTTCAACATGGATTTCAAGGCCTCGTCGCTTCCAGCTTCACTGCAGCCACTTCCGCCATCTCTTCCAAGGCGGCACGGCGCCCACAGAAGGCAGCGGCCTGAGATATGGCATCTTCATTTTGGATATCAAGTATATTCAATAATATCAAGAAAAGAGAAATAGAACACATTGACAGCATCTCAATATGTATACATACTGTATATAATATATAATATATATATATATATAATGTAAATATATGATTAGAAATAGTGCAGACCGCGGAAAACGACTTTGGAACGGGCAGTGTACAGCAAAGGAGCACCTCGTACCATCAGTGTAGCGTTTCCCCTCCCCTGGTCGTCCTGTCCCATCGGCACCTGGCATGGGCTGATCCCAGCATTGTCACAGCGTGTAAAATCCTGGGCCAAAGGTCGAGGAGACAAGGGATTCAAGTGTGATATACTAGCCAACAGACACAATACCCAGCACTAGGCTATTTGAATCATATGGCACTTTTGATCCAGTATCAAAATTTTATCAGTTGTTTTTAATCATCGAAGCTATGCCCAAAAAGGTGATTGAACATACCCTCTGGTAATGACTAACATAGCTATTGAAAATGGCCATTGAAATAGTGAGTTTTCCCATTAAATATGGTGGATCTTTCCATAGTTATGTTAGTCATTACCAAAGGGTAGCTACAAATAACTGGTTGGTGGTTTGGAACATGTTTTTTTCCATATATTGGGAATAATCATCCCATCCTACTATGGTGAAAAATTACCAAAGGGTAGTAGGCAAAGCATCACGTCGCGAATGGGTCATTGGTTTCTCTCCGCTTCCAAGGCTCCGCATCAGAGGCGGCCAGGAAACGCAGAACCTCCACGGCTCCTGGATCAACATGGATCAACCCTTGGGACCGACGGAAATGGGCTACAGATGGAGCCCCAAAAATCCAACAACCATATGCTAAATGGTCAAAACTAATAAGGTGTATAGAAGGTGATGTAGCCCCAATTTATATGGTTTTATATGAACAATTTATATGCTACAGTCCCTCCATGTTAGGCCCCTGGAATTCCCGTGGCTTATCATAGCCATTCACTGGCGTATGTAATAATCTATAATAATCTGTATCTACTAGTTACTACAAGGTAAGGCCCCCCCAGTTGTGTTTGTTTTGCTCTATAAACCCAATGAACACTATAGCTATATATATATATATATCATACACACACACACCGCACCCCATAAACCATAGTGAACCAAGTCATAAGTCAACTTAGCTATCTAGGGGGCGGAACCTTATAGTATTATGTACATATATATATATATAATATACGATTTAAAAAGAAGAAACCCTTTACACTTTACACAAGGTCTGGGTAAAAATTGGACACATGCAGGCACCTACAAGCAACAAAAACCCGGTTTCTTCTCATCCCGCTAGATTTCGAAGCTGCTGCGGCTATCTACACTCATCAAACAAGCCAAAAAACCGGCTTGTTTACAAAGCCAAAATGCCGTTGCAATCAAAACAGCTACAGGATGGTGCTCCCCCAGTTATGTTTGTTTGATTATAAAGCCCATGAATACTAGTTCCTTATATCTACCAGAAACTATAGAATTCAGCCACTTTTTTTAGGCAAGTGAACGCTATCCAACGGGGGCCCCATCCTGCCACAGCAGCCAGGAAGACAGCACTTTGGCCGTACCTCGGTCTGAGCGGCTCGATAGGGCAAGCCATGGTTTCCACATGGTTTCCACATGTTTTATAATTTGGCCATGATCATGTTTATAGTGTGTTATAGTTGGCTTCAAATATTGAAATATCCTCTTTCAAGACTTGGTTGTGACATGTTGTGATACCAAGTGTTCATGTGATTTCTGCTTCTGGGATCTTTAAATCAGCCAATTGAGGATCAGCTGGATTCAAGGCTAGGCTGCAAATGGCCCATCTATTACCCATCCATCTATGAAAAAAAACAAGAAAAATCTATCTGTTTGATCTCACAAGTTGATCATGGAGTAGAGATGCAACATCAAACTGAACAGCTAAACACCGATGACCCTGAAGAGTGTAGTAGATAAATTAAGTTGTCAGAAACCAAAGACCGCCAACATCATATGTCATAGGGTATGTCCTTCCAGGTGTATAGAAGAAGTGCACTGGCACCACAAATCTCAGCTACTGCTAATCAGTGGATTGCAATGTTCTAATGTGTGAGGCTTGTGGCCCCAAATCATGGTTCCAAAGTCATTTTGTTTCTCCACGTGTTGGAAATGGGCCCGGTTTTATTCCATTTGGACAAAATCCAGGCATTTCACGACACGGTCATCAACTTTCACGTATGTTAATCATTGTTAATCACTAGCCACATGGATCCTCCCCGATTTCTTCCTGAGGTAGACTTCAAACATCTTCAAGCCAAGTGGCTCGTTGGCGGCATTCACTGGAGCGCCAAGGCGTAAAGCCTTTTGCACAGCATCCACATCTCCATTTTCCTGAAAGGATTACCCTCTGGTAATTTAACAGTTTGCTATCATGTACCATTTATAGTTGATTTACCTATTCAAAATGGTGATTTTCAATAGCAAACTGTTAGTTTACCAGAGGGTATTGTGGTTGAATTTCAGAAGATGCTGGGAGCACCGACGCTTCCTGTAATCATCCGAATTCTGAAAATTGATTTGGCCGGCCGCTGGGTCCCCTATTTTCAGGTGCACATTCTTTCAATTGGTCAGCTGCCGAGAAGGTGTCATGTCTGCGAAGTGGAACAGTTTAGAAATGCTGAAAAATGAGAGCAACATCTACCTGTAAATCAATTGCCATGATTTATGTATCTGCACTTAACATTTGATTGATGTAGTTCTTTGGGGAAGTGCCGGACTTGACTGCGTCGTGTCAGCCTTGTGGGAAGTGAGTTGATCCACAATAACTTGCAATTAGCACCTGCACAAACAGTCCTTTGATCATGAAGATAATCATTGTCCTTGTTATACAGCATCATTATCATCGTTCATAGTCATCTTCATGATCAATTTATCCATGTTCATTATATTTCAACACATGTCATATTTCATGCATTATTAATATATTGTCATCGCCGTTCAGAACGTCATCATCCTGATCATTCCTGATCCATGTTCATCATATTTCATCCCATGCCATGAATTTCCAGCCCGGAGATCCGCCGCTTGGAAAAGCTCCAGGCGTTGAAGCGATCGGGTGGAGCCGCAGTCCAACAATTGCAGAAATTCCTGCGACCAGGAGCAGGAATTGAGGTGAAAAACCCTGGCAGTTCTAGGGGATTCATGGGGGATCCTTGGGGATTCATAGGCGGTTCTGAGCGGGGAGTCATGGGGATTGTCAGAAAAATCTATGGGGAAGATAATGAACAGCCTTAACCATCCTCAGAATGTCAATGTGAACTCAGGATAGATGCAACTTGAGACGTTTATTGAAGCAATGGCAACTAGTCCAACAATGCCGTGTCATGAAGTCCCCCAGAATTTCCTGAAGTGTTATTTTTTTCTGATCAAGAACCTGGGCAAGACTCCCAAATTTGAGGAAGACTTGTGACAGTTTTGCGAACCAAGACTGGGTTGTAACTCTATACTCCTATTTGCCACTAGAAGATAGTAGCATGTCTTTCAACACAACCCAGTCGAATCATCGCCGGATGGTTCATCAGTTTGATCATGTTTGATCCATTCGAAAAATAGCACCAACATGCATGCATATTGTTTAATGCAAATTATCACTTGAGAGGGGGAACACGAAAGGTAGGTGATCAAGAAGGGGAAACAAAGCCTCTCTGTGCAAAAATTGGCAATGTGTAAACGCGTGCTGTGTGCACAAGTTTCTGTGTGCAATTTGTGTCTGAGTAAAAACGTCTGTGTGTAAAAAATGCTGTGCGTGAAACCTTGTGCGTAAGACTTCTGTGCAGAGAACTTTCTGTGTAAAAACCATCTGTCTGTAAGAACTGTTGTGCGTATGTTATTTGGTGCGTAAACGCTTCTGTGCGAAAAAAATCTGCTGCGTACTGAGCAAAAAATTCTGCATGCAAAATAATCGGTCTGTAAAAACTTCTGTGTGCAGTCTGTGTGTACAAGTTTCTCTGTGTCAAATGTTTTTTTTGTGTAGAAAAAAACATGGGCAAAAACTGTTTTGTGCAAAGGTTTCTCTGTGGACAAGGTTCTGTGTGTAAAAACGCCTATGTGCCTTTATTTATGCGCGCAAAAGCATCTTCGTACAAAGCATTGCTGTGTAAATACTTCCTTCTTTGCGTAAAAACCTCTGTGTGTAAAGCGTCAGTGTACAAGAAAAAAATGTGCACAAACCTCTCTGTGTAAGAGTCTCTGCGCGGCAAACCTGCTCTGTGTAAAGGCTTCTGTGCGTAACGTCGTCTGTTTGTAGAAACGTATGGGTGCAAAATGCGTCATCACAGCCAAAACGCAAAAAAACAATAAAATCCAAGATCAAATGCTTGATGTCGTTACCGTTGTTGATGATGGCGATGATTCGCGCAGGGCCCCACAAAGCGTCATTTTGGTTGTCTTAAGTCAATTTGTTAAAGCCTTCGCAACAAATTACTTTCTTCGAGTTATCCCCACCAAGTGGCACTTTTTTTCACATATTTTCTGACATGCTCTCTGGCTTTCGCATTTTATCTCTTATATTTTCTGCAATTCTTTCTGGCATTCTATCTGGTATATCTTCGGAAATTCTTTACAGTTGAGGTCCGACAAAATTTGATGTTTTTGTTGTTCCCTCGGACCCTTTGTTACCTCGCACCGTATTATTATGTTTTTCCTACTTTTTCCTCTGTGTTTTGCTGTGTTTTTCCCTTTTTCATTGCGCAAAAAATGCAGGATTTTTTGCGCTGC
>Ga0126342_10018005_pt1 | contig 12153 bp, 6 predicted proteins | sample Cyp1metagenome_FD_92528 | JGI IMG/M metagenome (GOLD analysis project Ga0126342, IMG submission 92528) | Coral microbial communities from Lord Howe Island, Old Settlement Bay, Australia - Cyphastrea 1 metagenome | ecosystem: Host-associated > Invertebrates > Cnidaria > Coral ... | reverse complement strand
TCCATAATGTTCATCTTCTAAAAAGAAGCTGGCAAGAGGCGAAAAAGAAATAAACCAATTATCAGTATTACTCAAATTTGTTTGCTGTCGTTTTGCTTTTGGGTTCTCAGCCCCCCCTTGTTTGCCTAACCATGACATTTCCGGTATCATTTCGGTTGACAACCCCTTGTTTAGCCAGTCCTGTCTTGTTGCTTTCAGGAAAAAGCAATGGTTGAAACGATGATTTTTCGCAATTGAGGTTGCCATAAATTGGAGGGGAACCCCCCTCCAAACAGATAAACTTGTTTGGCAGGGTATCCCATACAATCACAATTTACACATTTCTGTAGCACCTTTTTTGCCTAAGCGATCCCATCCCATGATGTTGGTTCGATCCCATTAAGCCACAATTTCCATACAAATGATCGTGGTGAAATCCCCTTGAATCCCCAAGAAAAGAGTCAGCCATAGGCCCATAGTCAGCCAGATTAACCCGATTGACCCCTTGAATCACTCGGACTTGGGACTCCCCACCTGCGACTTCATTTTGGGTCTTGGTGCGGACCTGACCTGGGGAAGGTGAGGATTAGTGGATGGGATCGGGTTGGAAAATCTCCTTGCAACTGGGGTTATTTCCTACTTGGTAAGAAGAATGAAACACTATAAGTATACAAGGTGGTGCCCCATACTTTGTCAACTTGGTGAACATCATTATTCCACTTTTATGATACCTACTAGATCTTTTCGTTAATGGGTGTTCTAAAGCAACAGACAAAGCGGGAAGGGCACCAGATTGTAGTAAAAAAGGCGATTTAAAGGGTTTCAACCAACAAATTGAAGGTTAATGGAATGTAAGAAAATGTGATCCAACCAAAACCAAACTATGGGATGGAAAGGGCTTCCAAGAATTGAGAAACCTTTATTTCAAAGACCAAAACATGAGGAAAACCATGCCCAAACCATGGTTACTCCTTTCAACCCACAATTTTCGGGGTCGGGTGAAACATTCAGTCAAACATATTCTAGTAACTAATAACAATCAATAACCATCAATAACAAAATAACCATCAATAATCACCATCAATCATCACCAATAAGTCAATAACCACAAGATTCTAGAAGAGGGTGATGTGAACTGACACAATTCTGCTGGCGTCATTGGATTCACCGAAAACTCCCAAATCAGCCTTCCGAACCAGTTCTTCCGAAGGATCCGACATATTCGAAAAAACAATCAACAGTTTGGCGCATAGAAAAAAACATGCACAAAACTAAAATTAAAAAACAAATCCATGGCTCACTGGAAAAATCTATGAAGAAACCATGGAAGATCGTCGAGTTCCTACCTGGCCTACCTGGTCAAGTGAGATGGAATTCATGGCTTTATGGTCTTCCATGGGAAACCTAATATAATGTAAAACAATAGGCATGGATAAATAATCACATACGAGGGAAATGATGGTATAACTTGGTATAACACAATTCAGAATGCAATTTGTACCATCATGTGCCATGGTACTTAGATGGGCCATGGGATTAACTACCTGGTTAGTAACTGGGGATATAACCCTCTATATCCCAATTATAATCCATTTACCAACTAGTTAACTAACTCCATGGCCCATCTAAGCACACCATGTGTCTTTTCTTCGGGGTCACATTCTCGCCAAGGGTGTCAGTAGGGGGCAGGGATGTCTTGAGTAATATTTCTGGATATGTTTTGTTGATTGTGAGGAGCATAATGACAAAGACCAGGAAAGGGATAACTGTCATGGAGATTCAGCGAACTCGGTGACGCCCCCAACAATAGAGATTTCTCGTCAGAGTTTATACCATTACTGTAACCACCAAAAGCCACTAACTTAAGGACTCATTAACCATTTATTTTTGGACATATCACTTGGAGCATGGCCAAATAGCAATGAAACTGTTGATACTCAACACCCACAGTCTCTGGCACTTACGAAGGCCAAGCGACGGTGGTGACCGTAGTCGCGTCGCTGCTGCCCTGCAAGTGTCTTAACAAAGGTAGGTCCACCGTGCTACCTATATATGGTACTTAGATGGGCCATGGAGTTAGTTAACTAGTTAGTTTTTTTTATTTTTTTTTGATATAGAGGGTTATATCCCCAGTTACTAACCATTTAGCTAATCCCATGGCCCATCTAAGTATAGATACAGAATCAATCTAAATGAACAATGGTAAATAATTAATATATCTATGTATATATATATATCCATCCATCAATAAGCGTCAATAACCGCCCAAAACCATCAATAACAAATTACAAACAAAAAACAATAATCATCAATAACCATCAACAACCATCAATATGTCAATAACCATCAATTACCATGAACAACCATCAACAACCAGCAATAAACATCAATAATCATCAACAATCATCAATAACCATCAAGAGCCATCGATAACCATCGATAATCATAAATAACAATCAATAACCATCAACAACCATCAATAACTAACCATCAACCACCATCAATAACCATCAATCGCAATCGATAGTCATCAATAAACATCAAGAACCATCAATAATTAACCATCAATAATCATCGATAATCCCTTCTTCTTATTACTAAACCCCTCATAAATGATAACAACTACTCCAGATTATTTGTTTTGGGAAATTGCAGATAGGTCAATTTGACTTTTAATTGATCCCCATTGGAAAACAATTTAAAAATCAAGGTCCCTTTGAAGAATCTACCCCCCTTAATCATTAAAAAAACTAGTTAGCACAGGGGTGTTTTTTTTTTGGTGGGGGGTCCGTTTGTTCAAATCAAAAATTTCAGTTTTTAAAAAATAAGGTTTTCAATGTGTCTTATATTAGCGGAAAGCTTCGAAATCCAATTTTTCGCAATATTTTAATTAGATTCTAAAAAGGAATTTCATCGGTTTTGAAACCAAAAATTTTAGTTTGTTTTCTTTTTATTGAGGTTTTAAATTGAATATGAGGGGAAAGCTTCGAAATCCAATTTTTGGCAATATTTTAATTGGGATTTAAAAGGGAAATTAATCAGATTGTGAAATCGGAAATTTTATTATTGAGGTTTTTAATTTAAAATTAGGGGAGAGCTTCGAAATCCAATTTTTGGCAATATTTTAATTAGCTTTTAAAAGGGAACTTATATAATGGATTTTGAAATCGAACATTTTAGGTTTTTTTTTAAAGTTTGTAATTTAATGTTAGGATCCAGCTTCTCCCCCGAATATTAAATACCACCTAATAATAAAAACTACCCCTAAGTTTTATTATTGGGGGGGAGGGGGGGACGTTTAATATTAGGGTGAAGGGATTAGTCATCAAAAAAAAACATTAAAAAATCGGGGTTCAGATAAGGGGGGAGGAGTTGTGCAGAGCAATTTCATAGGTACAAAACACAATGCATCCGACCTGCAACTACAAAATTGGCTGCACAGGTGCCCTACAAAATGCAGAGCACAACCTGATTTGATTCAGAAAACATTTCAAGATATGCACTACAAAAAGCTATGCATCTGAAGTTGAAAACTAGCTGAAAATCGGAAATTCAAACATTAAATTTCCCAATCACATTTTGTAGTTGGGTCTATGCCATCCAAAGTTCCGACCAACATACTTTTCAGAAAACATTTTGTAGTTGTCACTGATTGAATTTGATTGGATCAAGTGTTAACCCCATGCAGTTGGTAGATACCATTCTGTACTGGCAGCGGGTTAAAAATATATAATTATAGGTTACGCACTGCCAGCGTCTTCAATTACTGTTTTTAGTTGGGAGCGCCGGTGGAGGATGTGAATATTTGTCCCGTTGCAAACTACAAATTGTTCTTGGTCAAGTCTGGAGGAGCCACAAAATGCAGCTGACATTTTATGGATGTTTCAACTTCCTCAACATATATATACAACTACAAACTGCAAATGATATTTTATGTTGGATGCTTCAACTGACTCAACATATACAACTACAAAATGCAAATGAGGATTTGAAATGAACAAATTCCGAACGATTTCCAAACGCTACGAAATAAATGAAACTACAAAAAGCTTGGCACAAGCGCATTTTTTTGTACAAAACGACCCCTGGCTGGCAATTTGTACTGTAGCCCAAGTCCTTCCCTTTCGGTAGGTGTTATCCAATCCCGGATACTAAAAATCAATCACCATCAATCACCATCATTCACCATCAGAAACCATCAATAGTCACCATCCTATCATCATTTTCGATCTTAAAAAACCACAGCCCGTCTGCCGGGAGCAGCTGCCTTGGAGGACAAAGCGGCAGAGGCTTCCGTGCTCTGAGCACTGGGTTCGCGCAGCACGGCATCCTGCGAGCGGCGAGCGGCTTGCCACGGGGCTGCGCTTTCGGGGGAAGCCCTTGGGAGATGTTGGTAAAGCAATAGGAGCTACCATCCCCAGTCTCGAAATTACCATTTCTGAATGATTTAAAACCATCAATCCATACTTGGTGGTTCATCTCTGTAAGTAGGTTACAAGCCCAGTTACAAGTGGATTAAGCCTACTTATCCCACTTATAACCAGGGATATAACCTAGTTAGTAAGTGGGATGAGCCACCAAGTATGGATTGATAGCTTTAAATCATCTAAAAGGTAATTTCTAGACTGGGGATGGTGGATCCTATAACTTTACTAACATTGAAGGAATGGCCATCTCTTCCTATGCTAATTAGTATATTAGTATGCATTAATATGTATTTTTATGTATAATGAAAGATAATTATATATATGTATGTATACATTCAAGCTGTGTTTTGACCATGGCTCAAACGATGAGGTGCTAAGTTGAAAGGGGATTTTTTAGGCGATTAGAGCTCTGAAGTAATGGTTTTCCATGGGTGAATGCAATCAGATATTTTTCTGGGCCAAATCCATGGATAAAGTTTACATAGGTAAATGCAATGACCTAATGGGCTAAATCAATGGAACAACATAGCCTAAGGCAATTGAAGTAGATCAAGATAGATCACCTAGTTTGATCTATGCCTGGCTTCTTAACCTCGTTACTCAAAACACTAGCTTCATATGATGGCCAGTTTTTGAATGGCTTCCCTTCATCCAGCTCCTTCGAGGTCGGACACAAAAAAACGAAAAAGATACCGAAAGGTATTGAGGAACAATAGCAGCCATTAAGGAATCAATCCCGAATAGGAAGTATGATACACTGATACACCTATCAATAGCACCCAAGTTACATCCCGTATATCAGGTCCTCAAGAGGAAAGATTCTGGATCGATAGGCTTTTTTGAAACATGTCTGCCACCAGGTTTTCTCCCAGCCTCTGAAATGGTCGGCAAGCCTTCCTGGTGTGCTGTCGATGGGGATCAGCATCCCGAGATCAAACTGATCAAACACGGTTTGAATGGTCCATTGATAGCATGGATTTACCGCTATAAAATGGTGAAACTCACCTTGTTTGAAGGGATGTTGCCTAGATGGTTCCTTCCACGTTGGATCAGTTTTTCAGGACTTTCGAGGGGTCGACTAGCCACCACTCCCAAATAATATGTGGCCAAAGAAAAGTGATTCTGAATAAGGCAGAAGCAGCACAAAAATGGAGATCTAGTCAACAAGAAGTGATGAAGATAACGATATGTTTTCAACCTCGATACCCTCGACCTGGTCTCTTTTTTTCTGTGTTTTCGATACGCAGCGTGGGAATACCCATAATCAAAAACAAAGAAAGACACAACTGAGGTTGGGGGTTTATATACCTCTGGATAGCTGTGGCACATCACCATTTCTTGGCAAATCATCGATGAAATGGATCCAAATGGGCCATCAAGTCACCATAGCTATGTTACCCTCTGGTAAACATACAAAAAGCTATTGAACATGGCCATTTATAGTGAAATTTCCCATTAAAAATGGTGAGTTTCCATAGTTATGTAAACGTTTACCATTATGTGAAATCACCGGATGATGACCCATCCCTGGATCTTTTCCCAAAAGCACCCCCAAAAGCAGACGGCCTTGCCGAAAGTCATGGCACCACAATCTATATCTGTCACCTGGCAGGAATGGATCAACAGCATAAAGGGCATAGGAATGTTAGCCAACAAAAAATATCAATCATGGGGATTTGGCATGATTTGGCCAACAAGAAGGTGGTTACCGGGACGTAATCATCAAACAAACACGTGGATTTAAGCATCAAAATTCGGAATTTCAGAAATTGCATGCCATCCGCTTGTACTGCCCGATAGGTGTTCCCATATTAGATAGGTTTACAGCCCCAATAATTCAGCCGCTTAGTGGCAGTATAACTCTAATCCCAACTCTCAACCATTTCAGGATGAATCGTGATCTTTGGTCATCTTTCTAGCTCTTTCTGTCCCCATTTTCGACTTTTTTTCTAGTTCGTTAACATCCATAAACCGCAGCATAGAACCACAATGAACCCATTTTAAGGGAAACCTCCAGGAACCTCTCTCACCTGCACTGGAGCTTCCAGATCAGGAATGGCGCTCACCTGAAGCCAATGTCACTATCCCAATGATTGAAATCAAAAAAACATGTGGAAAAAAACTATAAAAGGAATTATGTTTTTTTTGCTTCGGGTTGTTCGGGTATATTATATGTTGGTTGATAATTCCATCTATATTATAGTTATATTCACCACATGGTGTTCCTGAAAATTGCTATCTCCCCGCGCTTTTGCATACCCTAAAGACACACATCCATATCAGCAGCTGTCATTGAGATTCCTGAAATCTTATGTGGGTTTTAGGACGACTCCCATATGGGATAATGGAAAAATGGTATCTTGACCCACACCTGGTCCAGCAAACACCACATATCACTTAGGTACCCGAAATTACGCTTTTCTTCCTATTGTTTGTTCAGTCAGCTCTAAAAGAAAAAGGTATCACAATCTAAAGCAGAAGCATTCCCGTTTCGCATTACGTTTTCGGAGCCAAGAGGGAGACGTAGCGTGTTTCGCCATGGGTGTTTTGTTGGGGAATTGTTGCAGCAAAACATGTGGCTTGGATAGTGGGGATATACTGGGGGTGGGCTCTATTGATGAAACATGGCACTGGAAAGAAACAAACAAGATGTGAATTGCAATTGGTCGGAACATGTGCTTTGCAGCAGTCTATACATGATATAAGTTGGGACTTGTTCGTTGCATAATCAATGAAACCATCATCCCTCAATCACAATAAACAGACGCAGCGAACAAACATCCAGTTTTTTTTCTCTCCGGTGACATGGCAATGGAAAATCCACCAATGATAGATCTGGGTAAATTATAATATTTCACTAACCTGAATCTTGCGGCCATTTGGGGATGATTTCCCTAAAATAAACCATGATTCCAGGGTTCGGGAGACCAGTGAGGTCGTGATCAAATTTACCCAGATAAATAAATAAATATATATATATATATATGTATATATACATATTTCTGAGTCTAGTATAAACTTACATGGTAACATGGCAATGGAAAATCCACCAATGATAGATGAATTTCCCTTTCAGCCTCTATTTGCGTACCAGGGATTTCCCAGCCAGCCACGTGCTTCACATGATCCTACCGAGGCTACGTCCATGTCACATCATTTCACCGTGCCGAACTGGACCCCTGGAGATTTTTCCCCTGGGGCCGACTCGAAAAAAACGAACTGGAGATTACCCGGCCTGGTAAACGTTTACATAACGAATTGGAAAATCCATGAAAATCCACCCATGCTGGCCCATGCTATTTAGCTGGGGAAATCAACTATTTCGACTGGGCCATTTTCAATAGCAAACTGTTTGTTTACCAGAGATTAATGGCTGGTTGGTGGTTTCAACCCCTCTGAAAAATATGAAAGTCAGTTGGGATGATTATTCCCAATCTATGGAAAGTCATAAAAGTCATGTTCCAAACCACCAACCATACGGAGATTGAGATGGGGAGTAACCCCAAAAATCTGCCGCCCTTGCTCTGCCAGGATCTGCCGGGCCTCTGGCAGCCCGAGCAGCTCCCGGCCGCGCTGGGCCATCAGAAGAAGCTGCTCCACTTCGCGCAGAGTCCAGACCTGAAATGCCAAGGAAGGCCATGGAATCCCTGGTTTTCACATCAAAATGGCTGGAATTTTCATGAAATTATGGATGTGAATAAGCCCCCAACATACTGTATGTTTTTTCCGAACATCTTAAAACCGTCTTTTGGCGTTTCCACCTTTTATCTACTAGGCAAAATCATCTGAAGATTGAAATATTTGAAATTGTGATTTTCTTTTTGCACAGCTGAACTGGAAAGAAATTGAAATGATGCTTCTTTCAACATGCAGTTGTACCACCGAAGCTGTATGGTCCAAGCCAAATTGGAAAATCACAACTAATTTGGGGGCGAAGCAACAGCTAATTGGATCTAATTTGTGTTTCAGCCAAAGAAATTAGAGAATTTCAATCCTATAGTTTCCTGTTTCTACAAATGAGTGGTTCAATCCCATGATTGGTACCCATAGAAATCCTGAAACCACGGATTGAAAAATCTGAAGACTTTCCATCCGTTCCCGTTCCCTGTATTCACTGGCGATTTCAGTTGTTTCAGAGTCCTACAATAATCATGGCCAATCTTAGATACCCTGCAGCAAATTAACAAACAAATTACAGTTGTGGCCATTTGTCAGTTATAACTGGTTATAAGTGGGATTATACATTCTATAAATGGGGTTATAAGTACTTATAATTGGTAAAGGGCTATAACTGTAGCTGGTGAATAGATAATCCCATCGACACCCAAAACTAAAGGATTAAACTACCCATCTAAGATTGACCTAGAAAAAATGGCACCTGCTAATTTTTCAGGTACAGTGTCTACCTGGGTTGCAGGAGATGGTTTGGCAGCTGCCATCTATTGATTGTGGTAGTTCTTCCTCTAATATCAGCAAGGGATTATGACTATATAATCTTAACAATTTGAATATATTTTAATAGTATTAGATACAATCCAAAAAATAAACCTAATTTTATAGAGTATTAAACTCTCCAACCAAGGTTTACCATGGTCCTGAGAAGTCTTGGCGACTCTTTGAGCGGTTGATTCCTCATTTCCAGATTTTTTGACACGTTTCAACCTGTTTGCCGGTTATTTTCCCCCCGTTTTGAAACATGTGTTTTCAACTGTTTGAATTTGAAACCATCAAATGTCCAGATTTCGCCAACATTCTCAGACAACACCACTGTTGAACTAAAATCTCATCAAAATCACATGTTTTGCAGAACCAATCCTCTTTTTGGGGGGGCAAAAAACCCGTTTGCAGCAGCTTCAAATCGTAACAGTTTTCAATGCCCATGGCCATCTCAATAGGAAACTGGATTCATCAGCAAATTGGGGTGGATCCACTTAGATGGGCCATGGAGTTAGTTATATAACTAATTAGTAGCCATGGATTACTTCATTGGGATATAATTAGGGGGTAACATATCCCCAGTTACTAACCATAAATCGCGTTTTTCCCACCCATCTAAGTACCAATATTTGGGATTATAATATAATGAATTATATTTGGTCAAGATTTTGATAATGGATTTTTTCATGATTAACTGTACCAATATATGTTATATCCCCAGTTACCATAAATCGCGTTTTTCCCATGGCCCATCTAAGCATGGGTGTCCCATGAATTTTCCGTAGCAAAATCACCAAACCTGGTGGACCTGGCCCAGATTTCGCCGGTGGCCGGGGTCCGGACGTCCCGCGTCAAGCGCACGGGACCGCCGCCCAGCTCGCCCTCCACCTTGGCGCCCAGGAAGACGCCGGCCACCAAAGGTGAAGAACCTTTGTGCGATCCGCTTGGATGGCTATTGGATGGGTAAGGTTAAGCAATTCATGGGTTTTAGTAATTAATTCACGGAATGGAATATAGGGAATATGATAAAGGATAATACAAGAATAAAAACGAATTGGTGGTATTTTTTCTGGATATATGTGGATTAATTATTGATAATTATCATAATTATGATAATTAGTCATTCAATCATGCACTGGCAATGGTGATAAAATATTGAAACATAGATTTTGATACAAACAATATAAAGATTCCTTTTACCAATATATCCAAATGTTTGTTAAGAAAATCAGATATATGTTGATTAATGGACATATTATGGATTATTTTGGATATATATATATATATATTTTTTGAATTATGATGATTGATTAATTCAATTGATATATGGATGTGTTTCCGACCCAAATGACTATTTTTATTTTTACATTTTAACATCAAACGGTTAACAATAGTATGAAGTGCTAATCAACATTTTTACATATTTTTACCTCGGGTGAACTAAGCTACTTAGTAAGTAGGATAATCCATCAAGTACGGTTAGCAGGTGTTAAGCTTACGGATGTAATAATGGTTGCAATACAGATTATAAGAATAGGCAAATGGGCACTCGTGAGTTTGTATCTATCTTTACTGTAATGTTTGATCATTGGCACAATAACGACAATAACTGCAATGATGACAACAGGTATCAATGGGAATAATGGGGTGAAAAATGCTGGGTGTATTCTATATGAATTGAATCAGAGAATAAATTGGTAATACCATGGTGCAAGAGCATCATGGTATTCCCATATTGTTGATGATGGTTTTGGTAATGGCAAAAACCTTAGATTCGTAGCACTTGGCATTTAGCAATGGCATACGAATGCAGATGGGTTCCAAAAGGTATGTAATAGTATTGATGGGCAGTGGTGAATCACGTCTCTTACAGCCACAATTGAAATTATCATAGCCATCGGAAATTAAACGTGGTTGTTTGTGGGCATTAGACAAATGTTTCCAACAACATGTGTATATATATATGAATATATTCAGTATTATTCAATTATACATATACGCATCCATATCACATATTCATACATATAAAGTGATCATCCGCCACCAAAGTAAACCCCACACGAGTACCACATTAAAAGAAACTGCTATATATTAATTTTTTTTGCCTGGGTATTCGTCCGAAATTGACAAGTGATTCTCCACATTTTGCTTCGAACAGGGTTTTTTTCCCCCCAAATCAGGCATTGGCGCAAATGCCACTGCAACACCCACTTCAACAATGGTTTCTCCTCAATTTTCCATATTTTTCCCAAATTTGACGTGTCATAATTTGTGGTCTACATCTCCATCCACCCACCAGCCCTCGGATTTGCTTCGTTTGCCCAAGCGGCTGGAGGCGCAACAGGAGCGCCAGCAGGTGCCAACACAAGCCTTTGAGGCATCGCAGCAGCTGGGCAGCTCCATAGACACCTCCGTGAAGTCAGGGCAACACAACACTTCGGGAATGCCTGTACTAAAATACATGCTAAATGCGACTTGTCTATATACGTTTCTATCTTTTTGGAGATTCTATGTATGTACATACCATATAAACCCTATACACCATCAAAGTACAAAACTAATGTACTAAACTATACTGTATGTACTATTTGTATACACTATTAATAAACCATATTCAAATATAATCACTATCAAAATACACATACCAGGGGCCTTGGGTTTGGCTGTCCCAAAGCCTCACTTTTGGAAGCTTGGCTGCGGCGTTTGGAGCTTGTTTCTTGAGACTTCAGAAAGCAACGTTAGTCAGTACCAGCAGCAGGTCCGCGGATGTGCTTGAGGACTATGGTATTTGGCTGTCGCGAAGCCTGCCCTTTGGAAGCTCTGCTGCTACCTATATGAAGGGAAAGGTATGTCCGGAGTATAGTACAACACGGTGAACTGAACCAAAACCAAACCGAAATTCTCCAATCTCTTTCGAACTGCCAGACCCCTGGGCGGCAGGGGGTGGTAGCCCTTTACAAGTTGTATATGGGTTTTCCTAAAATAAAGGTACCCCAAAATGGATGGCTATAATGGAACATCCATCGGTAAATGGATGATTGGGGGTACCCCTATTTTAGGAAACCACCATATGTATACAATATAGCGATTCATACTATCGAAGTTTCGCGAAACTTTCGCGAGGGTTCCCAAAATAACATGAACAACTTTCAGATTGATTACCATATAGTGTATATACGCATTATTATATAATGTTAGCTCCTGATTAGTAGCTAGGGTCGCTATTGTGGCAATTTTTCCAAATTATTCTGAAACTCATGTATTGTTTGGAGGGTTCGCTTTTGTGGCAAAACAAAATTGGGAGAGCACT
>Ga0126342_10018004_pt1 | contig 12154 bp, 10 predicted proteins | sample Cyp1metagenome_FD_92528 | JGI IMG/M metagenome (GOLD analysis project Ga0126342, IMG submission 92528) | Coral microbial communities from Lord Howe Island, Old Settlement Bay, Australia - Cyphastrea 1 metagenome | ecosystem: Host-associated > Invertebrates > Cnidaria > Coral ... | reverse complement strand
TTTTCGGGTTTTCACCTTTCAGGAGAAGCCTAGAACTGAAAAACTGAAAAACTGAATTCCACAAGAGAAGAATGGACCCCAGACTTCTCCTATGGAATTCAGTTTTTCAGTTTTTCAGTTTTTCTGTTTTCCCACTGTTCGTGCCTCAAATTTAATCGCAACAAAATCGGTGCCAAAATATATAAAATTCACTGTAAATACCAGTAAAATTAAAGTCTGCATAGGTTTTTTTTTGGGGCGGTACCATATATATATATATACATAATTATATAATACATCTATATTACCTGGAAAAGTCTGGAAAAGTCTGGAAAGTCTGAAAAGGATTGGAGAAAAGCATAAACGTTGATCTTGGGAAATAATTTTGGGACATGTTGAACAAAAACTTCGAAAAATGTCGGAACATGTCGGAACAAAGACGTGGGAGAAGTTGCAAGTGTAGTAACTATTGAAAAGGGGGTGGTAAAATTGACAGACATGTGGAACTTTGAACACAAACATGGATTTATTTATATAGAGTTGAACTTTAAAAAAGTTTCAAATTTGGTACTCCAACAAGGACATCTAAGTTGCAGGAAGTCTTCCCACCAAACACCGGAGAAGACCAGAGATTTCAAACGTCGTCCAAGGCTCCTTGTATCCCTCCATGCCAGGATCCACACAGCTGGTGCTTGGTGGAAGATGATGCCCCCTAAAGTAAGATTGGGGTTTGATCAGGTTGAATTAATGGGATATAATATGGGATATAGGAGTTACTGGGATTTTTTTGATGTTAGATGATAAACTTCTTCATCCAGAGTGATTTGGAAATGGGAATCGCCAGTTGCCATGTGATTTCTGGCCCTCCCAAAAATCAGGACTGGCCGAGTGGCCGAGTGCCAGTTTGCACATGTTGCATCCCTTAAGAATACATCCCATGAAAATCATCCCAATGCACATCTCATTCATCACCAATGGTTTTCTGAAAATCCCTGGGGCTTTCTGAGACAAGTCATGTGGGATCCATCCCCAGGTTGGGCTTCGACTACCCTCTGGTAATGACTAACAGTTTGCTATAGCTATTGAAAATGGCCATTGACATAGTGAGTTTTCCCATTAAAAACGCATGGTGATTTTCCATAGCTTTTTGTATGACCAGGCCGGGTAGTCATGGTCATCAGTGCCACATTGGACCAAAACATCAACGGCATCAACGGTCGCTGCTCAAAATCCCCTGATTTCGAAGCTCCGATCAAGCCACAAATTGGGCTATCTCCATCACCACAAAAAAATGGGAAGAAACTATGGGAAAATCTATATATCTATGGGAACAATCTATATATATATATATATATCTATAAATCTATATCCCATAGTATCTACATACCCTCTGGTAATGACTAACATAGCTATGGAAAATCACCATGCTATTAATGGGAAAACTCACTATGTCAATGGCCATTTTCAATAGCTATAGCAAACTGTTAGTCATTACCAGAGGGTATACCTATGTATCACCGTAAATCTATGGGAAAACTCCATCTGTACCACAAAAACAAAACGGAACTCGGGCAAGGCTTTGGTGCGAACATCAGCGATGTAACCAAACTGCCTAGTTTTGTACGCCGGGGACACTCCAACTCTGCCATGACATGGGGAAAATGCTCGCTTTGAAGCCATGGGATTTCATAGATTTGGGTCGCCGGGTCGCCGGTCCAGTTGTAAATCTTGGACTGTTGCACCAAAGTGTTCAAGAAACAACATTGATACATAATGAATCATAATGATACCCGAGGGGACCTTCAAACATGGTTCACTGAAAAATCTCCATTTTCAATAGAAATGTGAATGATATGAAATGGAAACTGAAATTGTTTTTTTCCATGTATGATGATCTTCCTATCGCAGATGATGCAGCCACCTTTGATTTCCAGCCCCAAGCAGTTGCCATCCTTGTCTGTTTGTAGGTAGCCTCCATAGGCTGGGTTCATCCTCAGTGCCACAGTGTACTGTGAAAACGGTGTTCACGTTTCATCTCCCATTTTCGATCCCGCAGTGCGGAAAAATTCTTCGGAACCTTGGTTTCGAAACAAAAAAACGTTGGGTACAATGAAGTGGTTCTTAAAGAATAACTCGGTGTTCCGAAATCAAATTTTGAAGATAATTTGAAGGCCAAAATCCTGCCCCAAAGCAAGATCTAAGATATCATAACATATCCATAGATATCTGCAATATCCCAGTTCGTTCGTTTCCATGGGAACCCCTGGTGTTACCTGGGAAACCCGAACTGAAGCACCTGCCTGAGAAATAGAGCTCCAGGGTCTGGGTCCTGGATAGTGCTTAAAATCTCCAAAAACGAGACCTACCGCATGCTATGTGATGCTTCATGTCCATCCACCACAAAAAAATGCAAGTTCTAGAAGAGTTTTCTGAAAATGAGGTTTACACCCTCCCTGTATGGAAATGTTTCATCCCGAAGATTGGCTGTTCAAACTCAAAAGAACCCAAAAAACACAACTCAAAATTCATGGAATTCATGGGGAGAACTCGAAAATCCCAAGGTTTTTCCCCTCATCTTCCATTCCTCAAGCGTTTCATCGGGCCGCCTTCACCGTATTCATCAGCCATCTCTCCAGTTCCGCCTTCTCAGGCCAGGACCTGGTTGATCATGTCACCATATGGTGATAGTTCATGGGATCTAAACATAGTTAGTCGGATATATAACGATATGTTAATATACATATAATTCAATATGTGGGATTTTTTTTAGTAATGGGATTTTTCATATATGGGATATAACAATTAATTCACCGTTAACCATTTTCAACCATAATATTATTAGTTGTAATTCACCATTAGTAACCATAATTAACCATTAACCACTCACCACCCCAAGGTTGGTCTCGAAATCCCTAGAGTTCACATAAAGAAAGTGAGTGAATCGGAGTTTCCCACCGTTGTTTCTCTTTTCATTGGTGGAAATCCGGTATCCGCAATGTTTGGGACAACCCCCTGGTATGTGATATCTGATATCTGATATGTGATATGTGACATGTGATATGCGATATCTCATGTATGTAGGTAGGTAGGTATGTATATATATATATATGTATATACATATATATACGTGTATGTGTATACATATATATATATATATATACATGTGATAGGTGATACGCGAATACGTGATATGTGATATATATATAATATAGCATTATATGTGAGGGATGATATGCGAAACCTGATATGTAAGACACGTGATATGTGGTGTGTGGTTGTGATATGTGCTATGTGTTATGCGCTATATATGTTGTGTGTTATCTGATATGTGTTATGTGATACGTGATATGTGATCTGATATTCGATGATTCAGCAAAACAAATACAAATCCCATCAACCAATATTTCACCACCATTTTAAAAATTGATTAAAAAAACTAATTAGGATTTGGGCAACATATTTCAACGCGTGGAAGTCAAGGCATCATGGGAAAATTGCACATGTATATAGTGTATTCATATATATATATAGACACACACGTACTTGTTTTGTTTTTTTGTGTCTTAAATGTTTTTTGAACACGAAAACCCAATCTGCAATGTTGGCCGTTTTGGAACCAAAAAAAACTAAAACAGATTGAACCAATCTATATTGATGTGTTTAACTGTTTAACTATTTAAAAAATAAAATAAAAATAAAAATTCCAGCAATAATCCAAGTTTTTTTGTAATATTCAATTTATGGAAGAAATGGCAACTGGACATGCGTTTTCCGCGATTTTCTTGGAACATCGTTTTTCATGCCATGACAACTCAATGGGTTGATGTTTTTCTGAGATCGCCAACTCAACATCAGCAGACATTCGAAGTGATGCAGAGGCAGTGAAACATTCGAAACTGTTGAGCCCGACATTGCAAGAACAAAAAACACATGTTGAGCCCGCATCCAACCGGCACTTCAAAATTCAAATGTCCTTAGCCGGAACTGTTCAGGGTTCGTTGGATTCCAAATTCAAATTACTCAAGGTCGAACAAACCACAAACATTAAGTGTTTGCGACTGTTTGCGAGACATTTTCCCGACAAACCATATGTTTGTAATTGTCCATTTTTCCACATGTTTGGTCAAACACGCAAATTCCATAATGCAACACACAACCCTTCTACATTCTACATGTTAGTTCAAAACAACGAACAATATGCAATTTCTGTTGGTTCGTTTCGATATGTAGACTGCAGTGGCAATGTTGAACGATGTTTTGTTCACAAATCGTACTAACAAACCCAGAAGACACGGGAATGGCCCCCGTGGAAAAATCCCCTCCGAACAACACTGTCTGGTCTCATGCGTTGGCCACATGAGTTGCAAGCAATTGCAAGAGCACTTTTTTGTCAAGTGGGACACGGCTGTCTGCACAGGCTGAGGGTTTGGCCTGTGAAAGTATCCTGTGAAAGTATCCAAAACGGGTGGTAGAGGGTGGGCGCTTTTGGATTAATTTCACGGCGCACCCACCGCTCCCTCCCTTGATTCAAATGTCTCGGAAGGACTTCCATGTGACCCGAAATTGAGATTTCTAAACACAATCGTCAAAACAACTTGAAGATTAGGATCTGCTACGTCGTCTGGTCTCATGCGTTGGCCACATGAGTTGCAAGCAATTGCAAGAGCACCTTTTTGTCAAGTGGGACACGGCTGTCTGCACTCCCCACTTCTTTCAGCCTGTCCCAGTTGCAAGGCCTTGAACAAGTTGTCAAACCAGATCACTGCAGCTGATTCGTCCAGTGAGGGATAGTCTGATATATTTGCTTCAGTTGGTACTCTTGCAAACCACGTAGGCAAATTTTGCTCAGCTTCACGCAGCAAGTGGTATTCCATTAACAGTGTAGCGGAACGACTGAGGCACGTTCCTCTGATCAGTGAAAACCGAGCTCCATCGTTGTCACCAAAACAAACTTGCAAGCCAGTGTTGATGGAGGATGCCCAAAAGTCAAGGGCTAGGACGCTTGCAAGAAGTTCAAGCTCATAAATGATGGTCTGTTTTTCCATTGCGCCAAAAATTGCACATTGTTCTGTAACCAGCGGTACGCCAAACCAACCTAAGCAAGCACCCTTGCAGTCAAAGAGTGCGGCACCCAACCCGCCAGGTTTTGTTTCGGGCTCGTAGGCCGCATCAGTGTAAATGAACCATTCGGCCAAAGGCTTCGCAGATACCACTCGGGGCTTTCCAGTGTCCAAGCGGTGCAGCATCATGTTCAAGGCAAGGGTCAACTCTCGCTGAAGCTTTGGCGAGCGACCATAAGCGTGCTCTGACAATTGTTTAAGAACCAGTGAACCCAAACGTCCTTGTAAAAAGGAATCTGCAAAGCCCAAACGCCCTCGTAGCATCAATGCTTCGTTCTTTCCAAGAGTGCCAGCTTGCAATGTAGAGACCACCAAGGCCTTCAGATCCTGTACGCGCTGCTCAGTGTTTTTGATAGCCAGATGCGTTCCCCCGAGCCGGGGAGGTCAAACTCCACTCCCAGCGCTTTGCAAACCTTGTCAAACATTGTGCTCTTTTTCTGCAAGCGGGAGCGGACTTTTCTTGAGCACCAAAAGCCTGACGATATGGTCATGCAATTCACATGCCACTGAGGTGAAAACTTGCTACACTTCTCATCATGATTTGTGCTGTGTCATCCATGAGTGCTGCCACAAATTGTACGCACTCCTCCTCAGCATCAGGACGTTTCAACTCCTGCTGCTGTCACTCATTTTCCTTTCAGCCAATCTCCAGCACTCATAGCTGAATCTTCACTTCCAGAAAAATTTTGTTTCAACGCTCACGGTTTCTGAGCTTTGCGTCAAACCTGCCATAGAGTAGGGGTGCCTGCAATCTGTTTGCCTTTGCATTTTCTGCCAGTCGTAGGAAAAGGTCTGCTGATCTTTCTTTGTACTCATTCACCAGACTTTCATCAATTCCACCACGCACTGCAGTAAGCATGGCCAGAATGAGAGATTGCATCTGCGCCGCATCTCTCCAATCTCCACGCTGAATTGCAAAGGCATGTTGCTCCTTCACATCCTCTATCAACTGCGTCATAGGTGGAGGTTGTTGCTCTCCACTTTCATCCATTTCATCGTCGTCTGAAGTCTCTGGTTCACCTTGTTCACCATCATTTTCCACATTGGAATCTGCACCATGAGAAATTGGCATGTCAGTTGTTTCTGCATGTTCAGCTCTGGCACGTTGCCTGACCAAACGTAGATATTGTTCTGATCCCATAGCTCCATGAGCTACCAAGTTTGCACGTTCATGCATGGCCAAACTTGTAAACTGGTCAGTTGTAAGGCCAAAGCCAAAACGCAAAAATCCACCGCTCTCAACCAAACCATAATGCAAGCCACAAACATAGTCATGCAGCATTGAGTGTTCATTGTTCTGTTCCACCAAGCGTCCATCATGCATCATCAATCGATTGTGCAGCTCATTGATCCTTGTTTCCTGCTGGGCTATGTACCCATCTTCATCTGCCACTTGATTCCAGCAATGGAAGAGATCTTGTTGCATCTGTTTCACAACTGCCTCTTGCTCACTCAAACGCTTGTTGAATCTCTTCCAAAAAAAGTAAAATGCCACCGCAAGAATCACCACAAGAAAGCACAACAAGCAAATTGTAAGCCAAAGACCAGAACTGTTGTTGTCACGCTCAACCGCCTTGATGTCCTTTGGACACATGTTCACAACCTTTGCTTCCGCCGCCAAAGACTCAAGGCTTTGCACTCTAAGAATCAGACTGATCCTTTTGATGGCTTTGCCAAGTTTGCTCAAAGCCTTTCGATTTTCATCTTGTTCTGCAGCAGCATGATACTCCTCCTGGCCGATGGGTTCTGCTGTAACTGGATCAACTGCACCAATGCCGCAAAGGAGAGATTGAGCCTGGACTTGCTAAGATTCTTTGTTCCCACATCACTGAAATTCCAGAAAGTTGGAACCTGGGAAACTTGGATCTCACCCAAACGCACCAAATCCTGAAGCCACAACAGCTTTGCAGAGAGGTGGCGTATGCGGCCCACCCCCTGCTTGGAGATCAGTTGACGCGCTGCAGAGTTGTCTGTAAACTGATGGTGCTCGATTTGAACTTGTAGGAGAAATTCCAAACAGTTTTTCACAAATATTGCATCGCATGTCCCAGAAATCATACTGTGGAGTTCAGATTCTGCTGAGCTGAGTGAAATGACACGCTGGGACCTGCTGCTTGCAAAAACAAAGCACCCGTTGACAAACAACACTGAGCAACTTGTACTTCTTCGACTTGATTTGTTTCCACACCAATCTGCGTCTGTGAATCCTTCAAGCAACCAAAAAGCCTCGGTGCCTTTCTTCCACTTTCCTGCTCCATGCTCAGGCCAGTCAAGTTTGATCCCTATGTCTCATGAGCTTTTGAGGTATCCAATGAACTTGCGCAAACGCTGAACTGAACACAAAGTTGGAGCAGCCATGAAAGAGGACAATTCCTTGACGCTGTACATGATGTCTACCCTGTCACGTGACAAGTACAGAAGGAGACCAATGATGCGTCTGTAGTTCTTTGCATCCTTTGGACCCAACAACTGTGAACTGTCATTCTGTTGAACTGCTCCATCACATGGAATCTTTTGTAAACGCGCATGCCCAAAAAACTGTTCAAAGCTTTCCACCACCTTGGAAACTGTGGTTCCTGGCACAATCACAAGTCCATCGCTGACCCTGATCAAACGGCGTTTCAAAAAGCTGATTTCTGTTCCTGGTTCACCAAGTTCACTGAAGCTCACATTGAATTTCTGTTTCATCAAAGGAAGAAACACCTGAGACCAGTACTGACATCGACCTGTGAATAAAAGATCATCCACATGCAGCATGAACACATTTTCCTGACAACGTGCAAGACAGGGCTGAACTGCGTTCCACTCAAATCCCAATGCTGAAGTTGCATATTGGCGGAAATGCCAATACCAGGCCTTTGCTCCCATTCTCTGTCCAGGGAGGTTTCTCAAAACCACATATTCAACTCCATCTAAAACCACCGCAACAACATGTTCTTGAGGTGCCTGCAAAAAGGCATCTTTGATGTCAAGTGCAGCAAGAATCACACCATATTGTTCATCATCCAAACCACTCATTTCAAGCTGTCTCAACGCTTGCAAGAAAATGATTGGAATGAGATTGGAGGTGTGACATCCAGTGGTTGGTGAGTAAACATCATCACGTTTTGTTACCGCAAACTCTCGAGCCACAAACCTGCTGCGTCTCATCCAGCGTTTGACGCTGGTCACCTTGGCACTTCCATCCATCTGCTGTTCACCTTTCACTTCATAGGACTTGAGGCGCCAGTCATACACAAAACGTGTTGTCAGAGAACCTTCAACCATGCCATCAAAGTCACAACGCTTTTGCAACACTCCCATACCAAGCAAACGTGAAATCTCAACCTGATCGCAAGCTTGTCAATCCAAGGGTCTGGAGGACCTGGAGGAGCATCGATGGGAGCATCTGACCACAGCTGTTCTGGCACGTCTGAAAATCATCATGCCATATGTCATCATCCTGAAAACCATCATCTGCAAATTCAATGCTGGGGTCATGTTCATAGCTATCCATCGTATGAAACTCCTTTTCACCAATCTTCACAACACGGATCATTTTCTCATGAGATTCACGCAACATTCCAATTTTCAACTTCTTTTGAACTTCAACTTTTGCCTTCTTTGATTCATGGCTTTCATCTCCACCTTCATCATGCGCACGGCTTGTAGGTGAAGCACGAGGGCTTGCAGGCACAGGAGGTGCAATCACTGGAGGAGTCATGGGCACATGCTGTGCATCCTCTTCTGCCAACTCACGTTCCATCTCAACCAGAAAGCTCATGTCAATCTCATCATCTTGCAAATCAACTGGGACGTGAGGCAACCCAGCTGAGGAAGCAGGAACAGCAGCTGTTGGTGCTGCAGTTGGACCAGAGGCTTCTGCTGACTGATGCAAAGCTTGTCCACGCCCACGCTGAAGCATTGGATCTTCCTTGCCCATTGCACTGGTTTCAGTTTCTTCTTTCTTTTCCTCATCAGCCTTTCGTCTGACTGCTTCTCCATCTGCATCGTAAAGCATTGAAGGAAGAACTGGCCCAACAGGTGGTTGAGCTGACTCATGAGATGGGCTCAACTGTCTTTTTGGTTGGAATGATTCTTCCTCCAAATCCAGCCTTGAACTGCCATGTTGGGGCGTTGAAGTGGATGTAGTATCCCAGATGGGACTTCCAATCAAATTGGATTCTTCTCACGCTTTTCGTCAACATCACACCACTTCCTGTAAACACCACAAACGTGTCTTGACTTTCGGTCTTTCCAAGCATGATCACGCGCTGCCATTTTGCAGTGCCTTTCTGAGCCACATTGACATAGGCAAAAATCGGTTCACCAAAAGAAGCAAGCTTTCCCTTGTAGGGCTTTGAGTAAACAAGCTCATATGGCGTGGTGCCATGTGTCACAGCAAACCGATTCAACAGCCAACTTGCATGCCTCATTGCCCAAGACCAAATGCTGTTGTTTGTGCTAAGCTCCATGGAGATTTTCTCTTGTAGCTGAAACATCAAGGAACCTGCAAGGCTACGTACTCTCCCAATTGTATTCTCACACAAGCTATTGCCATGAGAGTAGGCCGCTGGTGTCTTTGCATGGGTTGAAAGTCCTTGTGCAAGACGGGCTTTCACAGCTCTTGCTTGGACCTGTCTAATGCTGGGCTCATTGTCACGTCACATAAGTAGCAAACCTCTCCATGACCAAGAACTGCAAGATTTCACGCACCATCAAGTCAAACTGTGATTTTGCCTTCACTGGTACGCACCCAGTGTAATTGGTCTGGGAATCAACCATGATTAACGCAATCACCTGGTCTGTGTTCTGAACTGCACCATCAGCAGCTAATGCACGTGTGTATGCAAAATCAAAGCTCACTGTAGGAATCTCACCACGTTTCACAGAACCATCTCTAGCTTGTCTATCTTGTCGACTTCTGTGGGCAACGCAAGCTGCACACCAGTCCTTGTAGGGCACGTGAGTGAGATTGTGAAGCTGCTGCTCCTCCTCTGTTGGAGGCTCTGCTAGGCGCTGCGGTCTTGGAAGGCGTTGTTGAGATGCTTCTGCCTCTCTAGCTGCAGCTAGTGCTGTCTGCAGTTCAAGCTTCTTCTGAAAATCCCACAAACGTTGAAAACATCTTGACTTGCCACCAGAAGATGAAAGATGGTAAAAGGAGCAAGCTTCATGCATTGTTGCAAGTGCTGTATCTCGAAAAATCTCAACACCATTCACTGAAAGATGATCATTCCTCTCAGGAGCAAGAACTGGCTGTCCCTGAATTTCCATTCCAACTGCATCTTCCTGTTGACCATCAATTTCAACTCCAACAATTGCATCTTCATCTTCTGGGGCCAACGGCGCTGCAACATCGAGGTCAACTGCATGAGCCTGCGGCATCAAAGGTTCCTCACCTTCATTCAGCAAACGAAATCCAATGGTCTCTGGTGGACATTCAGCGTCTGTGATGATTGTAAGCACATATCTGTCACTGCCGTTGAAGCCATGAAATTCAGATGACAAATCAATCAGAGTTTCCATTGGCTCACAGAGTTCCATCACAAGCCACTGACCACCATCTCTGACCAGCGTTGTTCGATACTTTGAACCTGCCATTGATGGGCATACCACCGTGGGATCCTGAAAACAGTTTGCAAAGTGCTTGCCACGTCCAACACCTTGTGCATTCAACTCCCAGCCAACTCTCATGCCCGCTAAACCACATCTGCTTTGACCACACGCCCTGAAAACGGTTCACACTGCTGAGGCTCTTCACGCAAAACTCTCACCCATCCCCTGTTGAGTGATGTTGGAGTTCAATTGGAACCTGAATGCCACTTCCATGGATGAGTGTTTGCTCTTGTCCGTTCACTCCCCAGCCGCTCTCAAGCAAATGACCAAAGCAAAGAATGGGTTGATGTATCTGACTGCTAATGGCAACTGTTTCTTTGATGACAATGGATCGGCCATGAATGTCTGCCAAATGCAGCTCCACGTCTCTCATCCCCTGAATTGGGATACTGTTCCCCTGAGCGTCCTGCAACTTGGACTTGGGACGGTCTGACTGGATGCCAAACTCTGCCATGCTTGCAGGGAAAATACTTGCATCTGCACCACTGTCAAGGAGAATGTTGCACATGTTGGTGTCTTCAGGAATGCTTTCTACGATGGCTCTAACTGATCCATTCTCACAACAACTGGGCTCATCACCAATGTAGTACTTGAACACACGCACTGAGCCTTCATGACGACTTGCATTGCTGGCAGGGCTACGCAAATCAAAAACCACTTCGTCATGTCTTGAAACATCTGAAGTATGTTGAAACTCAACTTCATGAATTCTGGCAACCCTGTATTGAGTTGCTGACTGTTGCTGAGCGCCTGAATTTGGGGTTCCCACTGCAGTTGAACTTGGAGATGACTGCAATGTCTGTGAAGCCTGAGGATGCGGTAGTTGTTGACCCTCTGACTGCACAACTCGAACATTGGACGCCCAACAGTCACGTGCATACTGCCCTGGTTTGCCACAACGATGGCACACTTCACTTGTACGGTTTCCTTTGCCCTTGTATCCAGTGGAATCATTTGACTTCCCACCTGATTTGCCTTTCCCGTCTCCTTTCTGCTTGCCCTTGGCGTTGGACTTGCCATCACCTTTGGACTTTGACTTTGATTTTCCTTTGCCCTTTTGTTGGCCTTTCTGTTGCCACCCTTTGCCTTTGTCTTTTCCACCTTTCTTGCCTGCAGAGTAAATGCGATGAACTTCCATGGGTGCAGCTGTAGAAGAAGCTGCTTCATCTGAAAACAAAAGACCATTCCAGCGTTGTTGACTTCGATCCCAACGCAACACATGATCCCTGAGTTCAGCAAACGTTCAAGGTGGACATTCATTACATAACTGGTTATATCACATACAAGAGATATAACCCAACCATAAAACGCAAAAGCACAAATATATATATATATAAATATATATATATAATATATTTACAAAACGTTCAAATAACTTACAAAGCATTCAAATAATTGACAATTCGAATTCCCCACGAAATCACTCGCGCTTATTTAATATTCTCTTTTTTGCATTGCTG
>Ga0126342_10018003_pt1 | contig 12154 bp, 10 predicted proteins | sample Cyp1metagenome_FD_92528 | JGI IMG/M metagenome (GOLD analysis project Ga0126342, IMG submission 92528) | Coral microbial communities from Lord Howe Island, Old Settlement Bay, Australia - Cyphastrea 1 metagenome | ecosystem: Host-associated > Invertebrates > Cnidaria > Coral ... | reverse complement strand
TGGGTGCGATAACGTCCTTTGGCTCTTGGCACAGGGCCTATTTGCTACGCTATGGCTATGATATCTTCTCTTGCATTTGCACACCAGCATGATGCCCTGCTATCAGATCATCTCCTGCACTTGCGCACCGACATGATGCTACGCGATCAGATCTCTGTTGTTGTTGTTGCTGGTGATGATGATGATGATGATGATGATGATGCTGATGATGATGATGATGATGACGACGACGACGATGACGATGAAATATGTCTGTTGTTGATGGTGATGATGGTCATGACGATCATGGGGGGCCGAAGCGATGCACGAGCGGGCGCCCGAAGCGAGAGGCTTGCCCTAATATACGGTTACGTAGCGATAAGTACTTTGGAAAACTGGGGCTCAAAGCATCACCTAGATGCTATCTCGAACCTGTTTGGATTGCCACTCAAAGCCATGACGTGCCAAAGCACGAGCGAGCTCAAGCTTTGTGATCTGCCTCAAGCAGCTTCCACATGTTTCGAATTTCCCGCATGAATCGTCCAATAACTGGTAATAAATTCAAATCATAGAACAAACATGAACAAACAATAGGTAGGTTTGCAAGATTTTGGAAGCTGTTTAAACAAACTGGTGATGCTGTCAACATTCGGAAACAACAACACGTTGGAAGAATCCGAAGAATCCTCAGTCCGATAGATGCGTCGCTCGAATGTCTCATCGCCACAGGGTGGGGCACCAGGTCCGTTATACAAAATGATGAAAAACTGCTCTTCATGCCATTATGTTATTGTAAATTCGACTATATGACTATATTCATCTATATTCTATATTCTACTGTCTTTAAGTCCAAGTTTTCATGAGCAAAGGTGGGGAAATGCGTGGGGAAAGTCCGGTTCGTTTAAACAAATGTAGGAAAAGGGGACACCATTCCTGGTGCGACCAGCAACCGCTCTGGCAAGTCCTTCATGAAGGTCTCGAAGGCCTCTTGGATTTGTGCATCCCTCTTATGCATGGTTTATAGTGTGAGTTGGAAACATCCGAATAAAACGGTATGAAATCCGATGGACTTACAACCAACCAACATATCGGCTGAGACTGGGTCAACTCGGCTCAACAGTATAGACTCGATCTGCCGGATACTATGTTCATGCTGCATAACAAACGCTTGCTTTAGGAACGTTGTCTACTCCATCTTGCTGAGAAGCTGACGGCCTTAAGTTTAAGAATACATGTAGCATCATGTAGAATCATGTATATAACAGCTTTGGAATGTATACGGTGTGTACTGTGTAATATCCCATAGCTCCCCTGAATCTATCTGAATCTTACCGTTTCGATCTTTCGATCCCTTGGGCCTCTTTGATCGTGGTGAACTTTTCCAGCAGTTTGGTGCGAAAATCTTCCATGACGCCGCGGGAGCTCATACCAAAGCCAGGTAGGCTAGGAGCAAATCTTGTCTGGATTTGCCGACTGCTTCTGTGGCTAGGACTACTGGAGGACTCCCTCTGCTCACGAGGCACCAATTTGCTGTTGGGACCAGGTGGACCAGGTGACATCGATGACCTTCTGCCAACATAACCTGATTGCTTCCCATGCTTCCCCAAATCCTCTAAAAAAAAGAAAGCCAATAAAAAGGATTAAAAAGGGATCTATTTTCCAAATAGGAAAACCATGGAAAACCAGCGCTATTATTCAAAAATGCAACAGATGCTTTAATCACGAATTACCCAGCTACTGTAGGTTTCCAGCATCGAAGCACGACGTGGCTTTGGGATTGGCTTGCTTTCGTCCCTGTTCTTTGGATTCCGCGGGAAGATTCTGTCAAGAACCTGCCGAGTCCAAACGCACAGCCAACAAGCTGCAACCCTCATCCCACACTGCCAAGACTGTTGGAGTCTTGTTCTCATGCCTGACCAACGAATCCATATAAAGAAGTACAAAGAAGTACAAAGAAGAATGCTTTGGGACCTTTGTCTACCTTGTAGCCTATACAGCGTTTTGTTTTGTCAGTTCGGCAAACAGCCACGCATCTTCACAGCTCTTCAAGCATCAAATTGAAACCAAGTAGGGCCAAGTAGCATAGCTGACTTCCGGCTCGCTCGCCAAAGGCTCCACCTCTTCTGCCTTTTTCTTTGCGGCTTCAAGCCGCTTTAGTCTTTCTTCTTCCTTTGCCTTTTCTGCAGCAGTTGGCCCTGTCAAGCTTTGCTTGAGCTTTGGGTGCTGGAAAAACTTACCTTTCAGCACAGGCAGCATATGCCAGTTCTCTCTTGAAAGGTTTTGGCGCAATTCGCCGGCCGACTGCCAATAAACTGCGAGTTTCTCATCGAAATTGGAAGATGGGCCCGGGATCCGTTTGAAACACTGGAGCTCATCCTTTGAGAAACGTTGACTCGCAGGCCCCACTGGCCCTGGTTTGCTTTGTGACCTCTGTGAACGGCTCCGAGAGCCTTGTTCACTCCTAGGCCGCAGCTGTGGTTCACTGGAAGCTCGCTGTAGGTGGAGAGCAGTGGTGTCCGGTGCGCTGGAAGGTCTTTGGTCGTAGCTCATTTCAGATCCATCACCTGAAATCATTGAAATCATTAAATGGGTTGGTGGGGTTGGTTTGGGATGGTTTGGGGGTACCTGCTGATCGAGGTGACGGAGGTCAAAGCCTTAAAGTTGACGAATGTTTATCCTATTAGAACATCCTCTCTCCAATTAGGGTGGTGGGGTTGGGCTGGGAATGTGTTTGAACGGCTTTGAAGTATTTTGAGTTTATTTGTTTTTGGTTTTTAGGGTTCTCTACAAAATCCCAAACAGGGGCCTTAAGTCCACCCAAAAAAAAAAAGTACCCTTTAAAACGCCTACAAAATCACAAATATGGGTCAGATGCACACTGCACCTGCACTGCTACGCCCAAAGTCTCCCAAACTTTTGGGTCATGCCCATATACCCTGAAATAGCTCTACTACAAAATCTCTTTGTACAGCCGTCAACGGTTGGGATGGTATATTAGAATTATTAGATCTATTACAAAATCTATTGTGCTCACAATAGTAGAGCCTGTTTGAAAATTTTGAAACATCCGGCCTGTGAGCCTTTTGCCTTGCATGCCTTGCTGTGGCTGCTGCCACGCACCCTTCCAGGCCACGTCATCTTTTCCCCACGCCTCAACAGCCTCGGCGACTTCGGGGTCCAAAGGGGACATTCTATGGACATTCTGCCCACGGGATCCCACGAGGCCTTCCCCTGGAGCCAAAGTCAGGGTCGGCCAGTCACAAGATGCTGCGCCAAGCACAACAAATATACCTGAGATGATTGAACACATTAAACCAAATCAAATCAACTAAGCACGCCAAAGCTCAATTGTAAGCCAAGAAGTGAAAACATGTGACAACCGGCGATTGTTGATAGTCTTTCACCGTATTTCAGTTGCCAGCTCAGGATGATTCAGGTCGTGCACATCTTTGTGCCTGCAATTTACCAAATTTGCCTATTCCATCCTATTCCCCACACTGCCCATACGTCATCATACGTCATCATACGTCACGTTCGCATGGTGCGAAGAACAACTCCTTTGCCGAGGCCTTCGGATTCCTCGAGAGGTGGGTTTGAATTAGCCCAGGGCATTTGCGCCTAGGCCCGTGAAACCCCCAAACTTTTGGGCCTCAGTTTGGCCCGTGAAACGCCATTGGGAAAGGCTGGGCACATGAGTGATCATGTGCTGTGGGCCGGTTCAATCATGGATGGACATGCCATGCACTCTGCCGACCCCAAAGTTGCTCAAATATTGGATCAACATTTTGGAGCAGCTGTGAGTCGTTCATCTTTGGCTTCAACTTCTCCACAAAAATGTGATCGTGATCGTATGCCATCATTGCAGCCCTGCACCTACCAAACTTCAAATCATAGCCGCGCGCATACAGAAAAATACTATCCATTGATCTACCTGTCTATCTATTGAATAACTCTCTCTCTCTCTCTCTCTGTTGCCTTGACAATCTCCGGATAGCTATGGGTATGGATTTTCTGTGTCCGTTCCGGCACTTGTGAGTTCAAACGTCCCACATAAAAAGACCGCAAACCATTAAACCAAGTAGGAAAGAAAACATAATGAACACAGTACCGGTACTGTATATGAAACATTGAGGTTTGTAAAGGTACAAAGGTTTAGCGCAAACACACGCACATACGCAATATGTGGCTGGCTGTATCAATCTGAAACCACCACTGGTGCCAGTATATGTCAATCACATCAGCGAACATTTCCAGTGATAAAATGATAAAACATAATAAGTATAATTATACAGTATAAGTGCAATATAAGATATGAATAGATATGATAACATGGTGGCATTGTAAAAAACTGTGATGTCCAGCCGCCTTTCCCGCTGTGTGTTGAAAACATTTGTCACGAGGTCCTGGTTTCCAGGAGGGCATGGAAGTTTGCCAACATTGGCCAGGTCTGCCAACCTCTTTGGTCTGGACCTGGCCCTCCAAAAAAAGTGGTGGAAAAAGCTCCAGGATAAAAACCGTACCATAACTTCCATAACTCAATGACACTGTGACTCACATGGTACAAACAGAACAAACGGATACAAACGGAATTTTCCACCGTGCAAAGTAGAAAGTTTAATCAAAAAAAGCAGTAGTTCGAAAGAACCCTGCGGCATCAGCAGAGCGTTCACATGACTCTTCTGGCCTCCAGTTCCACATGCACACAGTTTTGTGCCATCTCTGTACTATCTGTACTGTTGTCGTGCAGTTGTCTCTTGTTGATTCTTGTTGAGTGTTGTTGCCTGTTGTCCCTGCCCTGTTTCTGTTGTTCCATTGGGTTCGCAGGGTTTACTGAACTCATCGAGGTCAACCCCTGGGCTTTTGACATCTAGCCCTCGGTCAAGCACGGAGGGACTGCTGCCACCTTGCTGTGAGGGGCTCACGCAATCTCTCGTGAACATTTTAATAATATGATTAGATATGATTATATAGTATATAGTATGCAAATGTAAATCATGTTGCGTGAAGCTGGCTTCAATTGGCAGCACAGCACCATGCAACCATCGTTCTGCGTCACAAATATCTGTTGAAGTCCCCAGTATTGGGCCATACCGTGGCCATACCCCTACTCTGGCCTACTCGGGCCGACCGGCCTACCCCAAATTTCAACAGGCGTCAGTTGGCCTTGGCTTGGACCACCCAAGGGCTCCAGCTTGATACCAGCCTTGCAGGCGTACGGTGATGGTTTCAAGAATTCACACCACATATCCTGGACAGATCTGGATAGCATCAATGTCAATGAATCAAATGATGGCAAAAGTGCGACTTACTCCTTGCAACTAAATCTGGTCAACATATTTCCCCCTTTAAGCACTGGTGGGTGAAGAAACAAATATGTAGACCGAGTTATATGGCATTGCGGCATATGTATCATATGTGATGATGCTTTGTGAGGCCACCCAGCACCATGATTAATGCATGCAATACATATAGATCTAAGAAAATCTTGGCCCTCATATCATTCATACCTCCAGCAATGTCTGATCTGTGGCCTGCTTTTACATCTACCACAACGACAGATCAAACATAACCCGTTCGTTTCTTTTCACGCCTTGACCTTGACGTGGCCTTTGCCAGCCACCTGGCTGAATCAGCACACAGAACATGTATATACTTCGTCAAGCCATCGGACAAAACGTAACGAAACTTCCTTACAAATCAAAAGAATAGCCAAAATGTTGGCCCAGGAGGTCTGGAGCAGTCTTGAGCATTTTGACATATTTTGACTGATGCCATCTCATGCTCAACGATTGAATAGTCACCACGACTCTTGAGCGTCCCAGTGCCTCACCAGGCTCTCCAAAGCCTGACCAATGGCTGTCATGGACCGGACATGGACAAGCATACTTGAAAAGACAGGTGAAAACAGGTGAAAGATTCAAAATTATTCAAACATCGCATAAAATTCAGAAGATTTGAAGATATTTGAAGTCACATTCAAATGATTTCAAATGTGCCCGGCCATGCACCGGCCATGAAGCGGCCATGTGCCATGTGCCATGCACCATGTACCGTTCGGATTCGGGTTATCTGCCTCCAGGGTCCTCAGAGTTCGACCTCGACACTGAGACTCACCCGACTGCTCATTCTCCGACAACGCGCACCGCGCACTGCATCACACTGCATCACACTGCAATGCAAAAAAAAACAAAAAAACACATCAAATGAAATGAAAAATAATGAAAATAAAAAATAAAAACCTCAACAAAAACCTTTCGCCTAATGATGCAAGTGGAATCCACCCGATGCAAAATGCCAAGCGCCCAGCAATGGAAGATTGGCAGCACTGGAGGAGGTAGCAGGCGGCCTAGCTGCTCAAGTGGGCCAAGACTGCAGCCAGGTTTGGGTTCGGGTCAGAGATGATCCCCAAGGTGGACGATCCAATGTTGACATCAAAGTCAAACAGTCAATCAGCAAAAGAACAGAACAAAGAAAATATAGTTAAAAAAAAACCGACCAAAATCAATCCACGGCCCAGCAATATTCAAGCAATGACCAACCAACGAATCAACCAAGCATCAACCAAGCATCAACCGAGTAACGTCAAACGTTGAAGTCTCTCATGTTAAGTCTCTCTCGTGTTAGTCTCACTCTCATGAAGAGTTAACGTTAAGTCAGTTATGTTAAGTTTTGCGTTTTAACTGTTTTCACCAATCGGTTTCCCACCTGGCCAGGTCTGTCATGCCACCGAGCGCCTGGCAAAGGACGTTCGACAAAGGACGAAACAGGACAACGAAAGGACGAAAGGAAGTCCAAAGAAAAGAAAGGAGCAGCTAAGGAGTTCCACGTGCCATAAGATAACGAAAGGAGCATAAGGAAACCAAGGAGAAAGAAAACAATGTCGTGCCATCTTTTGGACTCATGGGACTTCCACGCCTCAATGGCCTCATCCTTGGCTTTTCTACTTTTTTTGTCCTCTTTCTTGTCCTTCTTATCTTTTTTCTTTTTCTTTTTCTTCTTTTTTCTGTCATCACCTTGGCACGCATTCAAATCACCTTAAACTTCTTGCAACAGTAAACATTCAATATATTTCAAACAATCAGCCGTTTAGCATACTATCCAACACTAAGTTTACTTCTAAGGCCACTGCTATCCGAATCGCTATTGTGTGCTGAGTGCTCAGATGTCCTCAGTCTGAGGATGTCTGAGGTGTTGCCAGCAAGGTGTCATATGATGAGTCATATGTGTCATGTGTGTCATATGAGGCCCCAAATCATATGGCCAAGTGCTGAACCTTGGTGAGTTCTTCTCATCAATGCCATCTTTGGACAGGTCAATGATCTCATCTGCGGCCTCAGCCGATTAAAGGGACAGGAATTCCTACAACTCTTACAGCTTCAGACCAGTGACAGATTGATGTCTTGGCACCGGACGCTAGCTTTCTTGTCACTGGCCCTTAGGCGTGACCAATTGAAAAGTATTGAAACACTGAAAACATCGCTGGGTCTGGTCCTGCCTTGGCTTTGCCATGGGTGCGTCAGTGTAGTCTAAGCCTCTGCAGCGCTGCCGATGCTTGGAAGGAGTTGAAATCCAAGGTTGAGTTCTAGTGGTTAGATTGCAACGCCCTTTCGAACGAGAGATGATCAAGTGTTTCGGTGGTGTTAGCTGGCTAGGGACATCCGGAGGCGTAAACAACTTACAGTACCAGCTTCCGGCTGTGTGTATCAGCCAAAACATGTTTGAGGACTAGCATGACAGGTAGCCGCCAGTTTCTGCTCATGTCCACTGGATCCTGGTAATAGCTTGTACTGTACTCCCTCCCAAACGACATAAACGACATAGACAAGGCATAAACAACCAAGTGCCATGAGTGCCATGAGTGCCATGAGTGCCATGGAGTGCCATGGAGTGCCATGGAGTGCTCTAAGTGCCATGCCTTTTTCTTTCTTTTCACGATTTTCACCTTGGCATTTTGGGACTGCAACGGGATCCAATGAGATCCGCGAACTGGGAGACTGGCTGCCCAAGCCATGCCTGGAAGCGCTGTCCTGGGGAAAATCTGAGTCAGCTTTCTTTCTACAGAACGTTTTTTGTTTCCCCTTATCTTTTATCAATAAATAACTCTCTCTCTCTCTATATATCGTTTATGTACGTTTTTATATACAGTACGTTTAACCGTTTATGATTATTGAATAGCCAGGGTAAGCAATGCTATACTGCGATCATGTGATTTTTCCTCATCTTTCTTTTTGTCTTGAATCTTTCCATATTTCTCAATCAAAACCTGAATCCTGCTGTAAAACGGGTGTGGTGTTTGGTGTTTGGGTTACGCTTTGTAGCGGCTTTGTAGCGGCTTTGCAGCGGCTCCCGAGAGTTCATGGCGTCCACGAACCCAGGAGTTCCTGCGCTGCTGGACCTGAACGGCAGAACGGCAGAACTCAGAACTCCAGGTGACTCGGGTGGATTAAGATGGATTAAGTGGATGATGGAATACGGTGGATATGATACCTGGATATGTTCATATGTCCATCTGCATCCCTGCTGAGCCCTAGCAAGACAAATCCAACACTAAAAGCCCAGACAATCAACCGCCGCAATGAATTTCTTTGTAATTAATCTGCTGTGGCAAGCAAAATAATATAAAGAATAATGCAGATATCTATGCAAGTATATTTTATGTACGTGAAGATGTGGCATTATACCACACACACACACACTCGCATATGTATTCATTAATTTTATGTATGCATGTATATATGTATGTATGCCATGCCATGCCATGCCATGCCATGCATGTATATAAGTTGGAACATGTTGGAACATGTTGGAACACATGTATGTTCAGCATTGTTCAGCCATATGCACATGAAGTATACGTCTGTGTGTGGGGCAAAGTGCCACAGGTGATGAAAATTGATACACGACCATCACCACAGTGTGGTTTGAACGCGAAAGACGAGACGGCGCGGCTCATCTCCAACGATCTGGGGGCTCTGCAGCAATAGTCTCAGCATTTTCATCTTTAGGTACAGGACCTTGCTGCGGTTCCCCAAGAATGGGACCATGCTTCCCATTGAGAGCAACGCATGCAGTGTATTGATGGTCTTGATGCAATCTCTTGTTGTGTAAGTTGTGTAGTCATCGTTCATTCGAATGGGTACAACGTGTCCAGGCACGTCAAACTTACAATAAACATGGAACTTTATGAGCATTCAACTTCATTTCAAAGAGGACGGACCCTTTTGACATTGCTACATGCAGACCCGAGAATAGCATCAGCAAAGGCTCAGTGCAATAGTTTGAGGGGTTGGAGGTCAAACACAGAGTAGCACACTAATGATGTTTGTAGTGACCGCAGCCACTAAATAGGATAAGCCACTGGTGTTCTGCCCCTGTTAATCCTGTTATCTCCTGTCTGAGGTCATTCTCTTCCAGTCTTCCAATCGAACCAAGCGTGGCCCTAAGATGCCCTAAGGTGCTTGGATCGAGCAACGTCCAGGGCCCGCCTGCATTTTCGCAGGTCTGGGATCCGTCCAGGTGCTCAACCGTTCCTGCTCGTCTGGTCGGATGGTCCAAATTTGATAGTTGGTGTAACAAAAAGGAACAAGATGGAATCAAAATTGAACAAGATGGAATCAAATGGAATCAGATGGAACAAGGATATACAAGGATCAAGAAAGACCTAAACTCATCGTGGCTGAAGACGTTCCTCACTTATTCCACTCGCGGATTCAGAATACTGGCCTCTTTGTTGAAGAAGAAGCGGTTGCCCTGTTCGTCTTGATGTTCTGACCTGCCAAATGAAGCTTGGAGGTACCAAAATTTGTTTGAAAAGCTTCTGCATATTCCTTGGATTTCCTTGGTGTGTTGAATGGAAAATCCATAGGCTCCTCAATGTCTCCCTCTCATTTGGTGGGCAGCGCCTCCCTGGGCCTCCCTCCACTTATGATCGAACAAGAATATTCCATACACCTTGACAATCTTGATACCTTTGCGCGCCAAATGTAGAACAACCCCTGTTGGTAGGAGCCTCTGGATTTTCGGCCGCCTTTTCGTTCTGAATGGAACTTAAGCCTACCAAGACTTCTGAGGAGGCAGCCATTTGTTGACCTCCTTTTGCGTCTCCTGGCAGAAACGAGCAGGTTTTGATCTTCTGCAATCCTAGCCAGTTATCATATATGGCTTCCCTCAAACTTCCTGGCTGGGTTTGACTTTGACCATGTTTGACCTTCAATCTCTCTTTCAATTTGCTCAATAGCTCATGCCTGGTCCATTTGTCGGACTTCCGCTTGCAGCTTTGACAAGGCATCTGCTCTCTCCTGTGAATCAGGCACAAGACACTAGCACTTGTCAAAGGCTGTGCCTTTCACGGAAGAACATCAGACTAATATGAAGACACCTTGCAGAATTTGTGAAATTCAACAGAGCCCACGCAAATACAGGAAAACAATTGTTGCTGACAAACAAAAGTCCGTGCAGGGTCACCTACGGTCACCTACGCGATCCTACGTGTAACAAGATTCTCTGAAACCAGCAAACGAGCCTGCGCAGACATTGTAGAGTTGCGCAACTGAAGCAAGGTGGCGCAATACATAGCCCAAACAACCCATATCGACTCATCGATTAACAGTCAACATTCATCAACATTCATCAACATTCATCAACTGTCATAGTCTGAGTATGTCTGAGTGCTGAACGCTAACGATGGTCTTGTAGGTATCTCTATACACATGCTCCAACGGATGGGTCCTCAGAGTTGAGGCAGTTGAGGATTCGAGGGTTCAGTTTCTGGCGACACGGCCTATATTTTGACTAAATCTTCACACAAATGGCACTAACAGCTGAACGTCAGCATAAGAAATCACAAAACAGTTTATGTAACAAATGCAGCATTAGTCTTTTAATATTTTGTCATAATATGCCGTAACGTACGGCGTCGGGAGGTGTCATCGCCGAGACCACGACCAAGAGCTTACTCTTGTAGATGCGTTGTAGTAGAAGACCCGATCCTCACAGACCCATCTTTTCGCATGTTTCGCATGTTTCGCATGTTTTTGATTCCGTTGTAGTCCCCGGTAGTAGTGAAAAATGTGATGCTCTGGGCATCTTTGGTCCGTCCAGGATCCGATCCACCGAGGATCGTCCGGCTGAGATCGGCTGAGGCTGCGGCGCTACTGTCAAAGTGCTCTGTCCAATCAGAAGGCAAAGGAGCTTCCAATGCCTCGAATGCGACATGACAACTTCAAAAATCAGAACATCTTTCAAATACCAATAAAATCCAACCATCCAATAACACCATATCTAGATTTAATTCTTTGACGGTTTCAAAAACAAACACCTTCATCGAGTACAGACTAGCTGAATTTTTTCAAAGTGGTAGATTGCCTGGTCATTGTAGCTCCACATTAGCTCAACGATGTTGGTTTAGTATTAGTTAACTCACAACAATGAACTGCAGATGAATATGCAAGCATAACTTCCACACAATATACATTCACACACACATATATATATATATATACATACACATATTCAGGTATGGGAGATGGATGGAGATGGTGGAATTTTAGAAAGCCATCTCGCATCCCTGACAAGACTACATATTTCACAACTGCTGAAACCTTGCCTCCACAGCAATCCACAGTAGGTCGTGATCTGCCACTGGATCGATCCCAAGATACCGGGCATACCTGAGCAAATCAATCAAACGCAGCCTGCAACCCATTGCCATACATCCCTTAATAAAATATACAAATATAGCTAAACATAAATATCACACGTGCATGTATATATATATATGTATGTATGTATGTATGTGTATGTATGTGTGTGTATGTATATGTATATGTATATGTATATGTATATGTATATATATATGTATATGTATGTATGTATATGTATGTATGTATATGTATATGTATATGTATGTATGTATATGTATATGTATATGTATGTATGTATATGTATATGTATATGTATGTATGTATATGTATATGTATATGTATATGTATGTGTATGTCTGTATATGTATATGTATATGTATATGTGTATGTATATGTATATGTATATGTATGTATGTGTATGTACATGTACATGTATATGTACATGTACATGTACATGTATATGTATATGTATATGTATGTATGTGTGTATGTGTGTATGTGTGTATGTATGTATGTATGTATGTATGTATGTA
>Ga0126342_10018002_pt1 | contig 12156 bp, 7 predicted proteins | sample Cyp1metagenome_FD_92528 | JGI IMG/M metagenome (GOLD analysis project Ga0126342, IMG submission 92528) | Coral microbial communities from Lord Howe Island, Old Settlement Bay, Australia - Cyphastrea 1 metagenome | ecosystem: Host-associated > Invertebrates > Cnidaria > Coral ... | reverse complement strand
TATATATATATAAATAAACTGATAGGGATGTTGAACCACAACGGTTACCCCTTCTTTTGCCCTTCTGGTGCCCCGTTGAAGCTTCAGCAACACATTTGTTTTGGCCCAGGGTGGCTCAGCAGTGCCAGGAGACTATGCCTTCCTTTCCAACAACAGCGGCACGCCCGCCATCCCGCGCCTTGGCGGCATGGGCTGAAAGGTACCTGAAAATGCTGGGAGAACACACCCAACATCCAATGAAAATCCCAGAAAAATCTCATTGGATTTCAAGTATTTGGTCATTTTTCCCATATTTTCCAACATGTTAGGTAATTTTTCCCATATTTTCTCCATGAAAATCTAGAAGGTGTGGCCCCCGGGATGTAACTTGGTTCAAAAAAAAAATACATAATTGTAGTTATATGCCCAATAAACTATAATTAGTCAAGTTACAAGTGAATTTAGGCTAAATTTTCTGCATGAAAATTTCGTTTTCTTTGTTTGGGTACTAAAAGCGCCCGTCACCGATGGGTCAGTGCGTGGTGCGTCGCTGGGTTGCCTCCCTTGAGGAGGTTAGTACCTGATTAGGCTGATCAGGAACCTTAAATTTCTTGCAGGCGCACAGGTATGTGGGGATCACACCCAAGGTGCTCTATCTGATGTTTTTTTTCCCCCTTGCCCATTCCCTTCCTTGGCCGATGGCCCAGTGTCTACATTCCAACATGCAATCTGGCTTAGTTTGCTTTGGTTTCAAGCACAGGGTCCACAATGTGGTGCGCGCATGTGCCCGCAATAATTTGTTTGCAGCCATCATTCACTCCGGTTATATCCATATCCCCCAGTTAGCCTAGTCATTGCTAAATTTGATGAATTTAGCTATCCGTGAAACAAGTATAAAATCAATCCCATGAACTTAAGTTGGCTAAATCACAATTAAAACTATGAACTTGACCATTAAATCACCGTAGCCCAGCGATATTTTGTGAACAACTTAGAGAACCTTTTTCGGGCACCAGCTCGGTGAGAAGATGAGTCGAGCAGTCAGTTTTCGATTCGCCGAGTCGATGATGTCTGGAATTTTCTCCATTGGATTGTTTTTTCCGGGGCATCGAATCCGGCACTGGAATCTCTCTTAGAATTAAGGGTAATCAAAGATGACACTGGAATATCCCTGATCTATAGATGATATGTGATGATATTTAAGATCTATTTAAGATGATCTATTTACTATTTGATGATATTTAAACCATCCATTTACTGGTTGCTACATTAGTAGGGTTGCTGGATGGGTGGGAGTTGCTGGGATGATGAAATTGATTGGCTTCACCAGTGGATCATTCCCGAAAATTCCCTATGTAAAACGCACCAGTACCCTCTGGTTATTTGTTACATAGCCATGGTATAGATGGCCCATAGAAATAGATGGTTTACCGTTCTTAAAAATGGGTGGATTTTCCATGGCGAACTGTTAAATAACCAGAGGGTATTGGGTTCCATCAATCCAGGCAGCAGAGGGTTGATCTGAGCAAGAAGCCGAGGTGTAATAGGTGGATGGGACAGCGAAATCCTGCACCACCTAGAAGATGGTTGAAAGCCTGTGAATAATATGGGATGTTTACCACCGTTTTCAACTGGTGCAGGATTTCGCAACCATTCACGGTATTTTTTGGGGGAGGATTGGAGGCAGAAACATTGGCAATTTGATCAACATTGGTGATTTGATCTCAATACTAATGTGAGATTCTATAATCAACAAAATATGCAAATTTTGAGTTGTAAACTGAATTGGGTTTCCCAGCCTCGTTCTGAGCAAACTTTTGGGTGTGTGACAAAAATCCTTTCTGTTTACGGTTTCTGTGGCAGTACCAGCATTAATTGGGTGGTTTCCTCTAGATTGAATACCTTGCAGGAATCAAGCAGCGCAAATTCCCCATGGAAAAATGTATTTTCGTCTTTTTTTCATTACCCAGTTCGGTTTTGAGAGGATGCTTTCCTTTGACCCAAAGGACTGAGACATTTTTGTAAGTTCCTCACTGTTTTATAGACACATCATGACATGGCAAATCTCACAACATGTTTTGAACATGCCTACTATATTCATCTATATTCCAGTTTTAGTTGAGTTGATTTCTAGTTTAAGCACCTTTTCCAATAGAACCCGGCAAGGCATCCCTTGCTATCGCAACCACCATGGACCGTCGCCAGGGACTTTGTCTTCGGCTTCCAGGGGACCTACAACACCAGTAGCATGCCAGAAATCGCCAGTACCGTGAGAGCTTCAGGACAGCGCAGCGCGGGCGTTTTGAAGATCAGGGAAGGTATCCAAGATCCACACAGATCCAAAAGGTGATTCCTTTTGAAACTGGGAGTTTCTTTCTATGTACAAGCCATTGGAAGGAGGAAGATTTGAACTACTCAGCATCATTTCCATTCATTTCCCACAAATGGCCTCGGATTTCTTGGTGACATTCCCCATCTATTTGTTGTTGAAATCAGCGTTTTAACCGTGAAACTAGAGACACACCTTGGAACCACTGAACCAGCGCGCAGGATTGAAAGCTTGCTCGGAAGAGTGTGCATGGGCTAAATCAGCGCTACCGAACTGATCTGGTGGTTTCTAAGTACCATCTGGTAATCAAGAATGGCAATGTTTTTTCCTGCAAATAGCAAGTTGAGGGATACTCCATGCACAGCAATATTTATCTGGTTGGTGGTTTGGAACATGAATTTTATTTTTTCCAGATATTGGGAATGTCATCATCCCAACTGACTTTCACTCCATCATTTTTCAGAGGGGTAGGTCAACCACCAGCCAGTTATATATTTAAATATATTATCCAATCCAATCCAATCCAATCCAATCCCCCTGATAAAAAGTATTCTACACTAGATGGTCAATTTCCATGGTGGAAGGGGGTAAGGGGGTATTGACGGTATTGATATTTCCATGCCCCCAATAATCACGGACCCGACAATGAAGAGATCAAATATGCTCCATGTAATGTAACCAATTTCTAGTTTGGAGGTATTTTTCACAGTCCCAATATGTATATGTATATGTATATGTATGTATAAATATATATATATATATATATATATGTGTATATATATATATATATTATATCCAATATGTTATAGTGGAACAACTGCTGAGTTTTTTGAAAGTTCAACCATCATAACTTTCATCCCTCTGTAAAAAACAAGGGATTTCAGATACAACTCCGACTGGAGCCAAGCTGTCCATATTCTACAAGGTGGTCCCAGTGAAATGTGTGTTGGGACTTATAACCCCCATGAACTACAGAGAGATATATATATATATATAAGCTCCATAACGCCTAGGACCATAGGACTTATAAACGCACCAACTTAGCTAACATAAATCAGCTATAAATCCCATTAAACGCACAACTCAAGTCAGTTTCATGATGGAGGCAAATCATAAATTACTTCACAGACATAATCATCTACACATCCATACAGGGTGTACTCATATATATATATATATAACTATATATATAATTATATATATATATATATGTATACAATACATATTTAATTAGATATCATGAGTACAGGAGAACAATATCCCCAGATCTAAACATGCTTGCACCACCGAAGCGAACCTCAACCATTTTGTTCGGGGTCCCAAAAAAGATAGAAAAGTAAAATCCAACCAAAATAGTGGTAAATTATATCCTTTTCTGGGGTATTATATATAGTTTTATAAGTTTTATTTATATATATATATATACAGTGTTGATATACATATACTGTACATATTATATACTGTATGTAGATATATATATATATATATATATGCACATACATACATATTATGTGTATATATATATATATATGTAAATATGTATATGTATATATATATATATATTCATACCCAGACGGTGATTGTTATGCACATCCTGCCTGGTTTTTTTAGCCCATCCCTTAAAACAAAAATCCCATTCCACGAGGCTATTTCACCAACGATTGCATCGGTTTTTCCTACGAGCCGGTGTCGAAAGATTGCGTTCTGGCGCAGGCGAGAAATCGGAGTATTTTCTCGGAGCACGGTATGGGATATTACCCTCTGGTAAACTAACATTCAACCAGGATTTACTATGATTTAGTAGGTTTTATGGTGATTTAATGGGATTTAATGGGATTTACCCTCTGGTTATGACTGTTACAGTTCGCCATGGTTTTTCGATGGCCCTAATCGAAATAAATGGTTTAGCGAACTTAAATATATATAGGAATTTTCCAGTTCGCTATGTTAGTCATAACCAGATGGTAAAGGTTTAAATCCGGGGGTTTCTGTCGGACATTTCCAAGTGGAATGGGGATCTACGGTAGCTAAGTTGGTTGATTTCACTTCAAGAATTGGTTCTATGGTAGATACCCTGTGGTAATGACTAACATCGCGAACTGGAAAATCACCACTTCTAATAGATAAATCAACTATTTCACTGGGCCATTTTCCATAGTTTTTTGTATGTTTACCAGAGGGTATGTCGAACATCATTGAACTGCCCCATATGGAGGCTTATAAACCAAGAAACATTTCACTGGGAGGTGCCACATCCCAGTGTGAAAACCCCAATGCTGTTGCTCCTTGATAAAGCCTATCGAAGCACATTCAACACTTTCCACATTATGGTTATATCATGTTATATATTACTGTATCCCCCATTACTCCCCTGTTTCACAAGCCATACGTTAGGAACATCATTTGCCATTTGCACAAAAAAGCGCACCTTGTTGTTCGGAACGCCCCATCATTTTATCATTTCCGTTTCGCGACACCCGGACAATTCATGTGACGCGAGACTGAAATGATCAACAAAAAACACTGGTTACCCTTCTTGGTAATTTAGCATAACTATGGAAAATCACCATTTATAGTGGATTTTCCCATGAAACATGGTGATTTTCCATAGTCATGTTAGTTTCCCAGAGGGTAATGGAACAATCAATGAATAAGGATTCTACATGTTTGAAAGTGAGCATGAAGTATACCCACAAAAGTTTAAAAAACATGCAGTCCAATATTTATGAAATACATGATGATCAACTAGTTTTTTTGTTTGCTTTTCTGAAGATGTTCAAACAAACCAAAAATCACTCATGGTGAACTTGGAATTCAAGGTCAGCCAAGCCACTGAACTATGTTGCGACCTTACTGAGTTACTGGCCGACATCGAGTGAACAGATAGTGAGTTTGCGACTCTCCAAACGGCCAAACTTTTCATACTTATGACGTACTTATGTGCATGTTTGTTGTTTTTTTTGGATTATTGTGCATTATTTTGCATTATTGTGCATTATTGGGGACTATTGGGGATTATTGTGGATTGCGCACTTTTCATCAAAGACTCTCTATGTGAATTAATGTGGATGAGTTGTAATAACTTTTAGGAATGTGATATATATGATTATCTACCATCAGTCACATGTGGATTATTACAGATCTATCACATATGGAAGTTTCCTAAAATGGGGGTAACCCCAAATCATCCATTTATAATGGATTTTCCATTCTAAACCATCCAAAATTGGGTACCTCCATTCATGAAAACCTTCATATAAGTCAGCCAGATACTTGTCGGCGCATCTTTAGACGAACGATGTTAGATGCATGGCTGGACCCTGCGCTGATAATTGGGTATGTACCTACTGCATGTTGTTTAGTCAGATGGCTGTTTGTGGGTGTGTATGCTACATATGTATGGACCTTTTTTCTCTTGCAGTGCTGCATAGAACAGGTAGTGTTGGTGATATCTCCATTGCAGCATTCCTCAACCCTACTTCGTGGCTCATCCCACTTATTATTTAAGTAAGTTATATGCCTGGTTATAAGTGGGATAAGTAGGGTTCATCCACTTACTGGGCTTTGAAGCCACCAAGTACCGTGCACTTCAGGAGGAGGTTCGACAACTGGAACAGATTCCTGGCAATCAGACCTTATTCTACTGGCGCCAGGCTCGGAATTCGATGATTTTCATTGATTTTCACGATCCCCGACTGGATGGGTAGTTTACCCTCTGGTAATTTGTTACGGTCTGCGACATTGAACATGGCCCATTTAGAAATCGTTGATTTACCCATTAAAACTGGTGATTTTCCAGTTCGCTATGTAAACGTTTACCACAGTGTGATTCTTGATGTTTTTGGGGCGACGACCATGGAACATCACCCCAGCCTTTCGGATGACATGAAATTACTGGACTATCAAAGAATGACCATGATACATTCTGGGTCATGACCCCTATTAAATCAACCACGATTTTGGGGAATAGTAGCCAGTATTGGGGAATACGAACCTTACTGTATGTATATAACATTATATAACCATATAGAAATCAATATATTGATAATATCCCCATTATATATATATAATAACCATTTATATAGAATGATGTTGGGTAATATTTGGACGATGAGAATCCCAACTCATGTGTCAAATGGTCAAGTATTGGGTACCCCAGTGAAAATGGATGGTTTTTATACGTTTTTATACATGTGTTCATACTAAAAATCTGGGTAAATTATAACAACCTCACTGCGACCTCACTGGAATCATGGTTAGTAAGGGGAATCATCTCCAAATGGCCTTAATTCAGGTTAGTGAATTATTATAATTTACCCAGAAACATAGACTAGAACCTGTGGTTTTTTGGTTTCAAATTTTGCATCATTTTTGTTGCCCCATCCCCAGATGACGCTTATTTTGCTTCAACTTCTGCCTGTTATTTCGAACTGATGTGGATCCCAGTTGCTACGTCCTATGTGTATGCCATAATTATGCCCCAGTTATGGTTATTGGTCATTTACAACCTCAATGTGGTAAACAAAACTCCGTATGTTTCCCATAGTCGATGTTGTTTGATGTTGTAGTTGTCCCATGCATGTTTCACAAATACACTTATATTTATTATATATACATGATATACATGATATTATTACATTATAGTACAGTATCATTATGTTGTAGTTATTATATATTATGGCTAGGGTTGGCTAACTGTTCTATACCTTCTTTCATGAACCACAGCTGCAACATGTCAATCAAGACGATCACCTCCCAGCAAAATTCAATGTTTTGGTGAATGTGATTTTAGTGCTTGGTGAATCTATATTCTATGTTTATCTATTTATTGTGGTTATAGTGGTTATAGTGGTTGGATAGTGGTTGGTTTATTTTATTTATTGTTTTAGTGGTTGGTTAAGCAAATCCGACAAAGACCAGTGACCAGATTCGAAAAACCGGACCCAACGTTGTGTCGTGGTGTCCGACCTGGTCGCGCAGTCCATGTTGGAACAGTTGAACCTCTCTCAGCTCAATCCCTCAGTGAGTGGACAGGCGAGCCGAGACGGAGTTGAGAAAGCCGGTTGGTGGTTGACCATATGGTTAGTACTATGGTCAATATATGGGTAATACTGTTTCACTTAGTACCATTGGATAGTACTATACAATACTATACATCTATACCATCTGGTTGGTGGTTTTGAGCCCTACCCCTCTGAAAAATGATGGAGTGAGTTCGTCAGCTGGGATGATTTTCCATTCCCAATATCTGGAAATTCATATTATCCAAGTCACTTGGACTTATGGTAGTTACCCTCTGGTTATTTAACATAGCCATGGTATAGATGGCCCATTTATAAATGGTTTACCTATTGAAAATGGTGATTTTCCATGGCTATGTTAAAAACCAGATGGTAGGTGATTAATGGCGATTCATAGGAAAATTATCAATCATTAATAGGATGATTACCTAACAATTATAGTGATACTAGTGGTTAATAATGATTGATGTGATATTAGCCTACAGTTATGGCTCAACTAACACTTGTAAATGGAATGAACTAACTAACTCTTATATAACTATCTATAACTAGTTGGCTATATATATATCATGAAATAAACCCATACAAATAATGTGGGTAAAACAATGTCATAAACTATCCCCCAGTCATCACCATTTTTATAGGTGGTATAATCCATTCCCAAATGGGTGTTTTATGGCATTGTTTTACCCACATTACTACTTATTATAACTTGCGGATTTATGTAACATGTACGTAGAAGATCATAGAACAAATGTACAATATTATATTCTTCCATATTATAAGAGATTATAGAAGCCAAACATACAATGTGAGGCCCCCAAGATAGCTAAGTTGGCTTATAACTCCAATAACTATGGTTTATTGTACTTATAACGAACTAGTTACTGGGGCGAATCTAAACCAACTAACATCACTGGGGGGCCTCACATTGTAACATATTAATAATGGTATTGTTCCACTTATTAATAGTGTTGTAGGGGGATGGTCCACATTTATAATATGGTTTATGTTCCACTTATGTAAAAAAATATTTAGCAAATATAAACTACCACATTGGAAACACTGTGTAAACAACTATCATTGGGAAACACTATTTAAAATAGTATAATAAAAACATCATTGGGCATTATAATAGTATAAATTATAAATACCACATTGTAAAAAACTATCCATGGTTCCACTTAGTCATCATTGTCCATTCTTCCTCTTATTCATTGTAGTTTTGTTCTGTGGTAATAATGGATCATGTTTACTGAAGTATAATGTACCACAATGGACATTCCCACTAAACATATTCACCACATTGTTCCACTTATTGATCGTAATTTATGTTGTTTTTTTATCGGGTAATATGGAAAATATATCATGGGATGATACTGGGATATGAATGGATTCATGACCCAGTGTCAACAAACGTGGTAGTGGAAAATCCACCATTTATCAAGGATTGTCCCAGCTAGAAACCTATTTCTAGGGGGTTATTGCCGGAGGGTATTCCACTTGTGTTAGGATGGGAATCTGGCAGGGTGACTTGCCGGGGCGTGCGACTATTTAACCCAGATTGGCGTCGATTGACACGGAGTCTATCAGTACAAGGCATGACAAATACTACAATGAGATGCCCCCCCAGTTATAAGTTAGTCTTCAGTAACTATAGCTGGTTGGTGGTTTAGAACATATTTTTTCTGGTTAATCTATGGTTAATCTACGCTTAGTAATTGGAACAACAATATATCTGGTTGGTGGTTTGGAACCATGGAATTTTATGACTTTCCATTCAGTTGGGAATGTCATCATCCCAACTGACGAAGTCATTTTTTCAGAGGGGTTGGTCAACCACCAACCAGATAGATATATCTACGCTAAACCAAAGTTGTAAACCCAACTTACCTAACTATGGGGCACTTTCAAGGATCATGTCGGCCATTCTTAGGCATTGTAGGTTGCCAGTTCTGTGCGATCAAGTGAGTAGATTAAGCGCACACGCATACACACACACATCCTAAACAGTTCTGTCTTTACACAGGTGATTAGACCTCAATAGTGAACATGACACACTCCCCCTCTCCCTCCCTCTCCCTCCCTCCCTCTCTCTCCCTCTCTCTCCCTCTCTCTCCCTCTCTCTCCCTCTCTCTCTCTCTCTATGTCCATCTGCTAATATGAGTCAAATGATACGACTCTGCAAGATATGATTTATATACAAACAGGATTTGACAGGACATATATTCTACACCCGAAAGCATCATAATTAGTCTGTAAAACGAGGTAGGAACACCCCGAGAAGGAGGTAGGCATTGCATGTAAAGCATTTAGCTATTAAAAACAAGTGCGGAATTGGAGAACGAGGTCAGACCCCAAAAACGTGACTGGACTGGAGAACGAGGTAGGAACACCCTGTTAATTGTGTTTTGTACCAAATAACTTCCGCAGCTCCTATATCGTGTATCTGTAACATATGTCCCAATGCCTACTAGCTACATCTTTATGTTTAATGAACGCCCTAAATGACTCTGCAATGCTTATATATACTTCATACATTGCTACATATATATATATATACATATATATATATATATCGTTTATACACATATATGTTTAGATGATATATAAGTTGAGAGCGTTTCATGGTATGTTTTCTTGGCTTCTTGTGCGCTGACAATTGGAGAATATGGTTTTCAAAGTTTTCACCTATTTCATACCCTCCATCTATATATAAACATATAAACTGTAGAGGATACATCGATTATCTATAATTTTTCTATAACTTATCTATAAACTATCTACAAATTATCTATCTAGTTTATCTAGAGTTTATCATTCGAAAAGGACGTGGCAATATAGGTATGGATCAAAATTTAAGCCCCAGAAGGGACCACAGATGGCTTAATGTATGTTTAGTTTGAACCATACCCATATATATATATATATGTATATGTATATATATATATAATATACATATGTATATATATATATCATATTGCGAATATAATCTGAATATGCAGAATCCACTCAATGCTCGCGGTACAGGAGGCTGTGTGAATCTCGGTGTGTTTGAAGCAAGTGCTTGCTTTGTTTCCAATTCTCACAGGTTGAATCGTGTCACAAGATGTAAAATACCGAATTATTTTAACCCCTACTGAAACAAAGGACATAAAACATACGAAAACCAAGGACATATGGACATAAAACATACTAAACACATACTAAAACCATATGGTTTCCATCCTCCACCATAAAGCATTGTAAATTGGCCAATGTTGCCGAAGATTTCAAGTTGCTTTTACGCCACCCCGCAGTTTCCGGTGACGAGCTTCGGTCTGGAGTACGTCCGGGATCTCGGACCCCTAAAAAATGTGGCCCTTTTGACCATTTTTGACCCATCCCAACTTTGGATTTTTTGGGTTTGTCTGAAAATATGGTCAAAACCATATGTAGTATCATGATTTTCCCATATTTTCCTATTTAAAGTGGCATTTGGAGGATATACACTTAATATACACCATTTTCAGACACAACCAATATGGGATATTCATTGTGTCATTCAAACCTGTGAAGATATGGGCATCGTTGTTTTGGAATGGTGGCATTTAGATGATACTGTGGCTGGAAGAAATCCTGCACCTGTTGTAGATGGTTTATCCCACTATAATCCCATTATTTACAGTGTTTCATAGTTACCAATAGTTACAAACTGGTGCAGGATTTCTTCCTACAGTATGTTGCACAGGCTCCTTGTAGCTTCCACATGGCATAGGCCCACGTACGCGGCGTAGGTACCCACGGTTAGTGTAGAGGATCGAAGGCACCAAATGAAACATTAATTACTTGGATACCTTGAATGCATACGCATATATTGACATTATGAATGTAATTCCAAAATATGGTTATGTTCATCATTATTGTATAGACTGATATACCATCATATGATCCTCTTATACTATTGGGGAATATACTGACTGGCCTAGGTACTTGACATGAGGCCCCATACTGTAGATATTTTTGGAGTACATGCTAGTACAGTAATCAAATATTCCATACATCTGGATAAATTTGATCACGACCTGACCTCACATCGCGACGTCATTGGATTGATGGGAGTTGTAAGTGGGATCATCCCCAAAATGGACTTTATCTCAGGTTGCTGAATTATTATACCTCACATTATGCGGATGATTCCACTAACTAACCTGAGATAAAGTCTATTTTATATTCCATTGAATTCCATTAATTAGCTAATTAGCTATAATTATGCTAGCGATATAGTTATATCTCGATTTATTCACATGATGTGGCTATAATCGACTATACCCTCTGGTTATTCACAGCTATGGAAGCCATGGCCCATTTATAGATGATAGATAAACATGATGATTTGCCTATGAACAAATGTGATTTTCCAGTTCGTTACATGAGTCACAATCATGAATAATCATGAATAATCATTAATCATCAGTAGTAACCCATATCATTATATATCATCTCATGATTTGCCTATGAAAACATGGGGAGTTTGCCGACCGTCGCCTTCTCCGTTCAGGGCGCATGCTTCGTTCCGACGCCTTGTGCCGGAGACACCAGCTGTACCCAGGCGCCTGCCCGGAAGAGACCCATCAAAAGAAGAGTGTTGGTTAGAGATCCAGAACTAGTTAAGGCCCAAACAACCGTTATTTGTTTTTATGGATTTATTTCATGATGATAGATAGATAGATAGATAGATAGATAGATAGATAGATAGATAGATAGATAGATAGATAGATAGATAGATAGATAGATATATATACATATATATATATAACCAACTAGTTGCCACAGTCGCTGCAGGGC
>Ga0126342_10018001_pt1 | contig 12159 bp, 4 predicted proteins | sample Cyp1metagenome_FD_92528 | JGI IMG/M metagenome (GOLD analysis project Ga0126342, IMG submission 92528) | Coral microbial communities from Lord Howe Island, Old Settlement Bay, Australia - Cyphastrea 1 metagenome | ecosystem: Host-associated > Invertebrates > Cnidaria > Coral ... | reverse complement strand
TTGTCGGCATCGCTCGGAATAATGGATATGCGCTTTGGTCTTTTGCATGGTATGGAAGACACGAAGGCATGCTGGGCAGACAGGTTCCTCAAAATACCTTCTGACAGATGCCACGTGCCCATGCTGCTTGAACATATGCGCAGCTTCGCCTGCCTTGGAGGCACAGCTGATTTGACATTGAAGGCATCCATATCTCTCCTTGTTCTCAGTCTCGTCATCCGAGCGCTCCCATGTAGAGTCAAATCGGAAGAGAACTTGGAGGCGATCAAAAGCATGGAGATGGAATTCCCTGACCTTCCACAGTCTTTGATGCTGCATGATTTCATGTTCAGTGGCACGTCTGATCAAGCGCTTCCAGAATTTTGGGTACTGCATGATGATTCAATGCCAATGGGCAAAATCGAGCCGCGGATCAGGTAATGCTGAACTGCGTTGCAGCTGCTTCCACATCCATTCAAGGTCATTCTCAATGTATGCACACCACTCGCTGTCTGCAGAGAAAAAGCCCCAGTCCTGCGGCGTCCCACATCGATAGAGTGTGCCAAGGTATCGCAGGCGCTGTCGTCGTAGCAGGGTATCAGGCGACGGCATCCCGATGGTGGCAAGGATCTTGTCTGTGCACCAATGTTGATCTCCCGCCAGCTTCAGAAGTCTGCGGTACAGCTTGATGATGGCCGCATGAAATGTCCTCACTGTCCTGTCATCAGTGATAAGCCAGCTCTCTGAACCATAGAGCAATTTGGTCATGATGAGAACTTGGAACAATTCACATCTCTTGGCCAGTGGGATCTGCTGGTTGTGATATAGAACTCTTCGGTGTTGGTTGAACGCAGCATGGGCCAGAGCAAGCCTGCGCTTCACCTCAGTTCGTTGATCAGGTCCATGATGAAGAAGTCCTCCCAAATGGAGGTACTTGTTGGTGATGGGTATGGCGTAGGCCGTATGCTCTGTGAGGATCGGCAGAGTCAGTGAGGCTTGTGGTCCAAAGAGCTCAATTTTGTGGCTACGAGATTTTGGTCCACGTAGACTGAGAAGAATTTCAGACTTGCCTCGCTTGAGGTTTGGCGTCATCCCATGTTCAACACAAAGTTCAAGTAGCCGTCCAGCCGTTTGTGTGGCCTTGGAGATCAAGGCTGATGCTGAAGAACTGCTGAGGCAGATCGCTGTGTCGTCCATCCAGGTCGGACCAATGAACGTCGCCTGCTCATCAACATGACCAGAGGCCGGCTCGGTCCCAAACAGATTGAGCTGCGGCAGGACGGGGTAATGATCAGCCAACCCATTCTGCTCCATATAGTCCTGAAGGCGAAGGAGCACACGCGCCCATACATAACTGAAGCACACATCAGCAAATGGGTCTCCTGGTCTGGAACCAAATTGCGTCTCCACCACATCATCCTGTTCCTTCATCCAAAAATGCGTGTTGCAGTGGATGGCCGCGATGCTGCGTTGGAGGTGTGGTGGTAGTTCAGCAGCTTGGAGCGCATTCGGGCCATCCAATAATTGCCAAAGTTCATGAAGTGCTGACTCGGGCATCTTGAGCTTGTGGAGGAAAGCCGCGAGCGCCTCGTCACTGATGACATTGTTCATGCAGAGCGGTCTGAAGATGCGATAAAACGCTTCAGCCAGGTCTACAAAGACGATGGCGGCACAAAGACCACGACGACGCGCTTGACGAAGATGTGCTCTGACCTGATGCAAGCCATAGGTGACCGGCATGCGTCGCTTTCCGCCCACCTGTTGTTTTTGAAGGAACTTCTCAAAGATGTCCGCCTGACTGGTGCGGATTGTGCGATGTATTGCCTTACCGATCTGACTCGAGATCAATAAGGAGCGGAAAGACGCACAATGGTGCTTTGCTCCTCGTCCTTTGTAAGCTTGCACTAGTACGCCTCCCTTGTAGGATAGGTCTTCTTGGCCATGTAGAAGCAGCTTCCATAGCGCAGGATAGATCTGGATCGCAATTGCCGCTGGGAAATGATGAAGCAATTCCCCAGGAATGTCATCAGCTCCACTGGCTTTGCCACAGGACGTGGAGCGCAGTGCGATCTCAAGATCTGTGAGAGTGGGCAGCTCGGTGCAGCTGATCCTCACTTCTGCTTGTTGCTGGTCAGAAAGATTGTTTCTCCACCTGTGTCTCAGGACCTCTCGGGGGACCCGTTCGCCTCCTTCCATATCCTTGAAGAAGTCAACCCAGGTGTTGAGAGCTTCATGTGGCGTCTTACAAGGCCGTCCATCCTCATTGTGAACAAGCGGAACAGTCTTCTTTTTGCACATTTTGGGATTGGTAGGCCCAATGTAGCTACGAAGGCATCGGAGAATGCTAGAGGCCGGTGTCGAAGTGTCCAAGGCATCAAGGCTCTCTCGCAAATGTTCATGTTTGGCATTTCGCAGGCCTTTTTGAAGTCGCTTGGAGCAGTTTCGATAGGCCACCAGCAACTTGAGTTTGGAGCAGTGGAGGGAGACAATCAAGGATGCTTGGTCTTCTCGTACGGCATCAGCTTCCTTGTGTTGCCATGCCTTGAAGACTTCTCTCAATGCTTGTTGTCTCATGGTCTTTTGCACCTCTTTGAGACACTTCTTCAGCCGCAGCTTTTGTGTTCTGCACTGCCAAAGTTGCTCTGTGATGTAGGGCTTCTTGGCAATGCGCTGGGCTTGCGGGCCATGTTTCATTGCTGCTTGAAGACCAGTTGAAAGATGGCGTGCTTGCGTCTCCACATCAGTTTGCCATGGGCAGGTGTTGATGAGGTCGATCTTCTCCAGCACACTGCATCGAGCCTGTTTGCAATGCCAGTTTGGTTGTGGGCATCTCTTTGTCGCTGGCCGGACCAACTCTTCAGCTGTCCATGCTAATTGAACTCCCACCGCTTTGTGATCTTCATTGGTCGTGCACAAATCCAAGGTATCAATAACGCTGGAATATGTACAAGACGCGCTCCATGCCGAAGGAATGGCGACATAGTCGATGCAGTGGTTCGTAGTTCCGTCCGGGCTGGTCCAAGTGGATCGTGGACCCTCGTGGCAAGTCATGGTCGATGGCAGGCACAGTCCGTTGCGAAGTAGGCATGCCTTGAATAAGTCAGTGTTTGCACTTGACGCGAGATCTCTGGCAAAGACAGTGATATCATCTGCTTCTCCCGCTTCGGCATTCGCATCAATCAGCCAGATCCACGGAAGACCATCTCCAAAAGTGTCAATGACGCAGTCAGTCTGCTCCCACCATTGCTGACGGACTGTTCGTGCGTGTCCACTATGTGGTGCATGGGCGACAAGGATCCAGCAGGTCAGAAGATCTGCTTGACATCTCACGACCAGCCTTTGTGGGTCTTTGTGGCAGACCTGAAAGTGCTGAGCCTTGAGGTACCTTGGCTGCTTCTTTTTGTCAAAGCCAATGGGCTGCTTCAGGTTGACCCAGAGCTCTACGCCATATTGGCCTGCACAATGTCCAGCACCGATTCTCAGCATCTCATGGGATGTGCTGAAGACTTCCTCATTGCGTCCTTCTTGGACCCCAACAAGATTGAGCCCATGTGCTTTGACTTGGTCGTAGAGATAGAGAAGCTTTCCACTGTGTCCCAGAGGCCCTTTAGAGATGGATTGGACATTCATTGTGGCCGCACTTAGCAGGCACGAGACAAATGCTCTCTTCCCATCTTTCGGTTGGCGCATTCCCGAGGGCGGTGGCTGTGGCGGTAGATCGGGAGCCGCAACATGTAGGCCTTCTTGCCACGCAGGTAGTCCATATTGGCCTCCAAAACAAAGCCATAGTGACGGCAGGATGTGACGCCATTTTTGGAGGTCAAGCTTTATTCTGGCATGGTGATGGCTATTCTTCGCCTCACGCTTGGCCACGTGGTCGACGAATTCGTTGTATGGATCTCCAGTGTGAGATCTCACATGATGCATCTGTAAATGGTCAGCTGGGAGCCCTGCCTTCAAGCATTGGAAAGTGCCTCGAAGGAGGCGGAAAGTCATGTCCGGGTCGGCGACTCCAATAGTTCCAGCCGCTTGACCACTGGTAATCTGCGAATCAACACAGAAGACCGTGGGGGTGTTTTGGTTCAGGGTCAACCTCCAAATTCCTGCCCACAAAAGTCCCTCGCGTTCTGCGATGTCAGCACCAATACGCGTGGAGCCAGCGAAGCACGAGCCAAGAGGGTCAGTGCGTACTGGATGCGCAGCCCACCCAATAGGGATGATCACACTGTCAGAGGCCGTGGTATAGCGTTCCCCCAGGACTAACATGGCCCATGTGTCCGGCATGGTCATAGCGTCCGCAGTTTGTGATGAACCATCGGTGAAGATCAGCAGTCTATCCCAATGTTCCTGAATGTCTCCAGGTCCAGTGCTCGTCAGTGCTTCCTCAATGTAGAGTGGCAAATCAAGTCCAGTGAAGTCAGTGCAGAGCGCATCACTGCCTGCTTGCAGAAGCTCCTGGATGTCAGCACTGGTGAATGGCGTGTCCACAAAACAGGCCGGTAGGCAGATGTCCTTCACAATGAGATCAGTTTTGAAAAGTGGCCCTGGCGTCCAACTCACAACTGATCGTGCTGGCCATGCAGTTCGGCATCTCTCTGCGCGATCTGCATTCTGCTGCGTAGGCGTGCAATTCCAAAAGCGGACACGTCGTAGACGCAGCAGGAGCATTTCATGGGAAAGGATAACAGCTCTTTCGTAGCCCATGCGATGGAGAAGGCTCATGATTTCCTGGTCAGACAGGATATTGTCATCGGTGTGGAGTATCGATCCTTGTTCATCCTGTAGATCATCGTGGCAGAGCATGTAGTGGATGCCGGAGGTCTCGTCAATCTCTTCAATGTTGTAGTAGAGGAAGTCACCGCGCTCACCAAACGCATAGACTGGGCTCGTGAGTCCCCATTGTTTCAGTTCTTGTGCGACTCCAGGTTCCGCAGAATCTTTTGGAATTTCAATGTAGTGAGGTAGCGGCTGGGTAGGATCTGCTGCCTTGACTTTGACCACCTCAAGAGCCGGGATCAACGTGTCCAAGCTCAATGGGGTTGGTGTCATTGGGGTCCTCTCCCATTCGCCCTCAGGCGGCTCATGCCTGATCACCTGCTCGACTTCAACAGAGTGAGGTTGTGATGCCGCAAAAGTCCTGTGAAATGGAGGTTGTTCACTGGCACTATGAGGTATGGTCAGACCAGTGAATCTGGCAGTCATCTGCAAATTGATACTGTATCCATCTCTTCCTTGGAGTGGTTGTCCCAAAATGAGTTGGTATGTACCGTACCAACCAGCACAGTGACGATCGGCACCAGCAAGGAGACAACGATTTGTGAGTGCCAAACTGTGAATGATTTGCTCCAAGAAGATGTGTTCATGTGTCGTGAGCGCAAGCTGCCAGAGTGGACCCGGCAATGGGATTGCTCGGTCAAAGACAGTGACAACACTCGTCACCAGCTCCGGTTGCGGCCGTTGTACTAAAAGGACATGAGCTGCAACAGGTCGTCCACGTTGTGGCGGTCTGGGCTGCACAATGACAAGCTCAGAAGGTGCTCCATTGATGAGCCTGTCCTGCCAAAGTTGGCCGATGTTGCGTTCCCACATAACGAACTGGGAGTTGAGCTGGATGTTGCGAGGATGCCAGCAAACTCTGCGTGCAGGATCTTGTTGATCAACGAACCACGTAGTGACCTCAGCACTTGGCTCTTCGCCTTGCCAACTGAAGACAGTCCTGGTCCATTCCTCATGTAGATCCTGAATAACTTCAGACATGGCCTCAAGTCGGATTTCTTGTGGCACAAATTCAGGTGCTCGAGGATCCAAGACAAAATCATCGATGGAGTTGGTGGGTTGAATTGGCTGCGGGACTTCTGCTCTCATAGGCTCTGCTATGCCATAAGAGAAGGACTCCGGTCTTCGTCTGACATGGAGTTCAATATGTTGGCCATTGTCTGCCCTCCATGGTTCTTGTGTGGAAAGCTGCTGCTGATTGTGTGTGGCATGGCAGTTCCACTGTCTTTCAAGGCATCTCACTTCTTGATCAGCAAACCATAGAAGTCTGTCGAAAGGCAACAAACTTGGCACAAGTTGTGCAAATCGATCAGGTGCTGGTCCTCCGGCAATTGTGAGGAGAATTCCTGCCTCAGCTGGATGTTCGTGCTGAAGAATCAAAAGATGACCGCCATGGACCGCTCCGACAGGTGTGGGATGAATGATTTGCATTCGGATTGGCCAGTGTGGGTGTTGTCGATCCCTCCATACTTGGCGTAGTGCTGAATCCCACAACCTCACATTGGCTGGTAATGCAGCCATTCTGGGCGTCGAGCATCTTGGGAAATCAAGCGCGCTGAGGAACCACGTGTCAAAATACATGATTGGCTCTTGATCCGGGCCTCTTGTCTGGAGTTGAGGTCGATTCCATAGATCATGTAGGTGTCGAAGGTCTGGATCCATTTCCTCGGCGAAGTCTCTTTGAGGACGAGGACGTCTTCTGGGTCTTCCGCCGCAAATGTCCAAACGATTGGGCTGTGCAATATGTTTGTCACCAATCTTGGTCTTGACAGGTCCACGTTTGGATCCATGGATTTGCAGGAAGTTCATCTCATCGCTGTGAGCACCACAGTGAAAGCGTCTTTCATCATCGCCGATGAAAGTCTTGATGTAGTCGCCATCCTCAATGATCATAGGTTCATCCCGGTCATGGTCGATGAGGACATTGTTGATCCACAGATGCGTCTTTGTGGTGTGTCTGTTGTAGACATCCTCAAGATTCAAGATGCGAAAGAGCGAAGTCATGGTGGTTGTGTGTGGTAGCCATTTTGCTAATCTGCGAAAGGCTCCCGGCAGGATTTCGTTCTTCTCAAAGATCTCGAGGTCGAGGAGCGTGATGCGCAGGAAAGAAATTGGACGTCTTTCTCCTTGTCGAAGAACTAAGAGACATTGGAGGTCAACCGCTACGAGATCTTCAGGACGTTCAAGTACTGCAAATGTCTCCTCAATAGCGTCCTGATTGACAGCTGTGGCGATTCTTCGATAATACTCCTCATTCTGTTCCTCAGCAAGAGGCAGGAGGCTGCAAGTCCATCCAGGGTGAATACCACCGTTCTGATCCATGTACTTGTTCCACTAGAGGGCTCTCTGCTGGTGGAACGTTGCATGGTGTCAGTGGCTGATGTAGAAGAACTCGAGGATGTGGGTGAGCGTCTGATGGGTCGTCTTGCCATCAGGGCATTATCATCAGTCTCCTCCATGTTTCCATGCTGCTGAGGCTGGACAAAGTCTTGCCATTGCTCCATTCTAGGTCTGACATAGACGTTCCATTCTTCATCGTTGATGATCATGGGGACGCTAACAACCAAACCTAATCCATCATGCATCCTGATTGGGCGTTCTCTGGGGAAGACATGCAGTCCTGCTCGTAGAACACAAGGCTGGAGACCCTGCCTCTCTGCTTCCCTGCATGCTTCAAAGGCTTCTGCACGATGCAAAACTGTGGAGAAATCAGTCCAGGTGTCGACCACATGAGCAATCTCAATCGTACGTGGCGTGGGCAATTCATCGAACAGCGCAGTGGTTAAAATTGCATGACCACCTGGTTGAGCATGCTGAACGATGAGCACAATGCCAACAATACCACGTGTAAGCGAAATTGGAGGCTCGGGTTGAACAAGGTGAACATTGAAGTCTGCCTCACGGTCAAATAAATCTCCCCAAACACTCTTGAACTCCTCAATCCATGTCTCGTATCGACGTGTCAGGCGGATTGGGCGGTCGGCCGCCTGTCGAATACAGGTTTGATGGCTGAGGTAGTACGTGCTCAGGTAAATGATGGGGCCTTCTTCAAGTAATTCCGTCGCACCTTCATCCTGGAGTATATTCCACAAAGATTCGACCCATGCTGGAAGATGTCTGATCGGAATGCGTCCATGTCCTCCATGCGCAGTGGACTCTTCAGACGAGCTGGGCGGATCTGGCAAATTTGGGTTCTCTGTCGGGTCTGGCCTGTGCGAGATTGGTGCAGTCCTCGACAGAGTCAAAAATTGTTGTGAAGTTGTGTGGGCTTCAACAACCTTGCAATTGGATTGCGAGAGTGGGCAGCTCTTCGGCAACCATTCTCGTTGTGAAACATCATCAATGGAGATTCTGCTTGTAGTCCATGATGAGCTGAATTCAGGTCCAAAATGGACGTGGGCAATTGGGTCAAATGAGACTGTGAGACCCTTTTTGATTTTTCTGTGAGGCACGGAGAAACCCCATTCTCGTTTCTCACATTGTTGGATGAAGCTTGTTGGATGAAGCTGGTTGGCTGCATTGTGAATGCTAGATGCATGGCGTCTTCACTGGCCTGCCAGGGTGACTTGTAGAAGCGCTCCTGGAGGATGGAGTGCGACCATTGCAAACTGGCTACATCAGCAGCAATTGAAGAAGGAGGCCACGCTGCCCATCGATCAAAGTACTCTAGAGTCATCAATGACCGGGCACACCAAAAGGCTGCATTGAAGGCAATCCTCCTGACGGCATTACCACATCCGGTGGTTCTCCTTCTTTCTGACGCGGCCTCTTGGCCTTTCTCTCCTCTTCTTCCTCTTTCTCGGCCTGCTCGGAAAGTTTCTGTAGGCTTTCCGTCATATGTGCAAGACCTTCCAAGATCTTTGCGGCCGATTCCTTTGTCGATGTGTCTTTCGCCTCCCCTTCGTCGTCGGAGATCACTGTTGCTGCCTCCTCTTTCGAGCTGAAGTCTTCTTTTGCCTTGTGAAGCTTCTCTTTCGCGTTCTTGATGCTCTCCTGATGGGCCTGTTCCTGACTCTGGAAGTGGTCGGTATACTGTCTGAACCGCTCCAACGACATTGTCAGGAAGGCTCGCCATTGCGTCATCAGGTTGCTTCTGGCAAGAAGCGCAGTGTCCAGCTCCTCTCGTGCCTTTGTCAGGGCATCCACCGCAGTATACAGCGTCTTGGCATCCTTCTTTGATGCGGCCTTTGTCTCGTCCGCAACAAACTGCTGAAGCTCCGGCGTCAGAGTTTCCAAGTTGGCCTTCTTCAACAATGTGGAGACCTCCTTCAACTTCTGTTCCGCCGGTGACAGAGTTGTTGATGCCGATGAAGTTGCTGCACCTGGTGGAAGGGGCATGCTCATCCAGGGTGGCTGTTGGCCATTGGGGCCAATTGGCGGTGGTGGCGGTGGCGCAAGGGTCTGTTGGGGAGGTCCATTGCGTCCCTTGGTTTTCCCTTTGCCTCGGCCACGATTCTTCTTTGGTTGTTGCCGTGGGCTCTGGTCTCCTCCATAAGGATCTCCCCAAGGCTGATGGTCTGGTGCCGTCCAGTACGTCCTTCTCGATGCCGATCTCGATTGCTGCGCCTTTGGTTTCGGGTACACTATGCAGTCTTCCCAGGCTGTGCCACAAAGGTCGCAGAACCAGGCATTTTTGTTCCTGAGCTTCTTGCAATTGCCGCACATCCAACCAGCATTTTCCTTGGTCTGTCGAGCCATTGCTGCGCTGATGCGTCGAAGAAGACCCGGATCTCTGCTGTGGTGTGATAGCAAAGTGTTCCTGATGGATGCCAGTTGAACTATTGACAACATTCGGATACCAAGACAATGAAGATGCCAGCGAAAGCGTGCGGAGGCTCGCTTTCTGCGTAAAGCTCTCCGTGCAGTAGGATGAATGATGGCAAAGTTCAAAATGTCCAAGAGGAAGAGGTGCGAAGTCTGTCAGCACGATGCCAAGGAACAAAATGAAGATCTCGAAGAACTGGATGCACCTGCTCATACACAATCACAGTAGCCGCCAGGCGAGCTAAGGTGGTGTCGGACTGCTCAGTTCCGACAGAGCACAAGTGCCAATGTGCCAAGGCCGCGAGACGAAAGCGGCCCGTGGGCGTTATGGCACGCGCCCACTAAGGTTTCTAAGCTCTCAGGGGGGTCGGGCTTCCCTGCAGAGCCGACACCTTAACGCACATATATATATATACACACAATAAACATCAATCATCAAATAGCCCAACTGGTGGCTGCCTTTCACCAGGTCATTCTGGCCAGCACCTTGTCTTCAGAGGAGCAGCAACGCCTGCGCAGGGCACTGGAGGTCCCAAGAACGGAGGCCGTTGCACCAGTCCCTCGGGATGATGGGAACATGTTGTTTTACCCAAGAAGCCCAATTTTTGTTTGTTTCCAACGTGGCTTTTTTTGGGCAATGTTTTTGCATGTTGTTTTTTTTTTGCTGTTGGAAATCCACCCGATTTTTGAGGGCGAAAGCTTGAAATGCAAAAGACGTCGATGTCTTTTATCTCATCGAGCAATAGGGCTAAAACCCGCAAGAAAGTTCAAAAAACCTCTTGAAATATACAGGGGTAAAACAGTGAAAGTTCGCTTAAAACCGAGTCAATGATGGGACGTGTGTGCTCTACAATTCTTGTTTGAACTCCAAATTTGGGATGGTTCAATGTGTAATATCTGTCATATCCGCATGAAAAAAGAATGATATTTCAATTTTTAGTATGAGGGATGATTCCCTGGGCCCATTTTCATGCCCCAGCCGGTGCTTCAGAAAGGGGGGCCTGCACCTTCAGAAAGTCGCGTTCCAGCAACTCAGGCAGAAATCATCTACCGCGTGAACTTTGTGGATGGTAGCGAGTTGGAAATCACTTTGGACGAGACATCCTCAGTACAGGATGCAGTAGTGGCTATTGCCCATCAGAAAGGTTCCTCGCCACAAAGGCATGGAACAGTATGAAGCGTTTGGAGATGGAAAGGATGGAAAGGATGGATGTATAACAATGTATAACCAATGAAAGTCAGCACATATCCATGGAAATAAACAGCAAATTCGAAGAAGGATAGAACCATGGCCACCAATCCTGGATGTAATCCATCATTGGTGCTGGTGCGTTTGATGTTTGTTGGTGCGTTGTAACAGTTCTTCTTCATACCGCTGCATTGAGTGCGAGGGAACCACAAAAAAATCAAACAGGGGTAGAGGACCCAAAGACCAAGCCGCATGAGTCACATCTTGGTACGAGTACGAGATCACATGATTTGGCCAATTTAGAGAAACACCCAGATTGGATTTGTCTGAAACTAGGGCCCCCAAAAATCCCAGGCTTTGTCTTCATTTTCCCAATTTCTCAACGGCCATAACTTGGGATTGCAATTTTTGCGCCCCAGTTTTGGACCAACCCATCCAAAAATTCAAGCGCACAATTTTCATTGATTCTGCAGTTTTTTTTTTTGGTTTTCCATCTTAACTTCTTACTGTAGCCTCAACTTTTGGGTTTTCCATTAGAGTTTTCCTTCTTACTGTTTTCCATCTTACTGACCCATTCAGAATCATCGCCCATCGCGGAAGTTCCACAAAGGCCTGTCCTCGGGTCAGCTGCGACTGCTGGTCTGCGGCTCGCCGGAGCTGCTGCCGGTGCTGCGGAGCGTGCGGCTGCTGGAGGCGGCACATGGATCCACCGAGTTGATGGCTGTGCTGAGCAGTTTCTACCGCTTGGGGATGCTCAGTTGATTCCCTTTATGTGGATCCAATGGATCCATTTTAGGGTGTCCATTTTAATGGAGGTACCCAAAAAGTCACCATGGCTGTGAAAACACGAAAAAAATGGCCTAATTTTTTTTGGATGGTTTGGGGTAGCTGTAGTACTATTGCAGGAGCCACAACATGGATTTTTTGCAACAAAAAAATATGCAGGATTCACCAATCAGAACATTTGGGATTGACCAACACAAATTGAAGGACCTAAGAGAAAAAATGAAGGGGTTCACCAACACAAATTGGCATTTCAGCAGCAAACAAATGGAGAATTCAGCAAGGAAAATGGGGGCTTAAGAAGTGAGGCGACCCATTTTTTTTTCGGTACCTCAAGAGGAACGAAATGACTGGTTTTCGACACCCATTGAGCTGGTGGGATATGGAACATCGAATCTTAGCCGTGGGAAATGACTTCCGTCGGTGGATGGCATCAACTGGGAACTGTATCACCTGGCAGGGGTTTCTGCCAGAGTGTTCTTAGAACGGTTTGTGCGGTTGTCCTAACTTTAGTGCTGCCTTGATCTTTAGGCTCAACACAGGGATAGTAGATGGTAAATTGTAATAAGTGTAGAAGGGCACCTGCGGTTGACCCTGATACTTGGTGCCTGGCTTGTCGAGGGGTGGAGGTGTTGACAGGGGAACTCGCTGGCACGTGGCCTTACACT
>Ga0126342_10018000_pt1 | contig 12160 bp, 5 predicted proteins | sample Cyp1metagenome_FD_92528 | JGI IMG/M metagenome (GOLD analysis project Ga0126342, IMG submission 92528) | Coral microbial communities from Lord Howe Island, Old Settlement Bay, Australia - Cyphastrea 1 metagenome | ecosystem: Host-associated > Invertebrates > Cnidaria > Coral ... | reverse complement strand
TCAAAAAATCACCAGAAATAACACGTTTGGTATCACATGTCCCTCAGATAATATATAATCCACCAATTTATATTTGTATATACCCATTTGTACCCCAACCAAATAAAAAATGAGATAAAATGAACAAAATGATTTAAACAATGCGTTTTAATGGGATAAAATGCTTAAATATGTGACAAAGTGTTTTTTAATGTGTTTTTAAGTTATTTAGAGTTTCTTTATGTGCATGGGGGTTCACAAAGTCTTCTGATCTAAACCCAGCTGATCTAGGGTACTTATTATTTTTGGTGAGCTAAATAGATAGAACGATAAATAAATAGATATATAGTTAGTTGGATTAGATAGATTAGATTAGATTAGATTAGATTAGATTAGATTAGATAGATAGACAGATAGATAGATAGGTAGGTAGATAGATAGATAGATAAATAGATAGATAGATAGACAGATAGACAGATAGATAGACACGATAGATAGGTAGATAGGCAGATAGATAGAATAGATAGATAGATAGATAAATAGACAGATAGATAGATAGATAGATAGATAAATACATAGACAGAAATATAGATAGATAGATAAATACAAAGACAGAACGATAGAGAGATATATATATATAGATAGATGGATGGATAGATAGATAGATAGATAGGTAGATAGGTAGGTAGATAGATACACAGATAGAAACCATGCTCAAGAAAGAATATATATATATGTCATAATATTATGTACTAATGCATAGTAATACTTTGAATTTTAACTAGTATCATTACTGTACAAAATTAATACCTTGAAATATTTCGGATGTTCTACCAGGATTAGGCATTTATTATCCCGCTGAAGATTAAGCATGTGGGAAATTGTTGTGTTCTATGAAAACTTTATGTAGCCCCACAATATTCCCAGATTAGAAACCAACTCCACGACTTAGAACTACTTAGAGGTGCAGTTCCAGTCTTAAGTGGACAACAATACTTACAGGGTTTATGTCCTAACTTGCGGGTGTGATCACGGTAATTATACATATTAATTAATGATCCCCAACCGCACCCCCGAGTCCATTTCTTTTGTGTTCCTGTTGCAGTCATGCCAAAGTGACCAAAGTCGCTATCTCTACAATCACGAAGTGAACTGGAAACACTCAAGTAGTACACCCTTTGGTCAGCTAACATAGCTTTGGAACATTACCATTGTTTAAGAGCTATATATCATCTATACATGAAGCGGTTGCCATATCTATGCCAGTAGTTAGCTATAACCGCATTTATGGAATGATCACCCCATTTATAACCATCTATAATTGGTATGAGCTTTACCTCCAGTGTAGCCCATGGTTTTTAAAACTCAAACGACCCGAACCCAAATTCGAGGCGCAACTGCCTTTGCCAGTGCCCCAGCAGCTCAGTTGCCTGGCTTTGCTGCAGCATGGTCTTCAGATGGACTGCTTGGGGTGGAAGGATATGGACCCTTGTGACCCAAGCATCGAAAAATACCACGCCAGTCATCAGCCACAGAAAGGTATATGATATGGATACTTAATAACCCAGTTGGATGATGTTGGATGTGTTTTTGACATTCTGACTATAGTAGTAGTGTTTTTACCCATTTATAGCTGGTGATATTCCGTGTATAACGGTGATATTTGCACCCCAGGCAGGAGATGGCTGGTTCTGGCTCTCGTTTTTTTGGTCCGAGAGCAGCTGGAAGAAATGTGTTTTGTTTTCCCAACATACTTGGATGCACAAATGACCCGTAATGACCATGGTGAAATTCAGCGTTTGGGTCATGGGGTAGCTCTTCCGAATGACTTACTCCTGCTTACAGTAGGAAACGGGGACATGGGATGATTACTAAGCGCCAGGAAGATGATGGGTCAATGGGTTGATACGGCAGGCTATGGGCTTCATCTCAAAAATGTGATGTAAAAATGGGAAGTATACTTTAGTACCACCCTAAATTAAACAGACCAAAGGTTGACATGCATCCAAGGTGGATACAGTAGTAATTGCTGAATAGTTACTGTCCAGTCATTGAGTTGAAGCGCCAGACTATCCAATCACTATAGTAACATACCATCTGGTTATTTAACATAGCCATGGAAAATCACAATTTTTCAGTTCGGTAAACCATCTATTTCTATGGGCCATCTATACCATGGCGAACTGTTAGTCATAACCAGAGGGTAAAACCAGCAGATCTCAGCAGGACATTGGAACCCGTCCAAAGGTCGCAGCCTCGGTATCAGAGGTGGACCTCCCACAGCAACAGCTGTTTGGTGGTTTCAACTTCTGCTGGAAATCCCCCAGGATTGTTGATTGAATGTCCCTTCTGCTAGAACCTGCAGTTGATTTTCCATTGCCATGTTTGACTACCGGAGGGTATATCTACATAGCGGTTTATTCGTTCTTACTTGAGACGAAAGTCCACACGTGAAAAGGGGTGATCTTTAAGGATTCTTTGAAACCCAAGGAGAAAACAGCTTGAACCATGGCTTCACATGGGTTGATTGATGTATTAACCACCCCTTGGTAACCACCCCTTGGCAAAGCCTCATTGTTGCCGGGGTTATCTCTGGGCCACTCTTTGCAGGGTTTCCATGGTGTTTGCTGTGTACCTCACATCAGATGATCATCCCCAGTTGACCCCAGCAGAATCTCTGGCGAGGCTGAACCGCGGCCGGAAGGTTTCTGGGCAGTGCTGAAGATTGAGAAGTTCCCCAGGGAGTTTGTCCTAGCGACCTCACGTGAGGCGGGCTCATTCTGCTGGTGTCTGCCATGGGCAAATCATGGGTGATGTTCCTAGGACCTTCCAACTGTGGACCATGGTAGATCAGTGGGTTCCCGGGTTCCCAGTTTGCCTTCCCAAGAAACCAAGAAATGTTGGCTTTGCAACGTTCTTTTCACTTGATGGTCCTTGATGGTGTTCAACACGTTCAACACGGTCTTTGTGGGATTTGAACTTTTGGCAGGGAAGCGACACCTTGGTTTAGAATTGGATCTATTTTTTTTGGGCCCCTAAAATGGGTGAATTCATGTAATTCATGTACCTGGTAGGATCGGATGCGGCACAACTAAACTTTAAATGTACAAAAATCAATCATATCCAACCATATCCACCCATGCATCTAGCCGATCTAGCCTCGTGTTTTGGGGGTTTCCAAGAACTTTTTAGGAAAATCAGAAAGACATCCTTTTTGGTAAAACGAGCGCATGGTTCCTGTAGATGTTGTTTCCGACCAATCCATTGATTAGATTAGATGGTTGAGTGTTAAGATCCATTGTTTTGATGACTACCCTCTGGTAAACGGGCTAACATAACGAACTGGAAAGATCCACCATTTTTAATGGGAAAAACCACTATTTCTATGGCCAATTTCAATAGCTATGTTAAATTACCAGAGGGTATCCAAAACAAAACAAATCCCAAGTTTGATGTGTTTAGTCTTCAAAGACCCTTATTTTTGTTGGGTAAATTCCAATGCCCGGCATGCCGACGACTTCAGGTGGACGACTCCATTGATCTTCTGGAGCTTGGAAGTCCAGCCCCCAAGGCACACTACGTCTTGCAGTACAGGCGCAGTGTCTGGGGATCCGAGTTAGGATGGGTGGATGGGTTAGAGTAGCATTTAGAAATATTCGGAAAGCCAATCATTAAACAACTTAATTTACCATTTATTGGGAATGGTTTATAAATTGGGTTATATTGGGTTTACCACATTACTATCGAAGATGGTGCTTTAAGCCTTGGGGGATCCCGAGTCGTCACCATGATTGTTTAAATATGCTCTATGGTTTGGTCTAATGAACGACGATGATTTGGAGGCCCATGACAAAACGGAAAGCTCTGACGATCTGAGATGTGCCAGAGTCAAAGGAAGGTACATGTGATATGGTCATTCATCCCATGCCATGGGAATCCTTATCATATTTTACTGGTTGGTGGCGGTTTCAAACATTTTTTATGTTCCATAATATATGGGATGATCCTTCCCGTTGACTTTCATATTTTTCAGAGGGGTTAAAACCACCAACCAGTCAATCAGGCATCGTGGCCTTCTAGGAGCGAGGCCTGAGAGGTCCGCCCTCCGCAGGTCGTATCACCCGAGCGTTTCTTTTTCCAGTGCCTTGGCGCGACCAGAGGAAGAGCAATACTGGAGAGAGGCGCGGAACCGCGCAGGCCAGGATTGGTTGAATAGCGACCTAGTACGGGGTATAAAATGTATAATTATATATATACATATACGCATATACACATATATGTATTGTATATATATATATGTATTGTATTGTATATATATATGTAGCTATTATTGATTATTGAAAACCATCATTTTTACTGGGCAATCATTCAACTAGATGGACTTCCATTGTTATGTCAAGTTACCAGAGGATAAAGTGATCCCAATGGACCGTGCTGCTGGTTGGTGGTTGGCTATGGAAAGATGTTGTATTGAAACCACCACAGAGGCATGAGTGCATCAAGTGAAAAAGGCTATCTATCTATGAATCTATCTATGAATCAATCTATCTATCTATCAAACAATCAATCTATTTGTTTGTCTGTCTGTCTGCCTTTCACTATATCATACTATATCATAGTTGTAATGCTTCACCAAGTCAACCGGAACATCTTTCACTGGTGTTTCCAGTGAGTGTCTCTGAAAGTTTACCACTCAAACGTTTTTTTTTCCTAAGGAACATGACGACTAACCAGTGGAATTCTTGGCATCCTACGGTCAGACACACTCAAATATGTGCTTGGAAAACAATTTTTTGGCCAAAAAATCAGGGGAGTGTTGAGCAATGCTGAATCATGTTGAAACCACTCATAGGCAAAGAATCCGAAGCTGTTCCGGTCCTCGAGTCCTCTCTCCAATCTCTGTGACTTTGCATTTTTTTCCAGGTGCCAGTGGTGAAAGCGCTAGATGAAGGCTGGCGAGAATTGCACTTTGATGTCGTCCCTCATGTCATGCAATCCAAGAAACGGACCCAGTGTGGTTGTTTGTTTAGGCATTTAGTCAGAATTTTGACAGCATACCACGTGTTATTGATTACATGTCCATGATGTTCCATTTTCCCTGGTGATTTGTTTTTTTTTGTTTGTGGTGTTTGTAATGTGTTTGTCTTAAGATTCTCTCGCCCTTGAAACCACGAGTGTTCCAGGCCGCGTCTTCCTGGCTGCGGAGCTGGATGAATCGCTGCTGAGACCCAGTGAGGCGTGGAAGTTGAAAAACGCCCCCGGTTGCAGATGAGAGTAGAACTATGGTATATTTATGGATGATGGATCTAGAACCAACAATATTGATATGGGTATTTTAACCAGGAAATGATGATGATGATGACGACACTGACGTTCCTAAGGAAAGATACTTTGTAAATTCTGTAAATAATCATGTGTAATCATAATCATAGTGATCTACAGTACACCTACATCTTTGTAAACGTGTAAAACCGATACCGCTCTGTATACTTTTTTTTTTTTTCGCCCATGTGTTTCAGCATTTAATTTATAGTTCGTTATACGGTATATCATGATAAATCATCTATATTCATTGGCCATTTGTTCATAGTTCTGTTCATTAACCAGTGGTTAAGTAGGGTTATTAACAATAGCCGACAAACCCAGTACAACAAGATGTGTTGATACCTAACTGGCTCATATGTTTGGGTATTATGAACTAGCTACAGTAACTTGTGAACTAACACATAGAACAAAGGAATATGTGCTAAGGCATCTGAAATCGTGATATTTTAGAATCCTCATCAGTAAAATGTGCTTTCTGGAATTCCTTGTTGCAACAACTGAAACTACATGAAACTACATCAGGGCATATCCAAACATATACAAATAAAATCAACTGAAAACACACCTTTGAGATGTTTCAGGTACCACCAATGTTACTTATTTTTCGATATTTTTGAGCTTTCTCATGGTCGACCGACCGCACCATAACTGATGTAAAAGGCAATGTACCAGAGTTTTATTCCATAGTCACGTGATGAAAACTTAACAGAAAACACAACTTTGAGATGTCAAGGCATCCCCTATCTACATCCACCGAAAAGATCGAATTTGTTCAAATCCGATTCAAAAAAAAATAGAACATGGTCATTGTCGCACCTCTTCTGTGTTTTTTTGTTGATTGCGATGCTGTTCCCTTCTCGTTTACATCCCAGGCCTGCCACAGCTGGGCCAAGTTTCGCCTCGCCTCCAGGCTTCAGCGGGTAACTCGATGGGAAACCTTGGGAAATCTGAAGCTCCATGGATCGAGGTACAAAAGCCATATGGGAGATCTCCATGTTTGGGGGATCCCATTGAAACCTGTTTTTTTTTCATTTTTTTTTTAATGGGGGATCTCCAAGTCACCATAGGTAGACCAATAGCTTTCAATGCTATATATATATATAGTTTGGTCTGACTTGGATGATTTGGGGGTTCCCCCTTGACTTACGAAACCTCCAAATGTGGGGAATGAATTGAATAAATCCTGTAAATTGTCCCAACTAAATGTTTGAACCGCGTGGGCCTGGAAGATGTCCCCTGAACTGTATGCCTGTAGAATGTGCTTCCCCGTTCCCCGTGGATGCAAGTGGCTTATAACCATAAAATGAAGTAACCCATATATATATATTATATTATAATATATAATATAATATAATATAATTTGATATAATTTAATATAATATAATATACAATATATCGCAATATATAATATGATATAATATAATATAAAATAATATAATATAATATAATATGAAATATAATATGAAATATAATATAATATAATATAAGTTGATATAATTTAATATAATATAATATACAATATATCGCAATATATAATATGATATAATATAATATAATATATAATATAATATAATATAATACAATATCATATATATATATATGTATAATAATATATTATATATATATGTAAATATCCCCATCATTGGATATCATTGGTTCTATCCAAATTTTACTTAAATCACAAATTTTGTTGGTTGAATAGATTGAATCAGAATTTTGGTTTCACCATTGGTTAAACCACCATTTCTGCTGGGTTTCCTTTGTTGGATGGCGCTCCTCCGTGTTCGAACGCGAGGAGATGGAGTCACTTTAGTTTCGCCTCGGTGGCTGTGGGGCTGCCCAGAGGGCGACCAACATGACTGTCTCAGTTGAGAGGTATTTCAAGAGTTACCCTCTGGTTAGATGATTTACCCATTAACTGAGGAATTAGATGGTTTAGATTTCTATGGAAATTTCTATGGGTATTTCTATAGGTCATCTGGTTATGACTAACATAGCCGCCATGGTATAGATGACCCATAGAAATAGATGGTTTACCGTTCTTAAAAATAGGTGGATTTTCCATGGCGAACTGTTAGTCATAACCAGATGGTATTTCATAGGGATACCAGTGGGATACCATTGGGTATCTACATCTATGTTCTACAATTGACAATGTGGTTAATAGAGAAGCACCAAATGTGGAGGTTACCCAACAACAATACACAATATGTCGGGATACTCAGACACTTGAACTGGAGTTTGTCATACACACATCAGGAATTTAAGCCACCCCACCGGTGATCAACATCCGTTGTCCCGGTGTTGTCGGAGCTGCTTGGCTGAAGGTCTCTGTTTGCCCCTTGGTGAATCCACCACTATTTGGTCATATTTCATATGGGGGTTTCCTAAGTCATGGGGATACTCCAATAGCTGGATGGTTTATTTCATGGAAGATCCAAATCTAACATGGATGATAACTAGGGGTACCCCCATGACTTAGGAAACCTCCATACCATGTTTGATGCTTCACCTGCCATTCTTGATGATTCCATGGATGAAAAAGGGCCATTTCTGAGGCGCCGGTATCGCCCTTGCAAGCGCCCGCCAAGCCAGAGCTGGCGGCGCAATGGGTCGTGGTCCCAGGATGTTCCAGGGTCCCGCCCCGTGGACCAAGGTGACCATGGATTTCATCAACCAAATGGGAACATATTTGAATATACTTGGGTTACTATTTTCCAAGTATGTTGAATCATTATTCAATTGGAAGATAATGGGAAGATAGTGAAAATATCATGGGAATATTTAAGAATATCAATGGGATATAATGGGAATATAGTGGGATACTGGAATATGTCATGGGTATAAATAGGGGGTGTATAATCATCCGCCCCCAAAAAATAAGATAGAAAAGTGTTTTTTTCCACTTCTAAAATGGGTATTTACTTTTTGGCATTTTTTGGGATGACTATAATGACCACCCGAAGGTCGATAGAACAGTTGGAAACCTGGATTTTTGTTTTGGGAAAACATGATCGAACTATATCAGCCAATATCCACCACCGATAATAGGTTACCAGCTATTTGTTTACCGGGATTTTTCACCATCAAATGAGGGGCATTCCCCAATGATAGATGTGGGTTACTAAAGACAGCGGAGAATACGGCGGACGACCTCAGAGGCTCCCCAATTGACCATTGAAATTGCAGTATGGTCTACGGCCGAATGATGTGCCCTGTTGCCACGGATGGTCAACATAGATATTACTGTACATATCATATCTTTTCTTGCATATATATATATATATATTAACATTACTAACATATATATATATATAACTATATATATATATTCATATATTTATAGTTATATATATATACTTATCTGTATGTGTATATATATATATACATACCTAACCCTGGAACCCTGATGATCCTTATTTTGGAGTGTGTTGACCCATAAAATGGAGGATTGACCAACCCAAATAGAAGTCATTGGGAATACTGAATCACAAGTCACAGTGAAAACATGGGTTGAGTAACTTCCCTTTCTACCGGACTTTGACGATCACAATCGTTTGGTATGAGCTGAGGCCCAAGTCAGAAATATAGAAGCATGGTCAAGATCGATACTCAAATATTCACATAGGTCCAATATATTTCTGGGTGTTCTTCATTTTTTCTGTAGCTAAAACCGAACAACATTTGTTCACTCGTTTTCTACAGTTATGTCCCTCTAGCAGTTGTACATCAGCAAGTCAACCGATGTATGGTTCATGATATTCCCATAGAGATAACCATTGAGTTTTCCGAAGTTCCAATGCTTGTCGCTGGAAGCTTGCCGGCTCCCAGGTGGATAGCCCAAGTTTGGATGGTCTGCGCATCCGAGTCTCTGCAGCCTGTGACTCCTTGACGCAGGCGCGAAAAATGGCGCGCCTGTCGGTAGGGGGGACCATGCCCCCGAAACAATTTCAGGCTACACTTTAAAGTGATTTAGGTTTTAGGGACCAGGGACTGAATAAAATTGGACCAATTGATTTCAATTGATGTTCAATTTACTTTCAATTGACTTCAATTTACTTTCAATTGATTTTATTTTACTTTCAATTAGTTGAAATTTATTTTCCATTGATTTTGTACTTTCAATTGATTTCAATTTACGTCCAATAGATTTAAATCTATGTTCAATTTACGTTCAATTGTGTTTCAATTGATTTCAACTTACTTTCAATTGATGTTCAATTGATTTCAATTTAGTTTTAATTTTTGTTCAATTGATTTCAACTTACTTTCAATTGACATCCCATAGTAATCCCATAGAAATATCATAGACATATATCATATATCATGCAAATCCCATAGGAATCCCATAGAAATCCCATAGGAATCCCATAGAAACGTCATAGAAATACCATAGAAATCACATAGGAATCCAATGGAAACCCCATAAGAATACCATAGAATTCCCATAGCATCCCTTCAGAAATCCGATAGTAATCTCATAGAAATATCATAGAAACACCAAGAAAGTCCCATAGGAATCCCATAGACATCCAATAGTAAAACCATAGAAATATCATAGGGATCCAATAGAAATATCATGGACATCCCACAGAAATCCCATAGAAAAATCATAGAAATACCATACGGATCCCATAGAAATCTGATAGAAATCCAATGGAAATCCCATATACATCCTGTTGCATTCCCATACGAATCCCATAGTAATACAATCGACATCCCTTTAGAAATCCCATAGTAATACCATAGAAATATCATAGAAATACCATGGAAATCCCACAGGAACCCAATAGAAATCCCATCGAAATATCATAGAACCACCATAGAAATTCCAAAGAAATCTCATGGTAATCCCATAGAATTCCCGCAGAAATCCTCTAGAAATATCATAGAAATACCATAGAAATCCGTTTTAATTCCCATAGTAATCTCATAGAAATATCATAGGAATCCAATAGAAATATCATGGACATCCCAAAGAAATCCCATAGAAATATGATAGACATGCATAGAAATACAAAAAAAACCAGAGGAATCCAAAGGAAATCCCATAGACATCCTTTTGAAACCCCTTAGGAATCCCATAGAACTACCATAGACACACCTTTTGAAACACCATAGAATATCATAGAAACACCATAGAATTTCCATAGAAACTTTATAGAAATCCTAGAAACACCATAGAAATCAAGGAGAGGATGCCAGAATTGAACTAAGTTAGAGACAAAAGCTATAGCAAAGGAACGAAAAAACATATTTTGTAAAAACAATCACTTAAAAAAGAGCTGGACACAATAGAGGATCCCCCACAACAAACATACTATTGAAGATCAAGGTTGCTCATGGGCTACCCCCTTGAAAAAATGTTTTGGTTGCCGTTTTTTTTTTTAAATGGGTTTTAATAAGGCATCCTATATTTTGGAAATTAGACATGTTGAGAATTCCAAAAAATGAACTAAGAAAGTAAAAAGATAAACATTTTAGCAAAGGAAAGGAAAAGGAAAGGATAACAGGATTTTGAAAAAATGTAACTTCAAAAAACATATTGACACAATAGAGGACCACCACAACAGACACTATTGAAGATCAATCTTGCTGATGGGTCACAACCTTGAAAACATGTCTCTTCAGACAACGGCTGGACACAATAGAGGACCACCCACAACAAACAAATAGTCATCAATTAATTAATCAATTAATTAATTATTTTCAAAAATGCTGAAACAAATGAAAAACAAAACATGCTGAAAAAACAACTGAACAAATGCTGAAAAAAATTGAAAAAAAGCTGGAAAAAAGCTTGCCACAATACCGTTCCACCCAACAAGTACACCGATTCAGAATTATTTTGGGAAAACTTGACACAATACAGTATCCTCACACTAATCGAGGTACAACATCAATCATATTGGTAGACCCATTGGTAAAGCATTAATCCCAGTAAACCTATTGGTAAAACCACATCTTTGAACTTGGATACCCGAGATGATCAGTTGTTTCGTGGTCCCAGATTTGAATCTTTGCGCACGAATCGAAACTGTGCAAGTCCAATTTGTACAGTACATACATTTGTTTGTATGGGTGAATATGGGCGCTAGGAGTGCTTAACTTTCAGCCCTACTTGTGAATTCATGTCGTTTGTTTGGAAGATGCCCATGGTATATATTGTATATATATATATATGGTATATATGTTTGTATTGAAATACTTTGCCACAATCGATTAGATATAAGACATTATAAGAGTACCTAATCCCGTTCAGTGATTTAAGTTTCCTTTCAATCATGGACTATGGACGATTCCCTGGCGATTTGTTAAAGATCGGGATTTTTCAAGGTTAGCTGACATATTTGCCTGATCAGAAGGGACTGGATGGAGCTTGGATTGGCAAACTTCAGATGCTTCAGATTCACATGAAACCTATACAATTCTGGATGCTAATTCATGTAGAAAAAGTTGCAAGTCCTCTTTGATCCTTGTCTTAAATTGGGCTTGGCCACAAGTGTCCCACATTGCAACGGACAACAAGTGGACAGCGGACGAAAGTTCCAAGTTCAAGCTCTCCCTAGCCGTACAGGTTTCCGCTTGTGCTTTGGTTGGCGTTTTCAAATATGGGGATTGAACAAAACTTGCTATGAAAAACACCAGGGTTTGGCACAGCCATGTCCCAGAAATATCTCCCATGTTTCTTTTGGTACTCCTTTAACCCAGCCCTTTCAATAAACCATTATTCTCATGTCATGGGAAAAATACATATAATAATATAATATATATATAGTATATATAGGCTTGTCCTGGCTTCTGGAACTGCGGCAGCAGTTACGCACACGCGGGGTGGGGGGTGGGGTGGGGTGGG
>Ga0126342_10017999_pt1 | contig 12161 bp, 14 predicted proteins | sample Cyp1metagenome_FD_92528 | JGI IMG/M metagenome (GOLD analysis project Ga0126342, IMG submission 92528) | Coral microbial communities from Lord Howe Island, Old Settlement Bay, Australia - Cyphastrea 1 metagenome | ecosystem: Host-associated > Invertebrates > Cnidaria > Coral ... | reverse complement strand
TCCATGTATTTTTTTATTTCTACATATGTATGTGTATACATGTAAACCAAAAATGAATAAATAAATAATAAATAAATAAATCAATAAATAAATAAACATATTTAACTAACTAATGTAAAAACATATATACATACATATGTATATATATATATAACGTGTATGTACGTAAATATGTATAATATACATAAATAGATATGTGCATATTCATACATATATGTACATATTTTATTTTTTATACAGAGATATGTACATACTATATATGTATATGCTCTCAAATGATGAGAGTGGCAGCGGCCTGCCAGCCCACCGCGCTCCTTCCACCCACCTTGTTTTCCAACCACCACCGTAGCTGCAAATCCCCATGGCACAAGCGGCGCCACACCCACCACGGGCTTCGTCCCCGAGCCCTTTCCCCAGCTTCGGGCGGCCACGCAGGTGACAGCACATGACACATCACGATCAGGTAGCCCTTTGACATACCCAGTATTTTCGTTTTGTTCGTGATGTGGAGGATATTAGCTTGTGATCCCAAAAACAAAAGCTACCCTGGAGGATTGAAAATTGCCTCATAGATGTTGTTGTGATCTCACAACTTCCCTTGATGATAATGCTGCAGTGACGACTTGGCTTTTCACTGTAGCTGACTATGATGAATATACCCCCAAAATTGAAACACAACTCGTTCACGCTGGGTTCGGGTCATCGGATATTGTTGGAGGCGGCTTGGTGTTGAAGCCACTGTCGCGGGGCTCGTTTGTTGGATCGAGCTCTCAAGATTTCAGATTCATCATGCAAACTGTATTTGCCTGTTTTCAGGCATGTTCGCAGCATGGTGCAATCTATGATTTTCGTGAGAGCGTCAGCCACCTGTGCACTGGAAGGAACCCACCTAATCTGGATGCCACTCTGCAAATGCTCTTTCATCAGTTTGGCTTGCAAAACAGTCCTGAACTCTTGACATGCTGGAGTCGCTGTGCGACTGATGAGATCATAAAGGCTTTTACAATCAGTGGTGAGGTTGCCATCTACGCTAGTCTGTTGCAATTTTTTTTGACGCTGATTTGGAAATGTGTCGGGTTCATTCCCGAGAGCGTCTGAGCGAAGGTTTCTTCTAATAGTGGGGGTCTGTCAAACATTTTCACATCTTCACATCACATCTTCTCATCCTCACATCCTCACATCTTCACATCACATCTTCAAATCCTCACATCTTCTCATCCTCACATCCTCACATCTTCACATCCTCACATCTTCACATCTTCTCATCTTCACATCTTCTCATCATTACTTCTTCACATCCTCACATCCTCACATCTTCACATCCTCACATCTTCACATCTTCTCATCTTCACATCTTCTCATCTTCACATCTTCACATCCTCACATCCTCACATCTTCACATCTTCACATTCTCTCTTGCCCTCTTGCCCTCTTGCTCTCTTGCCCTCTTCTTTTTCCTTCTTTTCTATTTCTCCCTTAAGGCGCGGGGCAGTGCCAATGAGACGGCACGAAACGCAACCCTTTCGCACGAAACGGGCTTCGATCGCCAAAAAACTAAGGTGAAATTGCGATTTTACAACCTCGGCGGCTTCCGGTCATTCTGCATCATGTCGGGCACTGCACTCTCAAATTGGAGCACCATGGTGGCGTCATCATCTTGCCCAGCAGCAAGGGCTTTCAAGGTGTCCTCATCGAGGTCCTCATCAATTCCCACATAGCTTTCATCATATTCATCAGCAGCTAGGGTGAGATGGTAGTAGACCTTCATGGTTTTGTCTCGCTTCTGGCCTGTCATCTCCTGGAAGAAGTTGGATCCAAGCATGCGGATCGCGGCCGTCATCTTTTTCATCTCAAGGGTGCCTCCACTTTCCATCCCTGATTCCACCACCACACGCTTCTGGTCTTCAGAGCCCAGGCGGCTGTTCCTCAGTGTCAAATAGGCCTGAAGCTCGGCCAAGTTGAATTTCTTTGTCAGCATCTCAGTCCAGGTCACATCCATGCGAGCTAGATATGAGTCAGCAGGCTCGTCAGCCTTTTGTTGTATGCGATACAAGGCTTTCTCTGCGATTTCTGTTCTAGAGGTACTTGTCCCCAGGAACCACCCACAATCTCAACAATGCGCTGGATGGCCTTCTTCTCATTCTTGAGCACTTCTTCTCGGTGCAGTTGCAGCTTTTGAAAAGCTGTGCCTTGACATCCAAGCACCAGTCGAGTGACAAGCTCCTGGAGTTTCGATTCTGGCCATGCTGCCAGCAACAACTCAGCCTTTTGGGCCCAGGTGTCAACAGAGTCAACAGATGGGTTGAAGGTCGGCACCAAAATGGTCAGTTGATTGGGCACCAATCCAGAACTGCTTCCTGTGTCACCTCCTTCAGGCGACATCGGATGCCGGGCCCCTATGCTGGAACGCCGGCTCCGCTACCAATCTCAAATGATGAGAGCGGCAGCGGCCTGCCAGCCCACCGCGCTCCTTCCACCCACCTTGTTTTCCAACCACCACCGTAGCTGCAAATCCCCATGGCACAAGCGGCGCCACACCCACCACGGGCTTCGTCCTCGAGCCCTTTCCCCAGCTTCGGACGGCCATGCAGGTGACAGCACATGACGCATCACGATCAGGTAGCCCTTTGACAATATTCTCATGTGTATATATATATACACATATATAATTACATGGTTCCCTGCCAAACCCAAACGCCTGGTGAGTCCAGGAATCGTAGTTTGGCAGATCTTCCTGTGGTTCATGGCATTCGACCTCTGATCCTTAGCATGTTGGTGCGGGGGATGGGTCAATGACAGCACCATACAGCACCTATGAAATCCTTTCCTCCTTCCGGTGAGTTCTGCTGACGCGTGTCGTTCGCCAATCTGAAGCTTGCATCTCTGCAGCTCAACAATCTTGACATCTATCTGATTCGGCCCCACCTTCACAACACTCAAGGGGCTCATCAAAAGCATTCAAAAATCACATCTACTTATATTAATTATTTCATAATGTCAGATCAGATCCGCTATGTCGTATCATGCAGTTTTTTCATGAGGTCTCACTTGGAATTTGGATTGGACATCTCGCGCCACGCAAGGTGCCTGGCTCTCCTTTGCCGAATCCCTGTGCACGACCTGCGGCTCCTCATGCTAGAGCAGTTGATATGGAAAATGTACAAAGCATCCAAAAGCAACGTAGCAACACCAAGTGCGGAATTCTTCTCCCAGGTTCGACTAACTCCTGCACTACATTCGCTCCGCTCTGGCCACATCCCATCCTGGAGAGCAATCGCTGGCGCTTTCCCATGAGCTTTCGGTGGTTCGGTGGACACTCAAAAGACGGAATTGAATCCAACTGTGTCGGATTTCATCATGCGGGATCGCATTCTTCGTCATATGCAAATTGTAGCTCAGCCAAGGACAAATCTGGACTCTAAGTCTCCCGACCTTGGACGGATCCCCCTGCAGATCCGTGGACAGCTTGCACCGTCGGGCGGTGAGCTGAAAACGCAGCGGTGTCATCCAATTGCTGAGCTTGCGGATGATCCAGCGATTGTAAGAATGTGTGATGGGACCCATTATCTTTCTCGTGACAACCATATATATACATATGTATATGGAGATGTATATGTAGATGTATATGTAGATGTATATGTACATATGTATATCCAGGCAAAGGCTTATATATGTATATATGTAACTCATATGTATACATATTTCACATACATTAGTTGGATAAATAGATAGTATATATATATACATATATTATACACATGCTTATGTCATAAAACATCATAAAACATCAAAATGGAAGAACCCTAAGGCAGGTTTGATGATCGAACGGACAACTCGCTCTGACTTTTTTAGTGACGAGGCTCGGGCCTGTGACAGGCGTCGCGTGCAGCGAATTCTTCACTAAAAAACTGCGGTTGTACTTGGAAAGCAAGTGGTGGCTTGGAAATCACAGGTCTTGGATTATGGTTGAAATAAACAAATTGAAACGGTAAACAAAACAAATGAAAAACACACAAAAGAAACAAGTCTCGTACAATTCGATCAGAATAAATCTGAGGCTAAAACTTCTCACTGGCCGAATTTGATGCAGCGAAAGCGTCCCCAAATCGGATCTGGAAGCACGCCATGATAACATTGGAAACCAGTCGAAGACTCTGAGAATACCTTGGAAGGTGACTCGGTTCAGGTGATTTCAAAACAAACAACAGCATATCATGTATTTGGATGACGTCATTGCGATCATCAGGCTTTGGACAGATATGTACATATTGAAAACATGTTATAACATGTACATCTATCTAAACCTATATCGATCTATCCATCTACCGATCGGTCTATCTATCTATCTAAAGCTATCTATATGTAAATCTGTCTATCTGTCTATCTGACTATCACCTAAATATGTGACTCTATATCTACATCTACATCTATCTCTATCTCTATCTATTTATTTATCTGTCTATCTATCTATCTATCTATATGCAGTATCTATGTAATGTACCTATCTATCTGTTTATCTGACTGGCGATTTGTCTATCCGTCAATTTATCTTTCTCCCTTACGATCTATCTGTCTATCTACATGTAAAAAATCTATCTACCTGTGAACAAATCTATCTGTATCTAACTATATAAATACACACCTAAATGCAGTGCATATCTTTCTTTCTCTCTATCTATCTTCTTATCTTTCTGTCTGTGTCTATGTATCTACTGTCTGCCTGTCTCTCTATCTATCCATTTACCTATCTATTTATCTCTTTATTTATCTATCTACCTGCCTGTCTATCTGTCTATCGATCTATCTGTCTACCTATCTATCCATCTATCCATCCATCTTTCTATCTTTCCATGTATCTATCTATCCATGTATCTATCTATCCATGTATCTATCTATCTATCTGTCTGTCTGTCTACCTATCTATCTATCTATTCTAATCTAATCTAATCTATCTAATCTATCTATCTAATCTATCTGCTCTATCTATCTAATCTAATCTAAGCTAATCCAAGCTAATCTAAGCTAAGCTAAGCTAATCTAATCTAATCAAATCAATCAATCAATCAATCTACCTATCTATCTATCTATTTATCTATCTATCTATCTATCTATCGATGTATCGATCGATCGGTCGGTCGGTCGGTCGGTCGATCTTTCGATCTATCTGTCTGTCTATCTATCTGTCTATCGATCTATCTGTCTATCTATCTCTGGCTATCGATCTATCTGTCGACCTATCTATCTATCCATACATCTTTCTATCTTTCCATGTTTCTATCTTTCCGTCTATCCACCTATCCATGTATCTATCTATCCATTGTATCTATCTATCCATGCATCTATCTATCTATCTGTCTGTCTATCTATCTATCGATCGATCTGTCTGTCTATCTATGTATCTAGTGTATTTTTGAACTTAAATGATGCCCAACAGGTGCCACTTCGGTACGGCTCACAAACCTTTGGCGCTCAGAGCAAGCTATTGCAGTTCCTTCCAGGCCTTCTTGGCAGCCTGAAAGATACGAGGCGGAACTTTGCCATGGAAACCCTGGGTTCAAGCCATTGAATCCTTGCATCTTTTTAGGAAGCCCGGATGGCTAACCTTTAAACATTGGGGGCAACGTGTGAAGTACAATTTCCGAAACTCACCCACATGGTGTGTTGTCTTGTTGCAAAAAATAACAAGAACACGTTGTAGAAAGTATGACATACTACATCTGGAAAACGATCAACAAACACTCTTTTTGGAACACTGTTTTCTTCTAACTTCCGAGTTTTCTTTTCCGACCTTTTGCTGTTTCTTTCCCCTAATCCAATGTGCAGTGTACATCAAAATCTAATCGAGGCAATGCATATCTGTCCACCTTCAGCAACTCAAAGGCTCGCTGGCTGCTGGGCCGCTCTTGGTAGTGGAAACTCAGGCAACTGGCCAGGCAGCAGTAGTCTTAAAAAACCAACGACCCACAACGTATCAGGACATGGCTAGCAAACTACAATAAGACATGAAATGATATTCCATCTATGGTATTGGTAGAACGATGCAGAATTGGATACGGTAATCATTTTTCATCATATTTCCAGCTTCGCCCAGCGATCGACGGCCTTTTGCAAACGTCTCGCATTTGCCCTGTGATGAACTCTGGAATGCTGGGCGTTCGCCTGGCGTTGGCGACAAAACAGCGCCTTCTGGTTCCATTCCTTCAACAACACATTGCCTTCAAAAGGGATTTACGGCTTTACTTGTGTATAATATGTATGATACCGGGTTCTGGCGACCAAAAAAATTCAACACGCACCGGAAGCCACCGGAGCCCCTTGTATCAATGTTGATATATAACGGCCAGAGCAAGCATGGCTGTCTTTTTTGAAGGCTCTGCGAAGCGCGGCCTTCACACAACATTGAAATTGGGGGACAGGGGGTGGCTAACAGTCCTCGCTAGAGTTCAAGTTGGCTGGACGTTTTTTTGAAGGCCCCCGGTATATATATATATGTATACACATGTTTGTAAATAAAAACATATGTTGTGCGAGAGAGAGAGATATGTATATATAAACATATATGTACATATCATACATGTGTGTAAATATATATATATAATTGTATATATACATATAAATATAAAGATGTATGTATACATGCCGAAAAACTGTATAGCCACCGAAAAGTTGTGTGTCACCAGCCCCCGAATGGAACACACCACGCAATTTCATGGGCTTTGTATGGCATAGGGGGTATCATGCCATATCCACGGGGAACATCAGCTTTCACGTCAAAAAGCATTGCACAAATGATGACCATTTGCAAACACATTTGGGGATTTCCTCAGACTGGTGCACTGCACCGATCTTCACCATTGGTTTCCCTTGTGAACAGGACCCATCACTTGGATCCTAACTTAGGGTCTCCAGGGAAACTTAACTTGTGCCTCTTGAATATCAACAGCTGGTGTTTACGAATGTTCGTCCCTCGCACAAAGGGACTTGTCTGAACATACCATCCTTGTGATTTAGTTTAAGACCTTGTATCCCTCTATAGAATCACACGCGCATATACACATACATGTTTGTGTGTAAAAATACAAGCACATATACATAAAAATATACATAAAATCGTGTATGTATACAAACATATATGATCCTGTGTCTCGTGTTCACGGCCAACCCCCCGTGTGGCTTGGGGGTTGGGGTAGCTATCGCACGGTTTAGGGGCCCTGGACCTAAGCTAGAAAGCTACGAACACTTGTGGAGCACAACGGTCGGAGCGCAGCACCTTTTCTCTGCAGCTTGAGCCACGGAGTGGTGCAGTGGTGCAAATTAATTGTATGGACATGGAATGTACATGCACAACTGTAAATGCAGTGTGTAGACAGGCCCAAAAACTAGATTACACACGGGCACAAACTTTGTTTGTGTCGGAACATGCAACAAAACTTTTGCTCTTGCAAAAGGAGCCCCACCATCCCCCACCATATCCACAAGGAGGGATAGACTTACATGTATGTATGTATATATATATATATATATATATATATATACATTTCTATCTGTAAAGCTTATACATGCATATAGGTACATACATACTTGTGCCAGTAGTGCCGCACAAGGCGGTGGCGGAAGTTTCAAAGATAGAAGACCATAGGAGAGGTGAGTTGTTGTGATGCATGGATGGCAGAGCGAATCCACTGATGGACCGACAGGTGGTTGGAGTTGTGCTTGTTGGAATGGTTGCAGTGGTCGGCTCACCCACAACTGCTGAATGTAGTGTGGTGTGGTGTGGTTGTAGTTGTAGTTATAGTTGTAGCTGTTGCTGTACTGGTAGTTGTAGTTGTAGTGAAGTGGTAGTTGTAGTGTAGTGATAGTTGTAGTTGTAGTGTAGTGGAAGTTGTAGTTGTAGTTGTACGCGCTGACACCATCGTTTGCCCAAGAATTCAACGGCCACAGCATGTACATATCTTGAGATAGCTGTCAACACATGTTGATCCGCAAAACATGATCATATATGTTGGGATATTGATCACAACATACGGATTAAAAAAATAGAATGACATAGACGCATGGAAAATATACCATGATTATGCCATGTGGGGCCTCTGTTCGGCTTTAACAATCAACTAACATTGACACTTGGCCGTGCTGCAGTTAACATACAGCCGCGGCCCAAAGGGAATGAAGGCTCGGCAGCTCTTGTTGGATTGGCTCACGCCAGCAGAGTGGGATTGCGCCCAGAAGTTCCATGGGTCAGGACGGTAGCCCAAAATACTCACGGAAACATTAAGAGATGCTACAGCAGATTACCTGTATGAAAATAAGATTACCATCTTCCCCATGATCCTTGAAATATACATATCATTACCATTTAGGTTGGGGGGGTTGGTGAAGAGGGGCACCAGCGTCTAGATTAGATCAGCTAGAGCGTCTTCCCCAGACAGCTAACACACCTTTTGTACTCGGCCAATAGCCAGTCAGTGCGGCGTCTACAGGATTACTTTATATCTCTCTTGAGCCTTGACAGCGTATATAAATGTGCTCAATACTCATGCTATATCCACGTAGGATACATGCCCAAACAGGAACACAGGCACAAATTCAAAGGCAATGAGTAGAGCACTACGCTTTGTCGTACCCAATTGAAAATAAGAGTTTGAGCCTGTATGTAAACTACACGTGGGCTAATTAGCAAAATGAGCGGAAGTCACGCAGTGGTTTCTTTACAAAAACAACGAATGTAGGCGGATTGAGTGCGACATGTCCTAAGGACATGTCGAAGTGAAAGCAGCGGATTCGCTAATTATTTTTCCGACAACGGTGCGCGAAGCACGGTCGATCCAAGCAAAATGCTCTACCGGTGTGAAAAATTCGTCCTCCAACCGTTCGAATTGCAAGATTCAGAAATTGAGGCCAGATGGAAAACAATTGACCGAATCACAAAAAATAAACGGATACAGCGGATCTCCAAGGTCGCTCATTCAAGCGGACGATGGACAAAATTCGGAGTTGATATATTTTTTTCGTTCCATTCGGAACTGCTCTGCTCGGCGGAAAATGTGTGGAGACAAAATGCGATATTATCTGTATCTACAGGAGTGTATATTTACATTAAATTGAAATTCAGACACAGTAGAGGCATTATCTCTAACCAAAAGAGTATAGTAAGTGATTGGCAGTTAGAATTCGTAAATCAGTGCGACAATCACTTAGAATTGCTTCCCAGTGATACCTGGGGAGTGCACTTAGAATTGCTGCGGGTGCACTAAGAATTGCCGGCGGTGATATTATAAAAAAGAACGCGCTAAGAATTAGAAGGCCATATCATAGCCATTCACTTAGGATCCCTAACTGCAGTTAGAAGTGACATGAAGTCCCAAAACCACAAAAAATGTTGTTAGAATTGTATCAACTCCTAGTGGTACCCCCAAATCACCATTTTCAAAAAGAATTTCCACTGTAAACCATCTATTTTGGGGTACCACCATTTATGGAAACCCTCACATATATAGTTCTCTTGCTCACCATCTGGTAGAAAATGTGATTCCCCCTGGCTCAGTGCTTCCCTCCTTCAACTGCTGATTGTCTTGCTCCTGCGCATTTAAATTGCACTTGGAGCCAGTTCTTGCTTTGGGTTCGGAGCAGGTTCTGGTGCATGAGCAGCATCTGCTGTTGCGTCTGGTTTTGCTTCTGCTGCTTCTGCTCCTGATGTAAGTTCATGTGGAGGTGCCTGCTCTGGCAGGTCTGGAGGCTGTTTCTGCAATTCTATGTGCTGCTTGCCTTGCTCCTGTGCATTTAAACTGCAGTTGGTGCAAGTTCCTGCTTTTGGTGTGGGCTGTAGGGCATAAGCAGCATCTGCTGTTGCGTGTGCTGTTGATTCCTTCTGCTCTTCCTTCTGCTGCTGTGTCTGCTGAAGGGCTGCTGATGCAATTTCATGTGGAGGTGCCTGCTCTGGCAGGTCTGGATGCTGTTTCTGCAGTTCTATGTGCTGCTTGCCTTGTTCCTTTGCATTTAAACAGCAGTTGGTGCCAGTTCTTGCTTTGGGTTCGGTGCCAGTTCTGGTGCATGAGCAGCATCTGCTGTTGCGTCTGGTTTTGCTTCTGCTGCTTCTGCTCCTGATGTAATTTCATGTGGAGGTGCCTGCTGTTGTGGCAGGTCTGGATGCTGTTTCTGCAATTCTATGTGCTGCTTGTCTTGTTCCTGTGCATTGACATTGCAGTTGGTGCCGGTTCCTGCCTTGGGTTTGGTTTGGGCCGTGGGGTATGAGCAGCATCTGCTGTTGCTTCTGCTGTTCTTTTTGCTGCTTTTTCTGTTAAGGGCTGCTGATGCCATTTCATGTGGAGGTGCTTGCTCTGCCAGTTTTGGGTGCTGTTTCTGCAATTCTATGTGCTGCTTGTCTTGTTCCTGCGCAAATTGCAGTTGGCGCCGGATCCTGCTTTGGGTTCCGTTCGGGCCGTGGGGTATGAGCAGCATCTGCTGTTGCGCTTTGTTTTGCTTTTGCTGCTGTTTCTGCTGAAGGGCTGCTGATGCGATTTCATGTGGAGGTGCCTGCTCTGCCAGTTCTGGATGCTGTTTCTGCAATTCTGCGTGCTGCTTGTCTTGTTCCTGCGCATTTAAATTACAATTTCTGCCGGTTCCTGCTTTTTGGCTTGGTTCGGGCCCTGGAGCATGAGCAGCATCTGCTGTTCCGTCTGCTGTTCCTTCTGCTGCTGTTTCTGTTCAAGGGCTGCTGATGCAATTTCTTGTGGAGGTGCCTGCCCTGGCAGGTCTGGATGCTGTTTCTGCAGTTCTATGTGCTGCTTGCCTTGTTTCTTTGCATTTAAACTGTGGTTGGTGCAAGTTCCTGCTTTGGGTTCGGTGTGGGCTGTGGGGCGTCTGCTGTTGATTCCTTCTGCTCTTCCTTCTGCTGCTGTGTCTGCTGAAGGGCTGCTGATGCGATTTCATGTGGAGGTGCCTGCTCTGCCAGTTCTGGATGCTGTTTCTGCAGTTCTATGTGCTGCTTGTCTTGTTTCTGCGCATTTAAATTGCAGTTGGTGCCGGTTCTTGCTTTGTGTTTCGTTCGGGCCTTGAGGTATGAGCATTTGCTGTTCCTTCTGTTGGTGTTTTTGTTGACAGGCTGCTGGAGCAGATTCATGTGGAGGTGCCTGCTCTGGCAGGTCGGGATGCTGTTTCTCCAATTCTATGTGCTGCTTGTCTTGTTCCTGTGCATTGAAATTGCAATTGCTGCCGGTTCCTGCTTTGGGTTTCGTTCGGGCTCTGGAGCATGAGCAGCATCTGCTGTTCCGTCTGCTGTTCCTTCTGCTGCTGTTTCTGTTGAAGGGCTGCTGGTGCAATTTCATGTGGGGGCGCCTGCTCTGGCAGGTCTGGATGCTGTTTCTGCAATTCTATGTGCTGCTTGTCTTGTTTCTGCGCATTTAAATTGCAGTTGGTGCCGGTTCTTGCTTTGGGTCTCCTTCGGGCCTTGAGGTATGAGCACCATCTGCTGTTCCTTCTGGTGGTGTTTTTGTTGCAAGGCTGCTGGTGCAGATTCATGTGGAGTTGCCTGCTGTGCTGCTTGCCTTGTTTCTGTGCATTTAAACTGCAGTTGGTGCAAGTTCCTGCTTTGGGTTCGGTGTGGGCTGTGGGGCCTGAGCATCATCTGCTGTTGCGTCTGCTGTTGCTTCCTTCTGCTCTTCCTTCTGCTGCTGTTTCTGTTGAAGGGCTGCTGATGCATTTCATGTGGAGGTGCCTGCTCTGCCAGTTCTGGAAAGGGGGGCCGATGGGAAACTAATTCTAATTGGATCGCCATTGTATCCGGGCGGCTTTACAACGATTAAAGAAAAACGGGCAGATATTTTTCTTACTCTGTCGTTAAGGATCGCCATGCCAGTCATGCAAGGCTGCGATCTCTTAAGCCCCACAAGCTGCAGCATCAATACTGTTGTATATATGGATGTTTTGACGGATCTGCTCGTTTTTTCACAATGTTCGACACACTGTGAAATTTTAGGACTGGTATTCAAAGCATTTCAAGGCGTTTCTCATCCATCAAACATCGCCCATCAAATCTATGCATATATATAGTCATCCTAAAGTAGATAGAATATTTTTTTGGAGGGTGCGGGATTTATGTTGGAATTATGTTGGATGTCGGCCACTTAAAAATAAATAGGTAGTTGGAATATTTCGGGGGAGGT
>Ga0126342_10017998_pt1 | contig 12161 bp, 15 predicted proteins | sample Cyp1metagenome_FD_92528 | JGI IMG/M metagenome (GOLD analysis project Ga0126342, IMG submission 92528) | Coral microbial communities from Lord Howe Island, Old Settlement Bay, Australia - Cyphastrea 1 metagenome | ecosystem: Host-associated > Invertebrates > Cnidaria > Coral ... | reverse complement strand
GCAGAAAAGCAAAAAAGCAAAAAAGCAGAAAAGGCGAGAAGCAGGAGAAGCAGAAAAGCAAAAAAGCAGAAAAGCAGAGAAGCAGGAAAAGCAGGAAAAGCAGGAAAAGCAGAGAAGCAGGAAAAGCAGGAAAAGCAGAGAAGCAGGAATCCAAAAATAATTCCTAAACCTGATCAAAAAAAAAATCCTAAAATAATTAGCCCTCCTATATATATAGTATAGTGTGTATATATATAGAGTATATATATATATAGTGTGTATATATATAGTGTGTATATATATATATAATTATTATATATACATATATAATATAAGATAATATAAGTATTTCAATTCGTACTTCGAGGTTGTCGAGGCAGTCCCAGGCAATGCAACAGTTCTGCTTCTCACCTGGCATTCTCCGAGCACGTCGTACGACTGTTTCTCGGCAGGTTTCTGTCCTGGACCCGGACCGCACGTGAAACCACGTGTTGCACGGTGAAACTGAATTTGCCCTCTGGTAAACTAAACGGATACCCTCTATAATAAAAAATAGTTGGACTATAGTTGGATTATAAATGGGTTTATTATGGGTATTATGGTTATTATGGTCTATAGTTGGTGAATGATCGTTGATAACTAATTTAACGATGGAAAAACACCATTTTATAGCTGGGTAAATCCACTATTTCTATGGTGATTTTCCATCGTTTTTTGTATGTTTACCAGAGGGTGAATGGTCCCAACAAAATTACAACAAAATCACAACAAATCATTCAAGTTCAGTGTCCTGTGTTCAAAAAAACGATATCTTTCGACTGAAAGAGTTACCAAATGTTACCAAGCCTAAGCCTCCTGTGCAGTCGTGGACTTTGTCCTTGAGACACCTGGAGTCCCAGTCAACTGGCAACGTACATATAAAAAGTCATATAAAAAACGTGGAAATGTTCCCCAACATCTGCGATTTTGAGATTTTCAGCAGGTTATCTGGTCGGTGACTTTGGACTCGACGGTTTTTTCAGCTACAGAATGCAGAATGTTTCATGGAATGCAACAGATTTCACTGCACCATGCAGCGACACCGAGGTACCTCCCTGTGGCTGAGAGAGGTGCAGATGGACAAAGCCTTGGCACCGGTGCAACGAAGAGCTGTGAAACGACAGAAACGGAGCTGTGAAACGAAAAACAAAGCTGACCGGCTCTTCACAGGATCCGGCGACCCATCAGGGCAACATTGGTCTTGTTGGCAAAGTAACATCCTCAAGAAATCAGGAAGGGTAGAAACAGAAAACAACTAACAGTAAAATAAAGCAACAGAAACAGAATATCGTCCGTTTTTGCACCTTTCTCGTCCAGAAACTCCCCTTAGTTGCCAACGTACCAGGGCAGAATACCGCACTACCCACTGGACAAGGACCATCCTCACAGTGGCAGTGCACAAATGACGAAAGAATCAGTGAAGAACAGGAAATGAAATTTGAAAATGAATCAACCCTCTAAGAAAATTCTAAGGAAAATGAACGCAACATATACTGTAGTGTGATTTCCAAGACTTGCGTGGTGTCACGAAACTATCGCTTAGAGAGTCCGATTTCAACACTGAAATCGTCTTGGTGGCCTTCTCCGGGGTCCTTTTTATGGCCTCAGCAGTAAAGCTTCGCAGCTTCCATCCAATGTTCTGAGGTTTTAACAGGTACGTCGTACCTAAAATGTCATAGCTGAATCTGAAATAAAATCATCGGCTATGTTGTTTCGAAAGTTGTTTCGTGTGTTGCTTCGAATGTTGTTTCTGATTTCTAATCCAACCAGAATTCTTGGGACTTTTCGAGTGTTTGAAGTTTCCACTGAGTGTGGCACTGGATTGTGCCCATCCGTGCCCCTGGCACAGCGGCACAGCTTGTGGAGCTATCAATGATGGTCCCACCAAATGGCCATCTGAATAGGAAGATGATAGATCTACTATAGGAATATTATATATATATAATATGATAACCATAGGATTATAACCATAGGATTAATTATAGGTATAGGATGGTATAGGATTTATATAACAATGATGGTATACCCACAATGATGATCAACCGATCAACCATAGGTTGTTGCTGATATGAGAAGCCTCACCTGCATGCGATCTTCTTTGGGCTCTTGCAGAGCGGGTTTGAGTAGTAAGGTGCCGAGGGGCACAGCCTCGCCCGGCACAGAAAGAAGAAGCAGAAAGTATCCGTTGAACGGTTGGAACGGTTCAACAGCCAAACATCAAAAAAGAAAAACAATGAAAACACACCTCAGTCTAAATACATATAAATACATACGTTTGGCATCGTTTGGCGCTTTTCTTTTTGAAAGTCGGGCGTAGTATGTCACGGCGGCGGCTCGGAGGGAAAGGAGGCTCCGAGGCTCCGGACGAGCCGTCTGGACAACACGAGTCGCCAATGCATCGGATGCTCCTTGGGGATGGTGTCAGGTCGAATGGGTCGAATGAGTGGCCGCATTCGACATCTGCAAACGTTCAAATCGGACCAGAGAAATTTTATCAAAACAACACACAAAAAATACATCCCAAAAGGATGTAGCATTAAGGCAGCTTTTCTTTGACAAAGGCACCTTTTCTGCTCTTGATCTTCCAGCAAGGCTTGGGGAAGCAGCACGTTGTCGCAGTTTTGTACTGTGAAAATGGAATCGCGGGTTTGCTTTGGCGGAGGTGATCGAGGGCTCATCAAACATTCTTAAAGGGTCGCCTTGTGGAAAGAGGTTTGAAATCCCCCATTGAAATCATTGTTTTACACATCTCAGAAGAAGCTCATGTTGGGTATGATTTCAATGATTTCAGTGGATATAATATGATATAATGATGATTAGTCATTTGCAAATGCCAAATCATTTCCAAGTCATTTGGCAAATTATATCCACTGAAATATTGAAATTTGGCAAATGATATCTGGTTGGTGGTATACCTACCTCTCTGAAAAATATGAGTCAATGGGAAGGATGACATCTATATGAAATGGAAAATAATGGCGCCATGTTTGAAACCACCAGATATGGGATGTCAATGGATGTCAATGGATGTCATCCTTCCCATTTCCATTTCAGGTGCCAGACAGACCACTGTGACCGCTACCGCTATGAAGACGGAGACTTCCCCAGCTGGCTGCGCTCACGAGAAAAGCGATGATTCCCGTGCACGTACCAACGAAGGACCTGCCACATACCAACTCAAGATTGGATCAAGCTAGAAATGCTACAAATTAATACAAATTATATACATAAAGTTGAGTAAAGTTATATTACAAATTAATAAAGTTATATGAAGTGATATGATATTAGATGGGTAGATGATCAGCTTCTGAGTTGTACCGCTTGTACCTTTGATGCATGCCACTTCGTGTCGCTTGATGTCACTTCATACTGTCCGCGCCAACCCATCACTCGGCACACGTCTCTTGGCGAGTTACATGAAAATGATCAGCAGGAAACATGGCATGTTCCCACGACAAACCGTCCTGAGGGCGGACGCGATTTCGGGTGAAGAAAACTGTTGAGATATGTTGAGATACAAAGCTGCGCCAAGAGACTTCAGTTCTGCTGGTTGAAATCATGATAATCACATGTACGTTGAATGTTGAGGAATTAGTTTCGTCATGTTTCGTCATGTTTCATCCAATCTGTGATGGAATCAAACAGCCCACTTCTCCGTGGCAAGTCAGGGGCCCGCCACTTGAGTCAAGCATCCCTGCGATGCACCGGCCAAAGACTCCACAGTGATGGTCGAAGTAGCGCACACATCGACCACAAGTCCTACTGTCAGTCTGTCAGTCCTACTGTCTACATCTGTCCAAGTGTAACACAGTTGCGGTATAACATTGGCATAAAACACGCAGAAAGATGTGCAAAGATGTGGAAAACATCATTCATTGAATGTTCAGAGTTCAGAAGAGAATGGCAATGTCCTGCAATGGTGGCAAGCCCCATCCCGAAAACCAGGGAGGCATTGCAGCCGTTGCTTCAACCAATGTGGCAACTTCGCCTGCAAGAAGCAGTGCCATGAGTGCCATGAGTGCCATGAGCTTTGAGTTTTATTGAGGCAACGTGTTTTTGCTGTCCTGTTTACATCTCATTACATCTCATATCCACTGCAAGATTCTCCTAAAAGCCCAAAGCAATAAAGGATAATAAAGGGCCTACAAAGGTAATTACGCTGATTTTGTGAAGTGGCCAGACGCCTCCGCGATTAAAGAAGGCTCATGCTTTGGTCGCCACACCAAACAGCGCACGCAGAAGACTCGATGACCTTCGTCGATGTTCCTTATCACGGTGGAGACACCCCGAAAATCCAGAGTTATCACCAAAAAACAAGCCGATAAAGTGCAAACTGCTTTGAAATCCTGAGAAACACATGGGACATCATGGGACAAATTACCGGAGAAAAGGAAATGTTCCGTTCCTCCAAAGTTGTTCCAAGGTTCTCCATGCCCTGCAAGGACTCCTTGTTGCGCAATTTTGCTGCAACTTCCTGCGGCAAAGGGAAGCAGTTCTCATCCGAACGCTTGATGACCTGAGTTGTGAATTGAATCACAACGGATTGGAAGGCAAAATCGAAGCCGGAAACCATGCTTTTCACCATCAAAGATAGGCTTTTCCTGCAGATTTTCCCTTGAACCAATGAAAGTGCTTTGCAAGTGCTTTGTCATCAAATCCTAAATTTGTGCAACTTCGTTCGCTTTGTCTGCCATCTATGCGTGCTCTGACAGCCAAGCCACACCAGGGTCACCAAAAAGAAGATACGACAAGCACAGCAGCGCTATGACAGCCTACAGAGTCACATTTCACATTTTAACCCACGTTTCGTTCATCATCTTCGAATCATGTATATATATCATGTTCAGAATGTCTCAAAATTAGTTCTATATCCCCATTATTATGGGTTATTCAATGGATTGGTTTAAGGGAAAATCTTAACCGGAAACCATTGATTTTCCCATGAAGATCATGGGGGTTTCCGGTTAAAATTTTCCCTTAAACCAATCCATTGAGTTATATCCACATAGCTTCTCTTCCAAAATTAGTTCTATATCCCCATTATATCCCCATTATTATGGGTTATACATGGGTTATACATCAACTGCCAGTGACATCTTCCCATCACTCCGACCTCCGCATAGACGGCGATGCAGAAACTCCACCAGAGCTCCGTGCGCAACAACTCGCGGCCGGCGAAGTGTGGCAGAGTCGTGAGAACCAGGCCATGGGTGCCGCCTGGAGGCCGTCGGAAAGTGGAAGAGTCATGGAAAAGTGTATATCATATTATAAATAATATATATACATGTGTGTGTGTTATATAATTTAATATAATATATATTATATTGTACATATATATAGATAGATAGATATATTAAAAATATACATATATATATATCACAATATATTAATATTATATTAATATATGGAAGAGTATGCCATGCTTTGCCGTTCGGAGTTTGGGCGAAACGTTCTTAAAATGGCGAAGCAAAGATCTCCCCAACTGAAAATCTGTGATGGATTCATGGAAAAAGTGTGGCTGGACCACAGCAGCACCTACTATGAATGCAATCTGCGCAGAGACATAGGCGAAGCCACCAAGTGATTGCCTGAAACAACAGCAATAAGAATCACTCTGACAAATGACCTGCAGTGTAACAAAGCCACCAAGTTGCAACGTTTCGGTTGTGATTTTCAAGTTGATTTTATTTGATTTTCATGGTTGATTTTCATGGATTCCCGTTTCTACCAAGTTGATCCAAGTTACAAATGCTTGTCCCAGAGCGGTTTTGGAAGTGGAGGCAGGTCCTGGCAGGCAGTCTCCACCGAAGTCGAGCGAATCCTGCCTCGAATCGTGGTTCCGACAAAAAAAAGGCGCCTTCAAAGAGCACACCGCAGCCAGGCTTTCCAGGGAGCCTTCTTCCTCATCCACCTGTGAGATCGAACATGGAGCCATGGGGCAATGATGAATGTTACCCTCTGGTAAACATACAAAAAACTATGGAAAATCACCATTTTTAATGGGAAAACTCACTATTTCAATGGCCATTTTCAATAGCTATGTTAAATTACCAGAGGGTAAACCACATAAAAATATACCAAAAAATGTGAAACCGCGAAAAAAACACCAGATCAAAGGCGTTGTGCACCTGACAGCCGTAGACTGTTTCGGGCGCCATTGCTCGACGGACATTGAACATCCCAGAGGGACATGTAGTGCAGACTGCAGTTTTAACCGTGTTTTTTATCGCTTAAAGATGCTTAAAGTAGATCTCAGAAAGAATGAAAAGCATGTCTAACTTTTTGTATGTTGGACACCCGTTTTAAACGAAGACGACTGATGAAAAACGACTGATGAAACAAGTCGGAGCGACTGGTAGGGTTTAAGTTCCAGCGATGTTCACTGGTTCACTGATCCCTGGAGCCACCAATGACCTCAAACTTCCTCAAAGCACAGAACCTGATGTTCAAACATTATATTAATATGGTATATCTCGTGATATATAAATGGTTGTGGATATGTTCAAACATTGATCTAAACTCAGAATCCAGAATAGTATAGAATAGTCCAAACATTATCTAAACTGAATCTAAACTGAATCTACACTGAATCTACACATTGATCATCAAATATCATCAATGTGCCTTCTAATTTCCTGGGCATGGCACGGAACATTGGGACAGGCCACGTCGGAGAGTTTCAGGCAGCGATTGTTCATCCGCACCTCGTTCCGTGAACGTGAAACCATCGGTTGATACCAGGCAGAAACGGTCCCCTAAACGGTAAACGTTTACCAAAAAAACGATGGAAAGATCCACCATGCTATTAATGCTGAGTAAATCCACTATAAAATCTATAAATATCTATAAATCACCAAATTTTCCATAGAACATCACCATGCTATAGTAAGCTGGGTAAATCCACTATTTCGACTGGGCCATTTTCATGTGCCATGTGCCCCGAAGGGCAGAGCCCTGGTGTCCGATGGGTGTGCTACGTGTGCGGCCAAGAGACGCCATGACGACCAAATCTGCGGATCTCAGCAATGACTCGAGGGTTTTCAACATCTTTCAACAAGGACCATTTGACAAAGAAATTCAGATAAAACAGACATGATAATTTCAGAATGATTTTCAGAATTCAAGGATGAAGAGAACAGTGTAAAACAAAACTCTCACAAGCTGATTCCATCGAATGCTTCGCATTGATGTTGTATGCACTGAGCATCGCGACCGGTCCCAAGTGCTGCAAGCTTGCCGTCTTACCCTCAGACCGCAAATTTTCAGAGCTGAGATATGCTGAATCTCAGCCTGAGCAACTCACAGGACTGGGAGTTGTGATGACCTGTGAATCAAAAGTGACGAAAGTGAAAAAAACAACTGGTATCAACTGGTATCAACTTCCACAACTGGTCTGTGTATCTGCGGGCGTCGGCGTCCCCAGTTTTCTCACCTGAGTTGCCTTCGGCCAAGCTTTCAGGTCCTCAGTCGGAAGCTGCGCTTATCGGATTATCGCTGCGCTTATCGCTGCACCAACTTCCGACATTGACGGAGAGCCGACCAAGCCGACCAAGCCGACCAAGCTCCCGAACTGTTGGGGTAAGGTCGCTTCGTGTGGCAAACCAATACCTTGAAGAAAGTAAGAAAAACGACTCCAGCCCAAGACATACCAAGACATAAAAACCAGGGGAAATCCATATACAACAGACAGGTCAGACAGGCTCATTATATAAAACCACAATGCTACCAGGAAAACAGACATCCCTCCAAGGCCAAAGGCTGAAGTGCAGCTGAGTGCTGAGAGCAGAACAAGCTGTTGGTCAAAGAATTGCCGCTGGCTGCAGGACTCCTTCCAGAATAAGCAGAATTATTGAGAGAATTTCTCATAATTGTCTGCATGTGACAAGAGAAACAGCCTCAAATGATGACTGGTTGGTGGTTTCAACCCCTCTGAAAAATATTAGTCAGTTGGGATTATTATTCGCAATATATGGAAAAATAAAAATTGTTTCAAACCACCAACCAGATGTGAATTTGGCCATGGTTGCCGCGCCTCAAGCTGAACGCTGAATCGTCCAACCTCTCTCGGAAAGTTTGGGCCACGACATCTGTCATAGTGTCCACATTGCAATACTTTTGTCAACTGCTAATTTGGGGGTTCCATAAATGGTGGTCCCCCAAAATGAATGGCTTATAACTTATAATGGAATAGGAAAATCCTGTTAAAATGGATGATTGATCTGTTTCAAGATGCCTTTCCTTTCCATCTTGCAGTGTGAACAGAAGCTCTAGCCATGCCTGCGCAAGCACTCGAAGGCATCCTTGACGCTTAGAACGGCCTGTGTCAGAGCCGAAATATGAAAGGTCCTTTTTTACCAGAAAATGTCATGAGTCATTTGCTGGTTGGTGGTTTCAACCCCTCTGAAAAATATGAAAGTCAGTTGGGATTATTATTCCCAATATATGGAAAAATAAAATTCATGTTCCAAACCACCAACCAATTTGGTTTCATTTGGTTTCACTGGTACAACACATAACATTTGTCATGTTAGTGAGAGCTCTCCACCTGTTGAATGCAGACCAGCCAGGACCAGCCCAATTTGCTGCAGGAAGGATCACTATCGCAGGAGACCTCGTAAAGCAGCGACGTCCAAGTCATTTCGACGTGACACACCAATTTTGAACCAGGTGAATATCTTTGAATACCTTTGAATTCTGCAGGATTTGCCAGACCTTGTACTCCAAGAAGTGATTCTGCACCCAGTCCTTCTTCAAGAAATCCTCTAGAACCTGTACAGCGAGCTGTAGCTCTTTGTAGCATCCAAAGCTTCCAAATGCTTTGAAAGCTGATTCGCCGGCTGTGTTTCAATGCGGGTTTCGATATGCCACATATGCCACATATGCCACATATGCCACCAGGAGGCAGGAACTACCGGCAGCATCTGAATGCCCTCCACTGCCCAACCTCCAAATCGACCAAAATCACATTGAAAATTTGTCGTCTTCGTCTTGGTCTTTCCGAGTCCCGATGCGCCGCAACGCAACGCACCTGAACCGCCAAACCAAGTTTGGTGCAGCGCAACGTGTTCCCACATGATGCCGACCTCGGAGAGTTTCTCCGTGGACACACGTTGACACCGGGCAACAAAGCAACAGGGTCATGTTGGCCTTGACATGGCTTGACACAAGATTTAAATAGATCTAAATAGATTCAAATAGATTAAATTGGATGAATAGATTTAAATGGATTATGATTAAAATGGATTAAAATAGATTAAGATAGATGAAATTGCAAGATAGTACAAGATTCAATTGTAGTAAATTCCGAACGCTGAAGATGCATCGAGTCGGAGTCGAAATGCCAAGTGCAACAGCACCAACAGCACCAAGCATCAGGCTGTAGGGCGTCCATAGGTTGACATCACCTCCGCATGAGGTCTGACATGCCTCAGCCAAGCCAATGGCATCTGTGGAGCTGGTTGATTCTGGTTGTCGGAATGTGCATTGCAGATCCATCTGCATCCAAGATTCCAGAACATGTCACCTGAGTGTACCTGAAAAAAGTGGCCAGAAAATGCATGTCGTCGCAGTCCTTGAACTTTCCAAATTGCTGGCCTCCATGGCAGTCAGTAGACGTCCAAGCTGACGCAATTGGCAGCCCAAGTCCATGTCCTTCACGACGCTTGGGGCCAGGATGTTACAACCCAGAACTTTGGGGGGGCTTAGTTGGCTTGGCTGAACTGTGTAGTTCATCAAGACACGGTATACCCATATTTAATTATACATCATAATTTAACTAATTTAGCAAATCTGTCAGAGGAGACGGACCACTTGACCACTTGACCACTTCACAAAAATAAATCGCCACAAGTTCTCCATGTCTTTCATTTTCTGTCCTGGTCACCACGATTCGCAATGACTGTGCCATAGCAGGCAACGGCATAGTAACCTCAACAGCTCGAATCCCTCGAACCGAACAAAGCGAAACGGCGAGACGAGACATGCCGAGACGCTGTTGATGGCCTCGCTCACGCTCTCTTGGTTCCTCAAAGAAAAATAGAAAAAGGTGTTTGATTGTCACCAAATAGTAAGTTGTAAATATAACAATGTTATATAAATGTATAATAAATGACCAAATCGATCATCAAAATTCATGAGAATCAAACGAGAAGCTTTCTTTGACTTCCCTTAAAATGGGGAAACAAAGTCACCATGGTACCATGGTCCCTACGGCCACACATGGCACACATGGCCACAGCAGTAACGGTCCGTTTCACAAAGCTCCGCACCGACCAAGGGGCTCGAACTTGATGCCACCGGCCCAGGAAAAACCCATGAACCAATCCTGCAAAGTGAAGAAACTCTTCAAACGGAACATGATGGACATGTGAAAAGATGCGAAAAGGCGGACTGAAGCGTGCCTTGTGTCTGGCAAGTGGAAATTTGCTATCGGCACTCGAAGGATTGGCATAATCCCTGGACAGCTAATGAGGATTAAGACATTGAGACGGACAGCTCAGGGAAAGCTGTCACCGCATCTTGGCGAAATCTCAGTGATATCTAGATCGCCAAATATCAGTATTTAGATGTCTTTAGATGTCTTTAGATGTCTTTAGATGTCTTTAGATGTCTTTAGTGGTCTTCTGAGTGACTCTGAAGGTGGTTTGGGTACAGATGTGTCTTCGTGTCACATGTTGTGTCTTCCTGTCTCCTGGCCTGATGAGTGTCAAGATTTGAGGCCGCCAGTGACGCTCCCAGTCCTGAGCTATTCAGCACAACATCTTGCTACAAATTTCTACATGTGTTCATCCTGATTTTCATCCTGATTTTCATCATATATCTTCATCATATATCTTCATCATATATGTTCATATTGTCTTGGATGCTGCTTGTAAGACAACTTGTAAGGCCCAATCTGGACGGAACCTCGCCAAGACCTCAGATGACACGAGCAACGGAGATGATGCGCTCCGAATGCTTCGCGCGGATCGCGGATGCTTCGAGGCACTGCAGCTGAATAGATGAAGTAACCGTAGTGGAAGTGGTGGTCGTTGTAGAATCCGTTCCCAAAGTTTTGACCTAACGAGGCACATGCCACGGCTGCCACGGGAAGGGCTCTCAAAAACAAGGCATGGAGGCATGGCGGCATGGCGGCATGGCGCCTGCTTGGTGCAACGCAGGGCAAGATGCCGGCTGGGAAACGTCGTTCGTACACCTCTAAAAGAATGCTCTGCGGTTCTTAATCTTCTCTCAATTTTCTCAATCTTCTCAATGAAAAATCTCAGCATTTTCTCTGAGGACGGGACTTTGGGGCACAGCTGCCCCAGCAGTCATCATAGTTGCAGCCACATGAGACCAAACCTGGAGGCTGAATTCTGCGATGATTTTCGATGTTGCAATCTACAGTAAGGAATTCAACCGACCAATGGAGCCTCCCCAAGACTTGTCGTAGATGAAGGGCGTCTTTGCGCCTGAACAAAGCTTTTGAACAGTTGCATGTGGGATTCAATTGACAGCATCGGATCATATGACCATATGACCACATAGCTTTCAAATGTTTTAAATGCGGCATAGCACATCGCTGACGCGAAGCTGTTTTGGTCGGCCTTTCTCAAGCCATTTCTCCATCGAGTCAGCCAGTTGTGAAAGCATCTCTTCAAAGAATGCCTCTTCAGATTCAGTAACTCAGCAGGTCATTCAATGGATTGGTTTAAGGGAAAATCTTAACCGGAAACCATGGTTTTTACTAGTTTTTACCATCAAATATAGTAAATTTTCCTGTATTTTTTTCCCATCATCCAATTCTATGAGTCATGTTCCAGTCGAAACATATGGAAACTATGAAGCCATGACTCCTAAATCTGCTGACATCGATGACATCGAAAGCTATGACTCAAAAAATCGTCACTTGTTAGAAGCAGCGTGTGCCTCATTTGACTGGTCGAGCTCATGTGCAATTGCAACCAGTCTGGCCTCAAGAATATCGATTTTCTATATCATATTATATCATATTATTTATATCATATGATTTATATATATATATTGATTATCCCACGTAATGCTTATAACATGGCAAAAATCCGGGGCACGGTGCGGGGCAGCGAGGGTGGCACGGTCAGGGGCTGGAGATCAAAAAAGTAGGACATCTGGTGCTTGGGATAGCT
>Ga0126342_10017997_pt1 | contig 12161 bp, 6 predicted proteins | sample Cyp1metagenome_FD_92528 | JGI IMG/M metagenome (GOLD analysis project Ga0126342, IMG submission 92528) | Coral microbial communities from Lord Howe Island, Old Settlement Bay, Australia - Cyphastrea 1 metagenome | ecosystem: Host-associated > Invertebrates > Cnidaria > Coral ... | reverse complement strand
TGGCCAGGCAGGGATGCTGGAATGGAATGAACTACTACTAACTCAACCCTTTTGACTGGACAGTGGCTCACAGGTGTGAAGAAAACAGCAAAAAATAAAAAATGTCCGAATTGCCAAGGCAGTTAATATTCCCTAGTACCGTTGTTGATCTTCGCAATTGAATGTAAAGTTTAACGGGGGTGGGAGTTTAATATTCCTCAGTAACTTTGTTGTTTTTCCCATAGGAATCTAGGGTTTAAAGGGGTTGGGAGTTTAATATTCCATAGTACCTTTGTTGTTTGCATCAACATTTGTTTGGGAATGGGAAACCTCTACGCTGCAATGCCTGGGCAAAGCCCAGGCGTTGCGCGTATATATATTATATATATTAATTAATTACATATGATATATATATATATATATGATATGTATATATATATATATATATATTGTAATATTATGATATACCCCTTTTGCGTCTTTTTTGTGCGGGCCTATCCCCCCCCCATTTGCAAGGGATGGTATCGCTAATGTGTCGAAAGGTGTGTCAGATTGTGCCAGGAGAACCTCCTGGCTGCCTCAGCCGGACTGCACCAGCTATGCTGCGGGAGGCCCCATGTTTTTCATCCAGGAATCGATGTTGGGAAAGGCCTTGTGTCTGTCATCATTCAAATCAGAAACAAGTCACAAACACTTCGAAGTCATTAATGGGATATTAATGGGATATTAATGGGATTTTAGAGTGATTTAATGGGATTTTAATGATTGTTTTTTGGGCTTGTGGGTGCCCGCAGATCTTTCGAAATACCATGAAATACCTCTAATTTGTTTGCGAAACTGGAACCAATCGCATGGGAGACTTGTGCAAGTGGAATCCCACAGCAAAAATCAAACAATTCTGGTGTTCATCAAAGAAGAAATCCCTAAAATCGAGTGAAGTGCCAAAAACAGCTGCGGAGCTTAAGCTAACAAAGCTCCAAACTCTCACATTTCCTGCCCCAAAGACCTAAACATCCGCGTGGCGTCGGCTGTGATTTCTCCTTGGACAAATCAGCCGTCCGACGTGGACAGCTTCTCGTGCGAATTCTCGAGCTTGAACAGGGAAAACCAGGAAGATTCGAGCTCCAGATTTTTCACTCATCTGAATTACGGCATATGGCTGCATATGGCTGCATATGGCATCTGAACTTGCCAATCTTTGATAAAATTCACTTTTTTGGATTTTCATGGCATCACCGAGGGGCATCACCTCGGCATCAAATCACTGCAAAAGCTTCGTTAAGTTTCGAAAAACGACAAGCTGAGAACGATCGGCAAAGGCTGGCACTTCTGAATGTAGGGCATGACCTTGGCAAGAAACATCCCCGCAACTCTCCGACTGCTCGACTTCTCGACGTCGATGATCTCTAGAGGTTGTACATGTCATAAGATGTCATAAGTATATAGTGAACTATAGACATCTATGGTAGGGTTCTGATCCAACAAACATCAAAAAAAGAAGATTGAGATACAGAGAGACTATGCAGGACATATCTATTCACAGATAGTCACAGTTCAGAGGTGCCTTAAAAATATCCTTTCATTGCAACAAGAGGCCATCTGACATGAATCCTGGCTCAAAAATCAGCCGTATTTTTAATGTGTTCCCAAAAAAAATGCGCGGCAAGTGGCGCTTCTGCGTAGCTTCTCGGAGAGATTCTCAAAGACTTTTAGGATCCTGCGAGCAAAGTTCTGTTTTGGGCCACCTGATAGGTGGGTTTCTGCGTCAAAAAAAACGAGCATCAAATGACAGAGAGGAAAGTCACGGACAGTCCCAAATTGACCCAAAACATTGACCTTTTGAGTCTTGCCATTGAAAATTCATGAGCGTTTTCCGAATCAGGAAATTTCTGCAAGCGTGGATGTTGAAACATGTTGAAACATGTGCAAACCTGGTACATCTAAACCAAAATGGTCAAGCCTTTTGTCAGGTCACTTCAGGTCCTTTGGAACCAAACCTCCATCTTGGCAGTGGCATCATCCTTTGAGGCTAATTGCTTTCTCCTGGCGGATGGATCATGATGGATTTGCGGGGAAGCTGCAGACAACTCAATCTCCAATGTAGGGAATGTGTTCGTTCACGGCTGCCTTTCATCCTCCTCTCTCTTGGCTTTAAAGCGACTTAGTCCAGCGAATTGCGGAGATGTTCTGTCGAAGAAAGGCATCTTTTCCTGTAGGCTCTTTCAGACAAGCGATACCTTCATTTACAATGTTTCGCCATTCTTAACCTTCATACAGTGATACCTTCTAGAAATGATACATGATATATCATGATATATCATGATATATCATGATATATCATGATATATCATGATATATCATGATATCCCATACTTACTGCTAACTATTAAGCTCCATTTGGACCAGCGGCAAGCGTTGCATCAAAACGGTTCCAAGGCTCCGACTTCGCTTCGGCAAAAGGATCATTGGGAGGTTCGTTCAACATTCCCTGGAGCCGCCGGCCATCATGACTTGTTCATCATGTTCCCCATTCAAATGGCAGAAATGAGGCCATTTTTGGTGGGGTTACAAAAAGCATGTTCAGACACATCCATCTTTGAAATGATGTGTTTGGGTCCTGGAACAAATCGAATCTGTGGATTCGGATGGATTTTAATCAACTATGTCAACTCCCATGTGGCACCTGCATGAAGGACAGAGGGCAAGGCAACTGTCCCTTCTCTTCCACCATCTTTTCCGCAGTGACCTTACGTTTTTTTCGAGGTGAGAATTCAAGGGATTTCCACATCTTTCAAGATCTTTCAACCAGGCATCCCCATCATCCCCCACCCCAGCATTCTTCAGTTGCTAGAAAAAAAGGAAAGTCTGAGGGCCCCTGCATACTCCAAGACCTGTCAGGTCTAATTTGATCACGGACAACCAGAAAGCAGACCGGGACTTGGAGGAAATTGACTGAGAAATTATTATGGATAAATAGATCATCATTATGAATAATCTGTTTTGTATTTAGAACTCCATGATGATTTTGCTCTTTTAGATCTTTCTCAGAGCGATCAGTCAAGCCATCCGGATAAATTAGGAATAAGTCACTCAACAAGTATAAGTCACTAACTTAAAAAGTCGGGCCATTTTAGGTATTAGTAACTCAATGATATTCATCTAATGGTTTATCATTCAGAATCTTATTTCATGGAATTTCAATGTATTCAATTCATGGTTACCCTCCTGTTTTTACATACAAAAAGATGTGAAAAACCCCACTATTCGTAGATCATTTTGCAAACGGGAAACCATTGGTTTTCATGTTTTTTCCTGGTTTTTCCACATCATTTCTATGTTTTCCCCCAGGGATATCCCATCCTTCAACCGTGACGAATTCACAGACGCCTGCAGTTCCTCCCGACTGACCCAGTAGATGCAGTCCACAGGGCATGAAGCAACGGCGTAATCGAGGTACTCCTTGTAGCTGGTGGCTCCCAAAGATGACCAGGATGACGCTGTGGATTATCTGTGGCTTGGAGATTGAATATGAAAAATTCATTGACAGCTATTTGTTATTAAACTCTCATTTACCCTGACAAACAAACATATCAGAACTTGTGAACAACCAGAGACTGCCAGTCATTTTTTGGACGCTCCTCAGAGTTTCCCCACTGCGTGTAGACATTCGCACGTCCTGCACGACGATGACTCAACTGTTCTCCACTTTTGAAGTTAAACCATCTGTGACCGACAGATGTTCATATATATATATATATATATATTCATATATATGTTATGTTCATATATATATATGTTCGTATATGTTCATATATGTTCATATATATGTTCATATATATATTAATATATATACATATATTCATATATATATATATATATACTGTATATATATGTTCATGTATGTATGTTATATGTTCATATATATATATATATATATATGTTCATATATATATATGTTCATATATATATGTGTATGTTCATATATATATTCTTATATATGTTCATATATATGTTCATATATATGTTCATATATATGTTCATATATGTTCGGATTCTCAATATAGTAGAGAGACTGCGTGGTAAATTCTTCATCTCTTGGAATCACAACCAGTCAATGTGAGTTTTATGGTTCCGCCTGCTGGATCAAATCCCCCAAAGGATGGAGTGGTTTATGGCTCCCAGAGCCCCCGCGCCGTTGTCGTTCTGAATGCAGAAGGTTTGAGGTGCCACATCGCAGCCTCGGTTTTGCAAAATCGATGTGCCATGTGGATTCCGGTGTGGATGTTCCTATAAGATCTATAGGATTCTATAGGTATATAGTGGTATATCTCAAAAAATCTTGGGTCCTTTTATGTTTTTTTGCCAGCTTAAGACTCTCTTCCTTTCTGATGCTTGAAAACTCTGCTGGAACCGATTGCTTTCCCATGGTTTTCCCAACCAGCGATGGGATCTGCAACCAGCTGTCACAAAGGATGGATGTGTCCCAGCTGGGCACGGAACAGTTTCGGCAGCAAATGCAGGCCCACTCATCCACAAAGACCATCCTTTTTGCGCCGCGCTAAGCAACCGCCAGCGGTTAGCTATTTAATGGTGCCATTAATGGTGCCAATGGGCCCACATTGAAGGATCGATTTTTGGGGGTAAATCATCATTTTTGAGCCATCTGAAGATGTGAGTATGTCCTAAACTTCGAGAAGTCCTGAGATCTCAAACCAATGGCTCCAGTGACAACAACAAAACAGCTCCACCACCGGTACACTGCAAAATAGAACACTAAACCTTGAAGTTCCAAAAAGGAAGCAGGTGGCAAGAGTGTGAAATCCACCACGCGTCATACTTCCAAAGCCCCGATTTTTTGGGGGTCCAAAATGGCTGAACCCAATCTTTTTAAGCTACCCTGCAGTAATCAAACGAGGCTTGCCCCTCGAAAATGTACCGTTTAATTCCATTAATTTCCCAGCTATATATGCTATATATACATATATATATATATATATGCTATACATATGTGTATATATATATAGCATATATATATATATGCTATATGCTATATGCTCTATATAAACCCCCACTTATGATGATGCTTTCCCAGCCACATTGCGTTACCCACCTTAAATTCTCCAAGCATCTTCTCTTGCGCATGCTTCTCCCCACGATCTTCAGGGGGTACTTGCGTCCATTTGCTGCGAGACAGTGGGATCCTGAGAGTGGCTGGGTCGTGTGTCCCAAATATGTTGGTCTTATCCTGCACATCCACCATGGTCTACATCGGTGCCCAATTTTGCAAGGGATTTGTCACGTCATGTTCCAATGTGTTCCACATGATCCTGTCTATATTTGAATTCAAATTGTCCCATTAGAACCTGGGTATGCATATATAAAATTATATAAATATTATATAAATGGCAACCCCGGAGCAATAAGCCTGGTTGACTATAATATGGGCAGCCCAAAAGGACCACCTCCAGCATCCTCCAGCCATCCAGGGACATCCAGGGTATGAGGAAAAAGGCTGGTCACATGTGATCACCAAACGGGCTGCTTCCAAGTATCCCAGTGTAGTCTGAGTGGTGTTTCCTTAGCATTTCGCTGCCCGGATCCTAGCCGTCCTAGCCCATCACCGGCTCTGTTACTGTGCAGTGCAACTCTCCTAAGTGTCCTAAGTCACCGTATCAGTATCATCAAGTATCATCAAGTATCATCAAGTATCATCATCATCTGTAGCCCAGTTCAAGTCACATCCCCAGCCCACTTCAGCCCCCACTTAGCTACATCCCAACATATCCCAACATATCCCAACTTCCATCATCAAAGTCATGGAGTCAGTCATGGAGTTTAATCAGTTTCATCAACCTTCAACTGGCACAACTGGCGCAACTGCAACTGGCACAGGTTGGCAAAAAATTGAGCCAAACCGTCCCAGTGGCAAAGTCTTGCGCGCACCCTTCCAAGTGGGGGCCAGATCCGTGGAGACCTCTGGGGCAACCTTCATCAAAGCGGCAGGTTTGGCCAACCTCGGCGATCGGAGAGTTTCGGAGATCGGAGATCGTTTCGGGTCCCAAAAGAGTGCCGCAAAAAAAACGACGTTGCAAAAACAATATTGCACAATTAAGATGTGTGTAATAATTTGTAATATACCCTGGGCAATTCATCAGCCCTTTTTTTGACTGATGAGGCCTATGTCACGTTAGTTCAGGTTTCTTCGTGAATAAAACATCTATTAGTCACGTATATCCCTTTAGATGTCTTTGGTTTCCCATGGTTGCCGGGTGTGATTCAGAATTCCATGCACTGGCCCCCAGACGAAATCTTGGTGGGAAATGACGCCTCCTTTTAGCATCACAACCTGGGTTGACGGTTGATGTTATGCACTTTGGCAAGTTAACCGTTAACCATAGTTAACTATTATAGTAAATCATTGAACCATATTAGACCATACTAAACCATAAACCATATTAAAGTATAAAAGTATAATAAACATCATTAAACCATGCATATTGACCCATATTATTCCGAAATTCTGGGTAAGATCCGCATGGTGAGGGGCTCGATCTGCGCATCATAGTCCTTCCTCTTCTCAGGATCCGAAAGCAACTCCCAGGCATCGTTCAGAAGAATGCACATCTCCTGAAACCGGGAAAATGCTGGCATGTTTCATCTTAAGATATGTCAAGAAACTGAAAAATGCATAAACATGCATGCTTTTCTCAATGGAAATATATGGAAATATCAACTGTATATCATATTAAACACACAAGAACTTGCTGAGTCAATATCACCAATCTATATAGGAATTATATAGATATAATTGAATCGAGAAGTTTGTATTTTGACAAAGGTAACTTCGAACATCATAAATGGGGGAACTGGGAATATCACCGTGGGAATCGCTAGTCAAGCCGCATAGGAATTAAACTTTCCCTTCCCAGAAAAATGAATCACTGTTTAGGGGGATGGTTTCAAGCTGAGCAAACATGGGGAAGCCTACCCAGCACGAAGTTCTATGGTTAAGTTGCTCCAATGGGGGCGAAACCGCACCCCGAAAGGAGATTCGAAACGAAAATGACTCCAGAAATTGCCCCTTAGTTCTATACCCTTTAGTTCAAGATGTTTTCCAACATCTTCCAACATTTTCCATCATCTTCCAACATTAACATGTTGATTGGAATCACCTCAATTCGAGACCTTTCCCGTTGCTCACAACGTTTTTTTCCGGTTTTTCGCATTGGCGCACGACGGTGAGAGCTGTTAAGGGAGTCCAGGAAGAAGGCGTTCTGCAGGTTGATCATCTGCAACATGTAAATCTGCAGATTTATCGTTCAATTTCTAGAGATGGGATAATGATGGGATAATGATGGGATAATGGGAAAATGAATGAAAATGATGTAAAATTTGTGGGAATTCCGAATGGAGACTTGACTTCAGAGCTCTCAACTTCCCTGCAGTTCGATGGAAACGGAATTTGCTTCCACCATGAGATTTCGATTCTGGAGCGGTTCAGATAACATCTGAAAGTCTTCCCGGTAGACGTAGCAAAAGCCACACAGCAGGCAGATGAAGAAAAAGAAGGCAATCATCCAAATCACCCGGGACTCAGATTCTGAATATTCCCGCCCTGTGTTGTTCACAGGGAGTAACAGCTCAAAGGAGAGATGGGCATCACCACTTTCTTTCGAAAAAAACGGATGGCGCCGTTTTCCGATTTTGATCGAGAAAAGTTGAAGCTTGACTTTGACATCGGTAGTATCTGGCAGAAGCTTTGGATTTTTTGGATTCACTTCCAGCTTGAACTCCATCCTGAAGCGATGGAAAGCGATGGTCGAGTTGTAAAAATCTGTGTCCAACCGTACAAACCATTGATCGGTCTTCGAATTCTTCTTGAACTCCTCCGACCCACCTAAAATCGAGTAACTGCTAGCTTCAAGCACACTCAACTGCAGGATGTCCTTATCCAAATGGAAGATCTCTCCGGAGATGTTGAAACAAAGATCGATGTTCGGAAAGATGGATGCCTTCTGTTCGACAGCTGGACTGGAGTAACGGATCCAATAAGTGAAGCCTATGGAGTTGGAAAGCTTCATCTGCCACTGGTAGGTCTTGACCAAAGTTTTGGTGCAAGAACGAAAAGCCTCTTCTTCCCAATAGATCATAATGAAGTCAAAAGCCTGATAATTTTGAACCATGTCCTGACCGTCCAGCAGCAGACTGAAGAGGATTTCCCAGAGTTCATCCTTGATTTTTCCAGTTGCAAGATCCGGCTGGTGTAAAAGGCCAACATCAAATTCGAGGTCAAAGGGGACACATTGAATGTCCAAAATGTCTCCCTTCTGGATTGTCACGGTGTGATCAGAATACAATGGAAGTTTACCTATGATGAGAGGCTTGATATCTGAGCTGTTCCCATACTTCCTATAACTCAAGCGACCACAGGACCTTGATGAATCATATAGAGTCAGGTTTTGGAAGTTGCCACGTGCACCGCGGCAATCAATACGAAAGTTCAGAGCCTGTGGAAGCTCCACATCATTATGGTGATCATCACCACTTGACTCCGCTTTGATGCATTGATAAACGACTTCGGTGCCTGTAAAAATGCAACCAGTTTCGAGCTTGTCCTCTACTTTGCGAGGGTGGACAGACTTCAGATCAAGCAAGTACTCCCCTAGGCTCAAGGAGGTGTGCGCCAGGATCCCTAAGAAAATGTCAAGTTTCATGCTGATCTGAGCCAAGATATTCTCCAGTGGGCATTATTAAACAGTATCCACCAGGGTTTTATTAAATTTGAACAACTCAGCAACTGCCAGCAGTTATAGGACTGTTATAGAACTTACAACTGAGACTTACAACTCCACAAGTTGTCCAGAACTTACAAGTCACCCCTTGAAAACTTCCCTAATCCCAGCAGTGGCATCACAGTTCCCAACAACAAATTGGCAACAAAAAACAAAGGATCAACACAGATCAAATGGGCCACTGAAAATATTTCAACGTTACGTGTGTATATATATATATATATATATGTGTGTAGATATATATATACGTATATACCATATATTATAAGTATATATACCGTTATATACCATTAAATACCATTATATAGCATTATATACCATTATAATACCATCATATGCCATACATGCCACACATGCCATACATGCCATATGTATTGTGTCGTCTATTGATGTCTACGGTCAAAACATGATCCCCCAAAAGCAAATCCGTCATTCTATCGAACACAATTGTCCATTGTAAGTATGGCAAGGGTTGGCAGAATTCGAATTCGCGAAACCCTATTGAACCAGATAACAACATGAATCAATCTATAAGCATGAATCTCCTTGGATTTTGGGGCAGTTTGGAATCTCACAAAGAACTTACAACAGTAATTGGATGAATACACCTTGGATTACATCTTAATATATAACAACTATTAAATATTATTAATATACAATAGTTCTTGGAATCTCCTTGGGTTCAAAAAAGTCACAGCTCTACGAAAAAGTCAAACATGTCTGGTGTCCTCACCCTCCGGTCCAGCTACGTCAGGATGGCAAAGCCTCAGTGGATGAGGATGACCATCCGGAAAAATACATCGAGCATATACCACACAATACCCTCTGGTAATGAATACCATAGCAAAAATGGCCCAGTTTTCGTCGTTGTTGATTTTACCATATTTTACCTCTTCAAGATTGGTTGATGTTCTGTAGCTATGTTAGTTTACCAAACAGTATGGATTTCTTTAGACCTTCTTCCCAGGTTTTTTTTTGGGTTAACTCTGGTTCCAAATTCTAGTCCTCATCGACCAATCAATGTCCATTCCAAATCATTCCAAATCTTTAACTGGATGGATCAATGACGGATCAATGATGGATGAATGATGGATGAATGATGAATGACCCATGACTGATGAATCACTCATTTAATTCTTGACCATCTGAGCCTCAGACTTTTGCAAATCGTAGTACTTCCTGAGTCACAAAGCTCATGTGAACAGAGTCCCGTACTCAAAAAAAACTCATGTGGGCCTCCTATGTTTGAAGAGATCAGAAATTCGATCCAATAATCTATTCATTCTATAAAGGTTTAGTAGTGGGATATCACTAGATCATTCTTTTGGGAATAGAAACCCTATGTGGCTTGGGATTTTTCCATATTGACATGGGGTTTTTCCACTTCAAACATGTTCTTCAGCGAAGTAAAATGAGGAGCACTTAACACCAACAGCCGTGAGGGATTGATCTCCACACTTCTGGATATATGACATATAGACCGGAACATTTGGATATACAAATTTTAATTTATGGTTTTTTATCACATCCCCAACAGTGGCCCAACAGTTTATAAGACCATCATGAAAGATCATCGATGTTTTTTTAACGCTGATAAAATGACTCTCAAAGTTGTTTCCAAGACTCTTCTTGATATCCTTTTCATCTGCCGTCGCAGAAGTTCCAAACAATTCCTGCAGATCAGAAGCGGGTTTTCGGGCTAGCGATTAGTCGTCGACCACCTGTGGGGACCAGGTTCTTCTCCAAAATGTTCATGGATTTCTATACCTAGATGTTTGAAGCACGCATGAAAATGGGTAAAAAATGGTAAAAGTACCAAAATGATAGAGTAAAATACCAATTTTCATGGGTAGTTGGAGGGTCACGTTTTCGTGGAGTAACATTGAAAATGACCTGAACTCATGTGCTGTTAGGTATTCGATGTCATAGTTCGCCACACTCAGCTGTAGACTTTGAGACTTTCTGAGTGCCCAGACGTACAAATTCTTTGGGGCGGATTTGGCCAGACTCACCTAGCAAGCTGCCAATTATTCCAGAAAGAAATTAAATTTTCTCCTGCAAAATGGACTTGGATGAATTTGCTATCAGACCCATTTTGGTGCTCCAATTGGGTTTCAGAGGAGATCTGTGCGGATTAGTGTTTCCACATGGGTCCGCCCCATCCCATCTCCCATCTTGAGCACCCATCCCTGGGACTGTGGGACCCTAGGGAAACAAACATATCCGTTTGGGTTTCCCAGGAAACTGTATTATAAAATGGGGGAGACGGATTGATATTGTTCAGGATCATGCTGAAAGGGTTGCCCAGTTTTTTCCCGAGTCTGGGCGAAGAGTTCTTCTAATCGTGGAGGCCTGCTATACATCTTCGTATGTTCACATCTTCATCACATCTTCTCATCTTCTCATTTTCTCATCTTCTCATCTTCTCATCTTCTCATTTTCTCTCTCTCTCTCTTGCCCTTCTTGCCCTGTGTCACGGTCTCTCTCTTTTTTTTTTCTCTCTTAAGGCCGCAGGCGATACCAACGAGGCGCCACGAAATGGCCACCCTTTCGCACGAAATGAGGTTCGATCCTCAATAACTGAGGGTTTTCTGCGACTTTGGTTAGTCCGGCGGAGTGTCTGTGTGCAAAAGTGTTTGTGTGTAAAAGGGTTGTGTGTAAAAGCGCTTGTGTGTAAAGGGGTCTTTGTGTAAGAGCGGCTGTGTGTAAAAACATGTGTGTGTGCGTAAAAGCGTTTGTGTGTCAAAGTTTTCGTGCGTAGAAGCGTTTGCGTGGAGACGTGGTTGTAGAAGCGTTAGTGTGTAAAAGCGTTTGTGTGTACAAAGTACAAAATGTTTCTGTGCACAAGCGTTTGTGTATAGAAGTGTTTGTGTGTAAAATGGTTGTGCACAGTGTTTCCGTGTGCAAGCGCTTGCGTAGAAGCGTTTGTGTGTAAAAGGGTTGTGTGTACAAAGTGTTTCTGTGCACAAGCGTTTGCGTGTAAAAACTTCTGTGTGTAAACGTTTCTGCTTGTAAAAGCCTCTATGCGTAAAAACTTCTATGTGTGAAAGCTTCTGTGTGTAAAAGCTTCCGTGTGTAAAAGCTTCTCGGTGTAAAAGCTTCTGTGTGTAAAGCGCTTGTGCGTAAAAGCTTCTGTGTGTGTGTGTAAAAGCTTCTGTGCGTAAAAGCTTCTGCGTGTAAAAACCTCTGTGCATAAATGCCTCTGTGTGTATGTGTATAAGCTTCAGTGTGTAAAAGTTTCTGTGTGTACAAAGCTTGCTGCGTGTTAAGCGCCTGTGTGTAAAGCTTCTGTGTGTGCATGCATCTGTGTGTAAAAGCTTCTGTGTAAAGGGTTCTGTGTGTAAAAGCTTCTGTGTGTACAAGCTTCTGTGTGTAAAAGGTTCTGCGTGT
>Ga0126342_10017996_pt1 | contig 12162 bp, 10 predicted proteins | sample Cyp1metagenome_FD_92528 | JGI IMG/M metagenome (GOLD analysis project Ga0126342, IMG submission 92528) | Coral microbial communities from Lord Howe Island, Old Settlement Bay, Australia - Cyphastrea 1 metagenome | ecosystem: Host-associated > Invertebrates > Cnidaria > Coral ... | reverse complement strand
CCTTGCCTTCCCTGCCGCCGACACCTCCTCTCCCCTTCCGGGCTCCTTTGCGCCCCGTCAGCTCTTTAAACGAGCCCCCCGTTCCACTTCCTACCCTCTCTTCACCCTTCCCTACCTTTCCCACACTTCTTCCCTCCGCTCCTTCTTCCTACACATTCCTTCCTTCTCTCCAAGGGCCCCCCACGCCCACACCCAACACAGCCTCACCATGCCGGCCCCTCCGCCCCTCCCCCGATGCCCCCACCAACCCCCCGCCGCAATCCCTCCCATGCTCTCCACTCTCCTGTCCCCGTTCAAACTTGACCCTGGCTTTCGTCCCCTCTTCTCAGGTTTTTTTTGATGGCTTCAATATTTATTTTTTGATCCTTTTTGATGCCTTAAATCTTTTTTTGATCCCTCACCCATCAAGATCTGAAGAAGGGATGGCCCTGAATCATCTCATCCTAGTGTTAACCCCCATGCACCCCCTAAATGGTCCTATGTGCAAATCCCCGACCAAACCATGTTTTCTGGTGGTGTTTCATATTGGGGTGAAGACGATTACTGTGCTCCAGAAGTGTTCTCAGAATTGACTAGGTCAGGTCTGTTCCAGTTCCCATTTGGGACCCGTCTCCGAAATTCAGCTTGCGATCCGCAGCCACGCAGTGCAACGGTAAAGGATTAACCATCCAGATTTCTCATGGCTTCACCAGACAAAATGCACGAAATACGAGTCGTATTTTGAGTGGTAGACTTCTGCAATCTTTATGGAAAAAAGTGGTAGAGAACATTTGTTCGGACAAACAGCAGATTTCTATTTTCTGGTTGTCTCGTTTGTCTCTGATTCCGATTGGCTCTTGCACTTGTGGCTCGCTTCAGCTGTAGATAGGGCGAGGGCACGCGCGTGTTCCATTCCGACGTTGCAACCTTGGGCGAGCTCCGGAACTTTGTTTGAAATAGGGCACCCTAAAATCTCAGGGTTTCCATCCATTTTTGGACATATCCACATGGGTCTGTGTCAAGCTTATCATATATTAATATATACTGTATTATAATAATTAGATGATCATAGATTATCATATATTATCATGGGTTATGAATTATGGGTTATCAGCCCAAAATGGATGGCTTAAGACTGAAAACAGTTTATCAATGTTTTTGATCCATGAGGTGCGATGTCACTGCAATGGTTGGGATTAGGCAACTTTCCCAAAGAATTCAGTCAGAATCTCCATTTCTTGCTGATACCGTGCATTTTATACCCCCATTTTACACCCCCATAAATCAATATCCCTATAAATCAATATAAATCATCCAGATATTTGAATCAAACACCATGCGAAGTGGGGAATGCCATTTGCATTCTGCGACAACTAGGCTTCGCCTGGTGTCAATGGTATCGTCGCAAGAGTCGGAGACAGGTGCACCTAAGATGTGCTGTGATTGGAGAGCTCTGGGAGGAACTTTGAGAGTCATTTGGGGTCTCGATATTTTTTACCGGCCATGGGGATACAATGGTCATATGATGTCATATAGCACTTTTCGGAGCACGATAAAAGACTGGAATGGGGCGGAGGATCCCATTCTAGGACATTTTCGTTCGAAAATGCGTTCGATGGTGGTGGAATGTGGGAGATGTAGAAAATCACAATCTCGGTACCATCCAATCAAACCTGGCACTGGAAAATTATGGATCTAACCATTTATATCCATTTATGATTAATCATCCAGTAATCATCCATTTATGATGAAAAAAGTCCCATTCGATCTCCAAATTGCTGCAGATTCCCAGCGAGGTTCCCATGATGACACAGGAGGGAATACGGGACCCATGGTTTATCAGAAGTTTAGCATATGTGCCGTATTGTGCCATGGTCCTTGGATAATACATCTCCAGTTCTTGGAGCATGGTCATAAATTCATTTTCATGGGGATTTTTCATCTCCCTGATTTAGTCGGATTCATATTTTGGGATGACCATACCCCGCTGGTTTCTTTATCTTGGCCATCCTGCCGGGCTTAGGGCCAACAGCCACCAACGGTGTGGTGGGAAGCTTCTACGATTTCTTTGCGTCCGCCCCGGCGGGTGTTTTATCTTGCCGACCATCGTTCACCATTTCAGGCCTTTTGAACCGTAGGGAAACTCTTCCATTTTTGCCGGCAAATCACGAATTTTTCGGTTGGTTCAAAGACGCAGCAAAAGGCTTGAGGTTTTCGAAACATTTTCTGTACGAAACGTTGCCAGCGGTGCGATGAACAGCTTTTTTAGTTGGGGCTTCCACAGGATTCATGGGCTGGAGACGCGCCAAACAGCTTCCAGCTGGGTGGTTGTCTGGGAAGATGATCGCAGTGCATAACACTGATGTTTGGACACAGAAATAGGCTAATTACTGATTGTTGGAATGGATCTTTTTAGCACATGAACATAAGACGTATGATTTGTTTTTGTCGTTTGTTTTCCTTTGAGATCTCAAGAGATACATGGAAATAGCCATCTTTGATCACTTAACATTAGACTCATTTTTGCTGATTCTTCTCCCCTAGCTTCGTGTTTCTGAAACACAACAGGAAGCTCTATTCGAGCAGCTTCACGGCCAATCCTCCGTGGGCGACTGTGCAAGGTGCCTGTCTGGGAAAGCCCCATAGATTCACTATTTCTGGTTGGTGCTGACTGGAACATTGGTTTAGTATGGGATAATGATGGTTAATGATGGTTAATGATGGTTAATAATGGTTAATAATGGTTAACAATCACTGGTTGTTGGTTTGGAACATGAATTTTATGGATGATTTTTCCATATATTGGGAATGTCATCATCCCAACTGACGAACTCCATCATTTTTCAGAGGGGTAGGGTTTAAACCACCAACCAGCTATTTGTTTTTTTTGCACTTTGGGGTGTCCTCCATTTTTTGTGTCAACTCCCCAAATTTGGGTCATGATTTTTCAACGGTGATGGCAATCCCTGGCATTGTCCAGGTGGTGCTTCTGCGGCTCGGCAGACAGGACAACGCCAACCATGAAACCCCGTCGTAAAATGGAGATGTTATTTTTGGAAGTGAATGTTGCGACATGGCACCATGCAGCATTTTCTTTGCCAGTTCGGAACAGCAATTTCTACTTCATTTTTCAAGTCTTTGAGGTTCAGGTGAAATTTTTCGGAAGAGTTTTATTTCCTTTCCATGCCACCTGAACCTGAAAAGTTGGAAATTGTAAGCAATGTCCATTCCATGTCCATTACGTTTCGATATTTCTTTGGTCAAAGCTATGTTGCTTGGTGCACATATTTTCAACATTTTTTCAACCTTTTTTCAAGCAGATTTGGGATGATGATCTCCTAACTCGTAGTTTTCAGACACCTCAACCATCAGATGATGGAGCATCTCCTAAGGCGGCACCCACTGACCATCTCGGAACGCTACAACCAGCTGCCCCATGGGTGTCGAGGGGCTGGGGGTTATATAACGTAGCAGTTGGATAGGCCAGATGTAAATTTCAAGACTTTTTTTGTGGGTTTGTTGATTTTGGGAAGTTTTGAAGACCTAGACTGACTTGGGATCTTTTGAGGATTTTGAGGATTTTGAGGATTTTGAGCAGTTCCGCGATTTGTTTCAGGCTCTTTGTTCTACGAAAATTCCCTTCCACTATGGAAATTACGAGTTTTTTCCATGATCGAAACCGACGACTTTTGGTGGAATCTATTGGATCTCATTTCGCTGAATTTTTCTGGGCTTTAAATTGAGATTTGCCACAGATATGGGGTAAAATCCCTCTCCAAATTGGGGATTCTACACCATTGACATATTTGAAATCCATTTTTCATGAATAAGAAGTGCAAATTCACTATTGAGTGTTAGATATTTTCATGAAGAATTTCTTCGTCGATTTAAACAGTTCATCACTATTTATAGTTGGACATGTTACCCTCCTGTAAACTAACACGGATGTGGAACAGCACCATTTTCTATAGGGAAATCATGCGTAAACGGCCCATTTTCCACATCTCTGTTAGTTTATAGCAACCCCAACATAGATAGAAAAGTGGGACACCTGGAAAAATGTGGCAAATATTATCTGTACCATCCTGGAAACACTTTACGACATTTTTGTTGGCGGTTACTATACCCCAGGGTACCATTAAAACAAAGCCATTTCACGCAGCATCTCAGGGCTTCCTGATACGTTCGCAGGCTGATGGCTTGGAGTACCCGCCAGCTACTCCAGCAGTGAATGGCATGAATGGCCGACAGGCGGTGTGGTGTCCATGGATGGGGTAACAATGACTCTGGTTGATGCCTAACCAATATAGGTATCCAGTAGTATGTTAATGTCCAATATAGTAATAGTTCACATCCGATATAGTAGTAGTTAAAAGTTGATATCCAGACATATGATCGGAATATAATGGAGATATACCATGAAATATGGTGGATTATCGTTGAACATATACGTGGATGAATTATAATGACAATGACATCCACTGTGACGTTACCGGAATGATGGTTAGGATTCGGGGAATCATCTTCAAATGGCCGCATGATAATGGCTATTTTCAGGTGGTGAAGTACCATAATCTCCTATAAATGGAGTTTTTCATGGGACAATTGTCTGCTTTTATGGGCAATTTTCCAGCAAGCCATGTTTGATTGCCAGAGGGTAATAACAATATATACAGTGTATATATATATACACATCAATATATAGCAATTAGGAATTGGATCTCAAATCTCAACTTTTTAGCCATTCTATGATATTCCATCATTTCTGGAAGAGGTCTACCAATTTCAAAGGTCATCTGGTGGAAAGATCATCGGCATTCCAAGGGTCTTTGCATGTTTTCTTGTTCAATTGAATGTATTTTTTGGGGACACGTGACTGCTATCATCTATTTATATGGTGAATCATGAAGGAAAACAGAACACGCAACTGTTGTGATCCACCTCGACACCAGGAGGATAGAAGGAGACACCAGGAGGCGAGACACCAGGAGGCACGACACCAGGGAGGTTACCCGAGGTTCTGATAAGTTTTATATGAAGTTTAAAAGTGATAATGTACTTAAAATACACTTATTTCATCTTGTTTCAATGTTTTTTTGATGAACTATGACATGTCTTCTTACTATGGACTTGCATATGTCCACCCCTTTACTCCCTTAAAGTATCGAGAATTTCGGGCGATGATCCCCTGCGCCAGCTATGGCAGGTGCTCTTGACGTTTTCTTCTCTTTTTCTGGCCGTTACTGTACACTTAGATGTAAGACTTACAGCTGCCATGTGGACAGCAGTGCCCAGCAAATGGGTGTACTTGGTGCAGTTTGGCATTTCTGAAAAGATGCGTAAAGATCAGCTTTTGACCGCACAAGAATAGACTCTGACCCATGTCCTTGCTGCTGATTTTGTCGGCTTCAGAAATGTCAAAAAAGGTTTTGTCTGAAAACAAGGCACCTCCAAATTTCATGGTTGATCATAATTTTCCTTATTATCATGGCACAACATGGGGAAACATGCATCATTTTCAGACACACCCAATTGGTCATCAGATTTCTGATCGCCGATCGCAGGCTGATTTCCATCCTTACAAAGATCACAAGGGAGCCGAAAGGTGCGAAGCTAGAGGATTCACAATGGGAGCACGTCAACTGACATCAGTGAACATTGTTTCTTGATGATTGGTTGCGACACTAAAAAACATCACAAGAGCCGCTTAACGGTTTGTTGATGTTTGTTGATGTTCGTTGATGATATTTCTATGAATTTATACGGTCATATCTCTCTGCACTCCCGTGGTGCCAAATGGCAGTGCTGCCAGGGGTAGGAAGCCGCATCGCTTGGAGTTTGGATGGCCAGAGGAGACAAAAAATCGGGCGATTTCCTGGCTGGGAAATCTCCCTTGAAAGTTCCGGAGGATTTTCCCAATGAAAACCTCCACTGGTTGGTGGTTTGGAACATGACTGGATGATTTTTCCATATATTGGAAATAGGAACCCCAACTGACGAACTCATATTTTTCAGAGGGGTAGGTCAACCACCAACCAGTCCATCTCTGGAGGATTTTCCATGGCATGAGCCCGCTTAAGCATCGTGGGTCTCAGGACGATGCTGGAAACCTCAAAGTGCATATGAGGACACCTAAGGCAGGGCGCGCTCCAAGGTGACTGGAACTAGACTTCCAGATGGCGTATCTCCAGATCAGTTGTAAATCTGAAAAAAATGAATAATTTTTTGAAATACTGTAATATTCGTTCATGGTGACTATCAATCTGAGAAATCAAATGAGATCATGGAATGTGCTAGTTCACGGATCCTGTACTATTAACACATGTAAATATGATATGAAATGAAACGACATGACATGATATAATACCAGTAGTACCGCACAAGGCAGTGGCGGAAGTTTCAAAGATAGGAAACCTATAGGAGAGTTTGGTTGTTGTGAATCATGGATGGCAGAGCGAACCCACTGATGGATCGAAAGGTGGTTGGAGTGTCGGGCTATCTATCTGTCTATGTATCTCTCTGTCTATCTATCTGTCGATCTATCTAACTATCTGTCTATCAATCTGTCGATCGATCGATCTATCTATCTATCTATCTACCTATCTGTCTATCTATCTGTCTATCTCCAAGCTTGGAAAACGGAGCAATTCTGCGAGACTTCCTTGAAACTTGGAAGTTAAAAGCTGAAAAACGATGCTTTTCTGCGAGTTTTCCTTCAAATTTGGAAGTTGACAACATCACAAACACAGCAATTCTGCAAGACTTTCTCCAAATATGGAAGTTGTCCACATCCAGAAATTAAGCAATGCTGCGAGACTTCCTTCAAACATGGAAAGCTGAGTGCTGAGCTGGCAGCATCGTACCAATGCGTTTTGCGATTTTTCCATCCTTGTCTCTAAAGTATTGCGCCTACCGCTAAAAAGTGAGGCCAGGTCATACGAAGTGCTGCACCTGTCACGCGAAATCATCTTAGCAAACCTGAAAATCAGATGCTCCAAAATTCAACACGTCTCAGGAAATCGGCGCCCTGACCTCCCAACATCTTTGATGAAGATGTCCCTTGTATTGCGCCTGCCACGCGACATGCATCTTTGCAGATCGTCTTCAAATGTCCCACGCCTGCCATGGTTTTTGAAACTGCTACAAAGCCCTCACGTTTTGCTCAGTTTTGGAAGGTGCTGAATTCCTTGCGCCTGCCGCACAAAATGACGAGTGAACGTCCAAAAATGCTCCGAACATGCAATGTTTTAACATTTTGATTTGGAAATGTGCTTCGCGCCACAACGGCGTGCACTTTTTGAACCGAAAGTGCTTCGAACCTGACACAGTTTTTAGCAGTTTTGACTTCGAAATGCGCTTCGCGCCACAACGCCGCGCACTTTTCCAACATCTCAACTTCCAAAAGTTCTCCGGATCTGAGGGATTTGCACATTTTAACTTGGACATGTGCTTCGTGCCACAACGCCGTGCACTTTTTGAACATCTTAACTTCCAGAAAGTGATTCGAACATGTAGGGTTTTTACATTTTGATGTGGAAACCCGCTTCGTGCCGCAGTCGTGTGCACTTTTTCCACATCTCAACTGTTCAGCATGTTCACTTCAAAATCTGCCTCGCGCCACAACGGCGCGCATTTTTTCATTTCTCATCTCCCCAGATGGCTCCGCACCCGCCGCTTTAGCGAGCCCACTTTTCGACCATCCGGAGCCCCAAATCGTTGGAAAAACACAGTGTTTCGCAACTTTTCTACCTTTTTGCACACCTGCATCTACTTTCTTCTGACTCTTTCTCTTCTCTGATCTTCTTTCTTCTTCCTTTCTCTTCTCTGACTCTTCCCACCTCTGCTTTTCCATCCGTCCTTATTGTCGGAAGTTTGACTTCTAAACTTCCTTCGATAACATACAACCATGTAATGTAATGCAGTGCCAGCAACACTTGTCTGAGCATCAACGTGTGTAAAGAATATAATATACGTACATACCAATATAAACATCATAAAACCATTGATCTCCAAAGTTTGAAACAACGTATCATATATATATATATACATATGTATGCAACATAATGTAATGTCATGTAGTGTAACGTAATGTAATGTAATGTCATGTAGTGTCATGTAATGTCATGAAATGTCATGTCATGTCATGTCATGTAATGTATGTATATATGCATGCGTGCATGCATGTATATGTATGCAAAGCATATATATATATATACACATACACAAAATCACATATACATATATATATATATATATACACAAACACACGTGCATACATACATACATACATACATACATACATGCATGCATGCATACATACATACATAGATTGATAGATAGATAGATAGATAGATACATAGATAGATAGATAGATAGATAGATACATACATACATACATACATACATACATACACACATATATATATATATATACATATTTACATATATATATAATATGTAAATTTTCACACACACACACATATATATATATATATATATCTACATATATATATTTACATATATATATATATTTACATATATATATATATATACACATATTTACATATATATATATATATATTCACACACATATATATATATATATATTTACATATACATAAAAATTATTTGTCCCTCCAAAACTGGGAAAAGAAGCTCCGGCAGGTCTCTGGCAATGGCCGAAGTCGCGAGTCCCTACGAGCGCCGAAGCCCGAGGGCTTTCCCGAACCCACGGAGCCCGGGGGTCGTGCTGTGTGGCTGTGTGGGAACACCGTTTCAATCGCTTCAATTCGCAAGACATGGTTAAATATCATGGTATAAACGGTAAATATTATTAGTATATCCCAATATTATATATAAAAATATCCCAAGCTGGTTATAATATATTAAAAATATGATGACATGGTAAATGACATGGTAAACTTTTGAACTTTAGAGGCTTATAAGCGGCTGAATTCGCATCACTGAAAGGTGCTGAAAGTCACAGATCAGGTGGCTTCAGGTGGCTTGTTGTTTGAAGAAAACCCCAAATTGTGTGGTTTTGTCATGATTCGTCCCAATGGGGATTTATTTTTGCTGCCATAGATGCACACTTGAACAGCCAGCGTTAACCAGGGCACTAAGTTTGGTTAAATCCACATGGCTGATGCTAAAACCTCCATTTTCTTTGCTTAAATCACCGTTTTCAGAACCTACGACACGCCAGGACCTACCTCAGAACCTGAGCAGTCGTGGACTGCGTGAGCAACGGGAGCAACGCGAACAAAAACAGCGAGAAATGAAGGCAGAACTGGGATGAGTGACCATAGGTGCCATAGGTGTCATAGGTGGCTAGGATTGCAATGGTAACTCAACCATTGGCCACCAGATGCCACGTTTATACATGGGGATTTTCATCTAAGGGAAATGTATATATATATATATATATATATGTAATGTATGTATGTATGTATGTATGTATGTATATATATATATGCAGTAAACATTTTTTTGAAGAGTGACCACGGATCTGGACTTGCTGAGCCCATAGATGGCTAGGATTTTTTCGACAAGTGTCGATCAACAGTCCACCAGACCGACCCCTCTATTGTTCCAAGAAGGACTTTGTTGGGATATCCCGTAAAGTAGTGATATAAGGCAACAATGATGGGTATGTAAAAAACAACATGGGGATGTATTCACCTTTATTTATGTAAGAGTAACATTGGGGATGTATGGATATCAAACATAGCTAATACGAAGTAGACGTTAAACTAATTTGAACCAACTACTCCACCAGGGTCTAGTTCAGGAAAATTGAAAAGCTTGAATATCCACCATTTATAGATGAACAGTTTCAAAAAAAAACGGTTGGTCAATGATTATTTTGGGGTCAACAACCGTGTATGCACTTCATCTATTGGGGATTATCATAAATGAACTGGGAATCCCTCATAAAACCCAAGCAATACTGCGTAGGGATTTTTCGGTTCTTGACACTACTTAGATTCGCGTTCTTTCCAAAACGAGTTTTCGAATACATTTGTTGATTTTCCGTACCCAAAAAAACTCGGAATGATGCTCCCCAACCACCAGCTAGGCATGTTATAACTACCAGCTATGACTCCCGGATATTTAGAATATGAATGAAACTTGCAAGGAACTGCGAGAAACAGTTCGCCATTTACCAAGAAACAGTCGACTGAAAGGGACACTCTTGCGCTCGACCGGTGAAAATAGGGTGCTAATTCCAATGGATAAGACCATCATTCATCATGATGCCTTACTATCCCTTACTATCCCTTGCAAAATGGCCATAAATTGGGCCAGGAACAAAGGGACCAAGCAGCCAGACAGCAGGACCTGGTGACACTGGTGACCTGAGGTGACCAGACGTCTTTTTTTATGCCGGACATGGTCATTTCTGTTCGCTGGATTTTTTGCACTTCAGAAATGGTGGATTTTTGGATTTTTCCTGGGAAAAAATCATGGACTAGCCAACCTGGTTATGACATTCACAGTTCGCCATGGTATAGATGACCCATTGAAATAGATGGTTTACCTATTATATGATAGCATGGTGGGAACATGATGGACATTTACATTAATATAATCATTAATATTCATTATTAATGTAGAGAGATAAAAACATACATTGTGTTTGGATAATCCATTATCATGGGAATTATTTGTATACTCGTTATGTTTGGATAGTTCATTATGGGATGGATGACCATCAGTGTTGAGCCGCCGGCAAGGAGGAATGGTTGCGACGGCAACAAAGTGAACTCAAGGAGCAGCGCGGGGAAACCTGGAAACCGCGGAGGTGGTCAGTGCTACATCTGAAAGCTGTACGAATTTGGCAAGGAAACTTCTCCAATTTCTTGTGCTCTGAAGTGGGGTCAGCGTTCCTTGAAGAGGACCGATCTTGTGTTAGTATTTTTTTCGTTGACCATTAGACCATCCCAAGTTTCAGTACGCAAGGACTTTGACCTAGTCACACGGCGTCCCTGGGCAGTTCATCCGCCACATAAGGCGAGCAATACTTGCAAGAACAGGAGGCCAAATTTGAGGACAGCTTGGGGTTGGGCCCTGAGGCCCCATCGGGCTCTCGCAGGAAAAAATTGAGTGACCAACCCTCTTCATTGATTATGATAAGGGGGTTGTACTACCTGGTTTGTTGGAGATGATTCTTATGATGACCTTGAGAAGGCACGACCAACATCTATCAGCCAGTGATTATACATGGATGACCCTGCGGGAAGTTTTGAACACTGCTACCTCTTGGGGAGCCCAAATTCGCAAAGTAAAACCTGTGAATGGGGAGTTTGTGGGTCCCCAAAAACTTCGATCTAATTTTAGGTCATAACCGAACAGACTTCCACATTAATCTCGTTTTTTTTCACTAAAATCTACGGGAGATCGCTGCAGGAACGTCTACCGTCCAAAGACCAGCGGGATCGTCGAGATCGAGCGATCGAGCGATCGGATCAGCATGAACGGGGTGATCGTGAACGAAAGGCCGGTGATCGGAAGGAGGTCACCAAACGTTGAGTGCTCATGGTGATTTCATGGGATCCTATGGTGATTAGTTGGGTGACCCCGGTTGATGATTAGTATGATTAGTTGGGGATGAACAACTCACCACTTCTTATACTTGGGGACTGGTTTTTGAATCCACTAGAATCCCGTTCTCAAGCAGTAAGGGACGGCTTAAAGGGTTTTGAACACTGCTCAGTTGATCTTGGATCTGGTATTGGGCGCCTCCCCCAAAAAAATAGGATGGTTGGTTGCTGGTGGGAATGAGCAACATCTCCAGCTAGAGATGTCAACATTTTTGACTGACAACATGTTGAACATATCCATCCAAGCCAAGGTTCGCTGGTTGTTCACCTTCCGGCAGTTTTTTTCGGTCTGTTGAAACATCTTTGGGATGGAGAACATTGGGCGGCACCAGGGCGGCACACACACATTGTCACATAGCCATGGAAGCTTGGGCTCCATGTGGCAGGTGATGTTTGTTTGCCTGTCCTCAGGGTGGGCATTAACAAAAAGAAATTGGAGACACGCTACGACGGCACACACATGTATATATATACATATATATATATACATATATATATATATACAAATATATATATATATATATATATATATACATATATATATATACAAATATATATATATATATATATATATACACAT
>Ga0126342_10017995_pt1 | contig 12162 bp, 13 predicted proteins | sample Cyp1metagenome_FD_92528 | JGI IMG/M metagenome (GOLD analysis project Ga0126342, IMG submission 92528) | Coral microbial communities from Lord Howe Island, Old Settlement Bay, Australia - Cyphastrea 1 metagenome | ecosystem: Host-associated > Invertebrates > Cnidaria > Coral ... | reverse complement strand
GGAATCCATTGGAATCCATTGGAATTCATTGGAATTCATTGGAATCCATTGGAATCCATTGGAATCCATTGGAATTCATTGGAATCCATTGGAATTCATTGGAATCCATTGGAATCCATTGGATGCTACTGATATCTACTGCTGGTTGAGGTCGGATATGTCGGATATGTCGGAGCATCGAGTCTCATGGAGTCTTCACCAGCCTCGCTGAAGCAATGGCTCGCTTGTGCCAAGCAGTTGGCATCTTGGAAGTGGTCCTGCCAAACACCAAATTCAGGCTGCAAAAGTGCCTTGGAAATCTGGAATGTTGAACATTCATGAAGATTCAGATACAGTATGATACAGTATGATACAATGTATTACGATATATGGCAGTGTGTCAAAACCTTGTACCCCTGGTGAACATCAAAATAGCTGGTAAATGGATGTTCATCCCACTAAAAATGGTATTAATAGGTATTGATCCATAGTCCATAGCCATATTACTATAGTGTCATTTCTCACATCACGTGCACATTTTGGATCCTCCACGAAACCACCGGATCGAGGAATGGAGGCCTGCAAGGATCTGCATGGATGTCGGGTACCACAAATACTGCAGTGGGCATATGTGGGCATTCTACACGACAATATACGACAAACCATGACAAACCTCCGGCCTGGCAATCTTCAATTACTTCAATTATCTTCAATTGAATTTTCAGAGAAATTCTGGACTAGACTGGGAGTCACTCCAAACAACTCAAGTAGCTCAACGAATGGGGATTGGAACTTGCAAACATGCGTAGAGCATGTAGGTTTGGATAAGGAGTGGCCTCGGACATTGAGCACGATCATGGAAAGGGCCACATGACTCAATCCTTCACATAGAAGACTGTCTGGATCGGTTGCATTTAAGGTAGTGATTCATCAAATCTTGTAGAGATTGGCTGTGGTATCTCTATGTAGCAAGATTTCATGTGCGCTTTGTACAGCTGACATCAGCTAACAAGGCTAGGTGACTTTGTGGCCTGCTTGTGTCTCTGTTCTGTACAATCTCCGACGAGCATTGCTATGGATAACATGTGTGCTGCATTTGATCCTGAGGCTTCGAGCGAATCATAGTCCAACAAGCTGATTTCCAAGAGACCATGGTGTACTATCAGATTACAAATCGCAATTGGCAAGAACACTTTTGCACAAGCTTAGGGTTTGAGCAGCGTAGCAACTCTTGCGGTGAAAAATGATATCAGCAAGTTCCAATATGTTCCAATGCTACTTAAAAACGCTCTCACCACTATGCCGTCTCTCACCAAGTCCCTCCTCAACTTTGTGAATCATGCAAGAAACCTGGAACTTGCTGGTCATGGGCTTCAGGCTGCAGTCTTTAAAATCCAGTCGTAGCCCTCCTGGCTGAGTTCTGAGTCATTCAGAAAACCCAAGTAAGTTGTGCGAGCTAGCGTGGGTATTTGTTACAATCGCGACAACAGCAAAGGCAACAACCACCGCCACAACCATGACGACACCGAGACCAAAACCAGCAGTCAGGCAACAGGTAATAGCCTGATCTAGCTTGTCCGCAAGTTCTTTGCCACCACTTTTCAGGATACGGCCCTGGTACATCACATGCCTCCCACGCCAGTGAAGGCGCCGTTTTAACAGAGGAAAACTGCTGATCCAAGTTGATGGCAACACTTTTCAAATTTGAAAGCAAAGAGATTGTTTGAAAAAAAATAAAGCATTCTTTGACATTGTTTGTATTGTGAGGATTTGTGAGGCACATTCACAGGCAATAGACTACTATCGCTACCAGCGGGAATTCACAAGGTCTCAAGTCCGAATGGATCAAGCAGCTTACAGGGAAGAAACAGCTCTTTTTGGATATTCTGAGTTGAGAACACGTGGTCGGCTTCGATGTATCGCAAGAATCGCTCAAAATGTGTCACCACCTGAACTGACGACGCCTTTTTCATGCTTTTCTGCTTTGTTCACTCTCTTTTCCAAACATCTGTCTTGATATCTGGGAGGAGAACCAGCATTGAACGCTTGGGATCCTGTTCCCGGACACGCCGAATCGCTTCTGCGACATCCTGTTACGCAATCAAACGCGGATTTCAGCAGACATCTACGGCGTGGACAACCTAGGGACCTAGGCCTTACCAACAGAAATGCCGGCCTTCAAAGCATCAATGTCTAGTCCCGAGTCTATCCTTGGCCGAATGCAAGCTGCGCTGAACTCAAGACAACGGCAACTTCCTCTTTATAGCTATGGGAATAATTACATTGAAATGACATGAAATAACAAATAACTTGTGCTTCTCAAGAAAGTTCTTTCCATCTCAATAAACGATCTCCTATCATGTTCCGGCATCCGCATTTTTTTCCGAGGGGATGGTCCCGAATGGAAGGGGTTCCGCACTCTGCACAAACACCAGGACTCGTGGATTTGATTGATTTATATAATCGCCTTCGACGCCAAGTGCCGATGAGACATGAGGAGACAATGATAAAAAGTGCCACTTGTCATCATTTGTCTATGGAAACCACATGAATCATGAAACCACTGCAAAGCTTGAGAATTTTTGAAGGGCGGTTTAGGTTCCTTGGCTCACGGAAAAGGGCCCTGTGGCAAGGATCTAGGGTGGTTTGACCATGTTTCACCTACAAAACTAGACCATCAATTGCTCAATTTTGCCTCTGAGGATATCATTGAAAGTGTGCATCTCCATAGAATTGCCATGCAGTCAAGTTTCTCGTCTAAGATCGCTAACTTGGGCTGCAATATGGCCATCTGTAGCATCTCATTCCTAACAAAATGCTTTCCGCCCTCTTCTATCATGAGAGAGCGAACGTCAGGCTGCTAAGTGTTTCGTTGCTGACTATTTTTCAATCAAATTCTACAATATAAATCAAACGAAACACATGTAGCTGTCCTCTTGCGCTCTCCGCCGCTGAAACCTCCAAGGGTTTGTCATCTGGACTACAAATCAAGATGAACGGTTTCGATCAATGAGTATGAACGATCAAATTTCAACAGCAAGCGCGAACCACTTCCACCTTCATTCACATTTCGGTTGAGGAAGTCTGGATTGATTTTCAGTTCCTGCGACAGCAAACTGGGATGAATACAACTGCCATTTACTAACCCAAGTCCGCGGCTTTTAGAAGGCCGTGCTTTTTTGATCTTTTTTGTAAACACGGGGTTGAGTGGGCGGGTGAGGGGAGGTGGCAGGGGGCTAATGGCGTATGTGGGTTTATTGATGTTTATTGTGTGATATTAAATATTATGGTTTGTTTAATCTGACCGATTGACTTGCGTGACTAATACTGATGCCTGATGATGCCTGATGATGCCTGATGATGCCTGATGATGCCTGCTGATGCCTGATGATGCCTGATGATGCCTGATGATGCCTGATGATGCCTGATGATGCCTGATGATGCCTGATGATGCCTGATGATGCCTGATGATGCCTGATGATGCCTGATGATGCCTGATGATGTCTGATGCACGTATTGGCAAAATGCAACACACGCGCATGACGCCACGGCGCGCGCAGTTCACTTGCGTTTGTGCATGTGAATGATGCTACGATGTGCATGGGGCGGGGTGGGGGCTAATAATGCCCTTGCACTTGCTTGATGCTAGGGTACTCGAAACTAGTTTGCACTTGCACGCTCGTTTGGTACGACGCTGCTTGAAGTTTATGGGCACTTGCACGACTATTTGTCACTAGCTAATGCTAGCTACTTTAAATTCGAACATGCGTGTGAATGGTAAATGTAGTGGCATAGCGGGAAGTACAGCGATATGTACAGTGTTGTACAGTGTTGTGCAGTAGTAAGATGTGGTAAGCATACACGTTTAAATGATGGACAATGGCTGAAGATGGCTGAAGTAGCGGTACGATTATGGTCTGAGCAGTGGGAGGCGGCCGAAGCACGCCGAAGTGCTGATAAGTCACTGATGTTGGTGGCGAAGTGGTGCCGAAGCGCTGGTGGGGTGGTAATCCGGGCGGATAGTTCTGAGATGTGCTGAGGTGCTGCTGGAGCCTGTGCCAGAGGCTCTGATGGCGTTAAACTGCCAGCTGTTTAAGTTGCTTTTGACCATGATCCAAGCAGTTGAAGAAAGCGAAAGGGCAGTTTTTTTAAATGCTGTGCGCTCTTGATTTGATAGACCCTTTTTCTTAGGATATGAACAATTCTTCAATGACTTTTTCAATTGGTTTGTTCAATTGGGAGAGGATTTAAACTACTTTCAATGTGACCTGCATTCTTGGGCTCACATGTTTACTACATTTTACCCCCTGTTCTAAGCCCCAACCACGCAATGCTTGTCAATTAAGGAACCCACACGGGCCGGGGGCTCCACATTGCGGGGCTAAGGCGAAGTCAATGCGTGCGTGGCTCATCATGCAATTACAGGTTGATTGCGTTCGAGTCAAATGGTGTATTGTTGAGAACCTATGATGTCTACAATCATCACGGCTCCCTGGCTTTGTGGATATCCCCTTGGATCGTTGGGAAATGGCCTCGGTTGGAACATGGTGACCGATACCTGACGAAACTTGAATGACAATGTTTTCAAGAAACGCAAAAGAATGGACAGAAACCGTTAATTTGGGGGTTTGCCTAAATGGTCAAAATTGTTGTTTTGCTGAGGCGAAATCATCAGTTTGACACTTTCCCCCTGGAATTGCGAATGCAAACACAAATTCCTTGAAATGCTATAAAACGTATTGGAATTCAAGCATGCCAAAGCCCCAGTGACGTCAAAATATCAAAGAAACAAGCGGCCGTCTAAAGGCCGCGGACCTAGTTTGTTTATGTCTGTTTGAGGTGCCTACCTCTTGGGGCAAATCTTTTGAAGCAAAATCTCTAAGATATCCTTGTCTATCCTTTTCTGCTATCCCATCTGTTTACCTTCGTGAGAATTGGCAAATCTTTCCGGCAGGAAGCAAGTTAGTATATCATCACTCCCCAACTCTGTTGGGAAAGCACATCAAAATATCCCATGTGTCAAAATGCCAAAGCATAGGTCTCGGTGGTCGACCAACTATTCCTATATGACCACTTACAGTAAAAAGCAAGCATGTGATTTGCCCAATCCTGCAACTTTTCAGTAACGAGTCCATAGAACTCGATGACATCCAGCTCCGGCTCCTCTCTGGCCTTAGAACATTTCACGCCCGTGGTGTTCTTTAACCACTTGGTGCTGGCATGGCACCATGACTCCTCAAGTGCTGGAATGAGGACTCCTTGAGCCCAATGACAATATGGGGGTTTCCTAAAATGGAGGTACCCAAAAATGTTTGGTTTAGGCTTTACGCTGAAAAATCCTCTTAAACTGGATGATTTGGAGGTACCCCTATTTTAGGAAACCTATCATTTTACATCATCAAATCCATGAGCTCCAGCATGCTCCCGCACACCTTTTTCGGGATCAATCGTCACAAGCAACTCACCATGCTGCTGAGCGCCATCTCAACCTGCGATGCAAAGGTGGAGTTCGGCCTACTGTAGCGGCCCAAGGCACCCTACAGTAGCCCAAGCTATGTCGTTCCTTTTCTTTCCGTGTAAATGCGTTAAAACTTATTAAAACCAATCCAATCCAAATCTAAGAAACACCTAAACAGGTCTTTCAACCTCAAGTTTTTATGATTTTTTATGCTTGGCTCTCAGGTCCAGACCAGGGTTGCAACTGAAAAGGCGCCACCAATTATTGCACAAATCGAGGTGAAGACGTAGGACCAGGGTTTCACCTCGCCAACACGTCTGGAGAGAGGTGAGTGGATTCACATGGATTCACCTCCCTGAAAAACCATGAAAAACCATGATATGGGTACCCATATGACATCATATGACCATTGGCATTGGGATATATTGGGATCATCATCCCTGGATTCCTGGCCTGCTCAGTTTGCTTCATCAAGAAGGGACTGAAGTCGTAAACGAGGAATACTCCAGGTAAGCCAGACAACTCACCCTCCTTCACTTGGACATTTCTCGCACCTAGCCCGTGGGCATTCGTGGGCCCAAGGCACTTACGGCCAAACTCTTCACTGGAATGAAGCAGAACAATGGATTGTTGCCATTATGTTTGTGAGATCGTAGTCTCAGTCTCAATCTGTCAAAATTTTGAGCAAGCAGCTGTCGGTAACGGAATACTGGTTGGTGTAGGTTTTAGTGCCCCAGCGATTCACATAGATGGTGGGAACCAACTTGATGTAGTAGTGATACCTTCAGGGGTGCCGCCCTGAAAACACTGCCATTGCAAATGTCTTGACCCTTGACCTAGCTAAGGTCAACGAGACCAGCATGAGAATCTGAAGGTGGACATCGCAACTAGGCAAACTAAGAATCGGACATCCAAGACCCAGGACCCGCCTGAGTACAGTATCTCTTTTGGTACAATCTTTTTCACAATCTTTCACCGAGTCATTAAGCACGCATTTCATATCATTTCATATCATTTCATATCATTTCATATCATTTCATATCATTTCATCGGGTCGGTTGTTTGTACTGTTAACATCAACAGTATCCAGATGTATCCAGTATCCACTCAACCACAACAGACCACAACAGTGCAAATCTGTTTCGGTCAGAGATTTCAAGATATTGAGGCGAGGGCAATTTTCCGTGTCCCAGCCAGAGGAGATTGAAGCCCTTCCACATACTCTCCTCAGTTTTTGGTAGGGAAACATTGAAATATATTGAAACAGCATACAAAGATATACAAAGTAGCTACATGGGTCACATGATGTCACATGGCATGAATGGCATGACTCCAATGACATCACCAAGTCTCCAAAAGTGATGGAGTCGATGTAGTGTGACGTGTTGAAGCCATCACCTAAGCAGAAACCCGGCCAGTTCCCTGGCCGTTCGAGTCGTTGACAGCGGAAGAACTTACAACCCTGGCAATGAAGAAACAGTCCAAGATGTACAAGTGTAACATCCTTGTTCTTTTTCACAATTGAAGAAATCACTCTTGACAAACTTAACAAACACTTTTTGGATTATGGATGCGTTTTTTTATTGCCAGTAGAATGTTTGATTTGTTTTTCAGAAACATTCTGCTGCACCATGCAGCCAAAAACCCAAAGGAACTGCTTGAGTGCCGTCTCGCAACCAATATCTTCGATGTTGAACTCATGAACCAATTTTCCATCTCGCTGAACTGATTTTCCAAGAGCAACATGAACGTTGCCGCTCACCTCTCTTTTTGGTGCAAGGGTTCCGCAGAGACAAAGAAAAAGGATCAGGAATGAATGCACACCCATCAAATCAGGCATATGTAGAAAATTGATGAACGTTGACCGCTACAGTACAGAATAAACTGATATATATATATATTAATATATTAATATACATACATATACATACATATAAATTATGTACGTATATATAATAGACAACATCATACAACATCTATGATTTGTGTTTACTTGAACTACGACTACAACCGTCAATTTTCTCTACTGCAACTACATTTAAAATCATTTAAGTATACGAACTGGTATTTCATACTATGTCCGGGGCCTCGCGGTCTGGCCCGCCCTCCACATACTTAAATGTCGCTACCGTATGTTCTGTGTGATCTCCCTACTAGTACGGACATCTAAGAAAATACAACCATGCAGTGGACTTGTCGAGTTAATCCATGAATGCTACACATTACCATCGTCGTATTCGATAAACTGTAAATGTATGCAGTTGATGGCCCTGGATGTTCCTGGTATGTTGATTCATACCATATCACATGCTATAGATCAGTCTTGTTGTCCCTGCGGCCCTGCGGTCTCTTTGATGTGGGCCACCCAGGTGTCAGATTTTCGCACCTTGTTCACAGTGACCTTGCCCTTGATCTTGCATCCAATGGAATTTTTGCACTGCATGGCTTTGTCCAGCACATGGAAATATGGAAGCTCCTCCACATGGATGTCATGGCTATCACGAACTGAGCATTGCTATTCATCGAGATGGGCTGTACGGCCTACTGGAGGCAGAGTTTAGCTTTTTTTCTCCCCCTCTCTCTCTCGTTTCTGAATCTGACCACAGTGAAGCTAATCAGCCATTTCTGGTTTGTTGTATGTCTGGGAGGACTTCATAGCATTCTGCAGGTTGGATCGGAAGTTTGAAATTCAATCTTAGTCTGTCCACTCTGATTTTTCAGGTGAACAAATCCGACCGCTGAAATGTCCAATTCTGTTTTGGGGTCTGTTTGGATATGCTGCGCCTTCACGATTTTATTGTCCAAGTTTCATTGCGACACGTATCAGAATGACACAGGAGTGACCCAACTTGTGGACCTGGTCGTTGTAGGCTTTCTTCAGCTCTTGGCAACTGTTGCAACACCTCAGGGCATCAGGCAACATCTTGCAACTAAGAAGTTGCTTCGAGAGGTATGGCTGCGTGGCCACAGATGTGTTGGTCAAAACGAACAACTAGTACGAGTAACTTCTTGGCCAGGTAGCCGTCCAGGTAGCTGTCAATATCGTATAATATCGTCACCCCATATTTATCATATCAAGCCTACTGGTTCTTTGGACGTGCCATGACGTGCCTTTTCTATGCTGTCCCCAATGTCCCCAGCCACTCCCAAGGCCCATGGCAGCTGATTTGAAGCAGATCACTTGTGCTTGGCATCAGCTGCTTCCATGCATGACCAGCAATCCTCAGGACCAGCCACTGGGTCACCTCAGATGCACAACTAGAAACCAGCAAGAAAATTTTAAAATGCACATCGATCCCATCTAATGCAGGAAGATGATGATGATTTATGAATATTTATGATTAGTGTCTTATAGTAACAGTATCAGTATTATGTTTGTTATGTTGTTCAGGTTGATCATGGCTGATCATCACTGACTTTCGCTGTTGACAACCAGGACTCCGACCAGGGGAAACTCTTCCCTGCGCATCTAAGTTGTGCATCTGCAGGCCGCCGTGGGCGTCCACCTGCCGAGGACATTTGGATCAATTTGGCAATCCAAGAAATGACTCCTGACCTTGAGGCCACCGTGTTTCCATCATTCAAAATATTTAAAGACCATTGAGATCCATTGAGATCCATTGAGACCCGAATCAGAACTGCAAACCACTTGGCAAGCCAAGTACAATGGACTGATCTGGACTGATCTGGAGTACCACAAACACAGTCTGACTCAGTCTGACAGTCTGACAGTCTGACCTGAGTGTCACCAGCGGAGTCGACTGTGTCCACCGACACCTGCATTTGTGATGCGTAAGGAAAGTGCGTGATTTACTCGAGGCCAACCAGACAAGGGAAATGCTGTTAGAGTCCGGTCAAAGGAAGCTACTGAGAGCTCCATGTGTGGGCTCAAAGAGGTGTTTCAGCTGCATTTTTCTGATCTTCAGTGATACAGGTGGAGAGCTTTGATGGAGAGTCTGACTCAGTCTTCAGATGTTTTCAGTTATCCAGTGATTGATTCAGCCCAAACATAAATCAGGGAAGTCGTCAGCAGTTGCATGTTCTAAATAGAAAGCAGCGCCTCCGAGCACCGCATGTGAGGAAAAGTAATGTCTAGAGAGATGGGCAACTTCCGGTCGATGTTGGTATCAACCTTGCAACAACTCATTGAGTGCGTCATGCGTCGCTGCCACATCTGCTCCCGGTCTTCCCAACACTTCCCCTTCTGTCCAAGCACCGTGATGCTGTGCAAAATCTCAACAGAGAAGAATTCTGCCACTTCGCCTGGGTTGCACCGTTAATCAAAATGGCTGAGATATCTTCCAAGCACATTGCATTTGCTCTCAGCATTTGGCCAACTCATTAGAAAATCAGTGCCATACACCGGAGCCTAGCTTTCAAACTTCACAAATCTTCGCCCATGTCCGTCAAGGGACAATAGAAGAGCATGGCCAAAATGATTGCAGTGACCAAGGTGACAATTCCACCAGTCTGTCTTTTCTGCATAAAGTCATCGTGGACCTGCAAGGAATTTGTTGTCGCTTTGGCCCTGTTTGTGAGACTACAGCACTCTTCGACTGCTTCGCCTACAAGCTTGTATTTAAATCATTAATTAAATCATATTATATAAATCCAAAGAGACATCAAAAACAAGGGGTAATGAAAACGTTCTAGTCCTCCAGGCAAAGATTGCATTTGTTGAGCAAACAATGCAAACCAAATGGAAAGCGAAGCGCAGCCCACCTTGTTGTAGACATCAAACCGTTTGAGCGTGTCCAGCGCACTGGAGGTCGAAAAGGTATCGGACTCAGTTGCTGCAGGAACCTCAAGTCGTAGCATCAGGGAGAGACCTGTGCATTTCTGTCACTGGACAGTGAGTACTAAAAGCACTTAGAGCCTGTGCTAAGGACTCAACATTTCGGCGGCGGATGCCAGAGCTAGAGGACATTGGTAAGCTTGAGCATGGGGATGTTTTTGTTCGAGGAACCAATAAGTCCAACTCGTGCATGTCTAGACGATACACGTAGCTTGTGACATCTTGTGAAATCCAATGGCCATGATTATAGATATGATTGGTTCTTTAGGAAAAAAACATCAAGCTCATGTTCAGTTTACAGCCATCCATCGAAAACATGCAGGGTTGAGCAAGGCTCCGGATGGCTTTCTTCAGAAGGTTTATTTGTGTGCCTCCTTTGTAATGGGCGATCAAAGCGGTGATGTGTTTGAAGGTTTTGCTGCTGCATGACTTTATGTTGAGTAAAAGCTTGCGGTTCAGAGGATCGGCGTGAAAAATCAACGCATTGGCTAAGAACTGTGCATGCATGAATTGCATGAATGATCCTGTGAACATCAATAAGAAAGCATTGACACAAAACCACATTTTTTCTTCAGTGTGATAGAGATACCATGTAGGTCAGTATAGAACAGGCACACTATCTCATGGCTTTGATTGACTAACTCAAGCCCCAAGTGATCCCACGCATATTAACCAAGGCATGGTGTCTTTCCTTTTAACTTGGGGAGTATTTGGGTGTGCTTCTGCTGAGGCTGGTGGAATCCTATCAACATGACATTTAATTTAATTGCAAAACCTGAAGAAGAGTATCAATATGAGTCAACATATCCGAAACGTGCGAGACTTGGCCCTAGTCCGTTTAGGACCTGCCAAGAAGATTTTGCCCTGTGCTCCAAACCCGACGTTGCGCATTGTATGCAGCCCTTAGAAAGTCAAGATTGCTGACCTTAGGGAGCCAGGTCAATTGAATCCTCCGCCAGCGGGGGAGCCAAAGAGAAGACTCATGACTCAATGGGTGTTCGGCATCAATGGGTGATTGATGGTGATTGGTGTTTTCTTGGATTACCATTCCATGTGGAAAAGAACACCATCATTGACCAAGCTTTGCACGCCACTGACAGCAGGAGGTGATTGAAAGGCCAAAAAAAGACCCTCCAGCGCACGTTCCTTGGATTTTGAAACAAGAACGAGGATCGAAACTACCAGATCTTGCCAGCAGTTTCCATCATGTAGACTAACAGTTTCAATTTCATTCATTTTCCATAGATTTCCATAGGCTTTTTCATATTATCCACCTCAGAAAAAGGATGAAAAAGGTCCACGACTCACAGGTGCCGTGTCTGGGCTGCCCACGTGCGGCTCCAAGTCCAAGAGATTGCTCTCACCGAGTGTTGCGCTTCCTGTCGTCACCTCCCAGCTTCCAGATTTGGAAGCCAATGGGGGGAGAAGGTTTGTTCATCCACTGTGGAGATGGTTGTATGATGACTATGAATGACTATGATCTATTAACAGTTTCTTATGTTTTATTATATTCTAATGATTCTAATGTTTTATAGTTGCAGCATGTTGCAGCTTGTCCTGGCCTCATAGGCTGAGTCACCAATCAGAACCTTCGCCAGAGTGCTCTTACCGGAACCTGGGACCATGGGACAATGGGAGCCATGGGACCATGGGACCATCTTCAGCCAGGGCACCGTTCGGGCCCATCACAGCATGGACCTGGAATTTCCAGGCCACCGAACACTTTTCGAATCGTGAAACTTTACAGCAAGTGGGGTCTCTCAAGCGAATCTAGACAATCATAATAGATCATAATAGATCATAATAGATTGTAACCAAGTGTGGTCTCTTTGTCTGTGGGCATTTTTGGCAGTTGAGACTATATGGGAACCATATGGAATTTTATAGAAACTATATAGAAACTATATGGAGATTTCAGGGGGAAAATAGG